>Ga0224555_1001430_pt1 | contig 33052 bp, 26 predicted proteins | sample 714S23034metaG_FD_180687 | JGI IMG/M metagenome (GOLD analysis project Ga0224555, IMG submission 180687) | Peat soil microbial communities from Stordalen Mire, Sweden - 717 S2 30-34 | ecosystem: Environmental > Terrestrial > Soil > Wetlands > Peat | place: Sweden: Norrbotten County, Stordalen... | reverse complement strand
AGCAGATAGAACGAGTCGTGCCGTCCGTCGAATGTACCAGCAAAGATCGCGGCGCGATCGTCGTGAAACTCCTGACGGGTATACCACCAGTCCCAATTGCTGGGCCGGTTGACGATGTTGTAACTGTCGCTGTTCTGGAGGAACTCAACGCCAGCGGGGATGGGGTCTTCGATCAGCAGATACTTCTGCGGCGAGCCGCCAACACCGAGATGTACGGCGAGAACATCGCCCTGCTCTACCGGGCCGCTGAGTGGTTTGAGCGTGTAGACGATGTGGCCATCCTTCGTTGTAGGAACAAGGATGGAGTAGTCGCGCGCGATGCTCAGGTTCAACGAGCCTTGTTGATAGCTGTGCGGCGAGGTCGAGTAGTACATCGCCTGCGTGGTCCAATAGGCGCGGCCACTGCCGGTGGAGACGATGCGAATGCTGTCCTGCTGCTGTAGCTGTAGCGCGCTGAGAGAGATGGAAAGGGACGCGTCCTTCACGGCATCCTCCGTAGAGAAGTGACGCTTGCCGACCGAGGCTCCGTTGACGAAGACTTCAACGTCGGTGTCACCAGCCAGTTCGTGCGAGACGAGCAGATAGTCCGTGAGCCCATAAAGGACGAACGCCGTCTGCTGCGTGCTTCCCCACCAGTAGCCCTCGGAGCGATTGGCTACCAGCCACTGCGCGGCCTTCGTCAACAGCGGACTCTGCGGATCGGCGTGCGCTAAAAACTTGAGCGCAAAGGCTGTCGATTCGGCGCTGCCGTCGTAGTCGATATCGAGGAGGTTGTTGCGGCTCTCCGGCCAACTGGCAAGATCTCCCTCGATGCGTGCCTTCTTTTCGAGCAACTGCGCGATGGCCGAGGCGCGAGAGTCGTTGGCGTCGAGCATGGAGAGGCCGGTGTAGGCGAGTGCCTGCGGGCTGAGATCGTCGCGGCGGGAGTAGAGGGTGTCGAGTTGATCATGATCGCTGTAACCCGACTCCACAAGGGCATAGACAACATAGGCACGCAGTTCGGGGAGCATGTGTGGATGTTGTTGTAGAGCGTTTTGCAGAAAAGTGATACTTGCGGGCTTTCCATTCGTGGAACGGAAATCCTGTGCCTTTGGATAGCCCGCCTTCCGTGCCTGCGCGAGACCGCTGACGACGTAAGCAGTCATGAAGACCTGACTCTGATCCTCCTTCCACCAGCCCCAGCCGCCGTCTTCGTGCTGATACTCCTTGAGACGATCCAGACCGGCCTGAATCTTGGCGCTGAGAGTGGCTTGATCGATCTTGGAGGAGAGATTCAGCTTCTGCATCGCCTGGGCCACGATGATGTTAGGCAGGAAGCTGGACATGGTCTGCTCGGTGCAGCCATAGGGGAATGTGGTGAGGTAGTCGAGCGCGGAGAAGAGCGAACCGGCGATGGTGGGGCTGACCTGAATGCTGAGCGAGTGAGCGGCGGGATCGGTGCCTGCGGGGAATACAAGCTGACTGGTGCGATCGCCGCTGTTGGCGATAACGCCGGAGGCGGCGATGCTTTCGGCGACGCCCGCAGGATGCACGGGAAGCGTGATCTGCATCGCGTCGCTCTCGGGCGAGGAGATGGCCTTTGCCGTGAGCGTGGCCGTGCCAACGGAGGTGGCGTGCAGTCGATAGAGAATCGTCGCATCGGCGCGTGGTGCGACGCTGACCTGCTGCGGCGAACCGCTGACGATCTCCAGACCGGCAGTATCGAGCGAGAGCTGAATCTGTTTGGTCTGCTGTAGATAGTTATGCACGATGACGGGGACGGTGACGATGTCGCCCTTGCGCAGGAAGCGTGGCTGGCCCATGCGCACGATGATGTTCTTGCGCACGATGACTCGGTTGAGTGTAGCACCCGCTTTGGAATCCGCCGTGATGGCGCGAACAGTGGCACGCCAGGTGGTGAGCGAGTCTGGGAAGGTCAGGGTGACGCGCGCATGGCCGGTGGCGTCGGTGTGTACGTCGGGCTGCCAGAAGGCGGTATCGGGAAAGTCCTTGCGGATGCGCGGTGCGCTATCGATGCTTGGTTTTACCTGCGCCAGTTGCGGGTGGAAGCGACGTTGGGCAAGCAGCATCGTCCGCTTGCCCGCCTCGCCGGTGAAGTAATAGTTGAGCGAATTTTCTATGTTAGGGTTGGTCTCGCGCTGCGGATAAAATGCATTGAGAATATTGCCGCTCGAATCCGGTTCGACCGAGTAGACCGCCTCGTCGACGACGCCGAAGCTGAGATCCGCCGAGACAGGCGCGCCTGTGGCGTCGTGCGCAGTTACGTCGTAGGCAGCGCTCTGCTGCGGCTGGAATGTCTCCGACGCGGGTGTGATCGTCAGTTGCAGCTTCTGTTGAGTCGTCGGAACGGAGATATTGCGCTGGCCTTGATAGATTTTTTCGTCGTTGAGGAAGACGACGTCAACCGTCAAATTGGGTTGAGAGTCCTTAGTGATGGGAAGGTCGAAGTTCAATACCTTGCCGGAGCTGTTCAGAACCTTGCGAAACTCGACGGTATATCCGCTGGCGGTGATGAGCGCATGAAAGCCATCGACCTGAGTGATAACCGAGAGATGCGCAGTATCGCCGGGAGCGTAGCTCTTCTTGTCCGTGATGAAACGAATCTGCTGATTGGAGTCATCTCCGAAGTCCTCCGCCTGCGTGCCGTTGACCCAGAGCCAGCCTATGTCTTTTACCGTGCGCTTCTCTGGAGTGACGGCTGTCGCGTCAACATTGAGGGAGCCCGCCATGTTGACGGGCATCTGCACTACGACGGTGCCGTCAGCGCCGGTAGTTGCATCGGCGTCGCCAGCGGGTGAGTCCGTCTCGGTGCGGTGCCAGTCCGATGTGTATGCCGAGTAACTGCGATGGTAGAGATGCAGATGCACAGGAGTCCGCACGGGCTTGCCATCGTAGTCGTGTGCGGTGACTTGAAAGCTGGCGTTTTGCCCCTGCTGCACAGAGTAACTGAGCGGCTCGACCTGCAAGCGAAAGCTGCCGTAGGTGGCGAGGATGCGATAGCGTCCGCTGATCTCGCGGCCCGCTTCGTCGGTTACGCCTGCTTCGACGATGTAGTCCTTGTCGAAGTGGCGATCCGGATCGAAGGTTGTTGGAATGGAGACGGTCAGCTTACCGTTGGCATCCAGACGGCCCTCGCCTTTGATCTGTTCATTCGCTCCGTAACCGATCGCCTCTTGCGAGTCGCCGCTCTGCGAACCGTCAGGATTCTCTCCGGCAGAATTGTTATCGCTGTCTTCGTCGTTCCACCAGTAGTGCTGGCTCTCGCTGACGGTGTATTTGACCTTGGCGTTCGGGACCGGCTCGCCGAAGAAGTAGCGTGCGTCGATGGTAACGGCGTCGCTCTCACCTTGCATCACGCGCTGTCTGGCAGCGGTGACGTGAACCTGATACTCCGGCTTGCGATAGTCTTCGACTTGAAAGCTCGCTAGTCCCGAGAGGTCGGCATGGGTGTCGCTCGTGATGCGATAGTAGCCGAGCGAAGCCGTGAGCGGCAGTTCGAGTTCGCCTGCGACCGTACCCATTGCGGAGACAGGCAGTTTCTTGTCATAGACAGCCTTCTGCTGGTCGTCGTTGACCGTGATGTGAATCTGCGAAAGTTTGGGAAGAGTAAGAGCATCGCCTGCGTGCTGGCGAATAATTACCTTGAAGTGAACCGTGTGGCCGGGGCGATAGACAGGCCGATCCGTATAGCCAAACGCAGAGTAGAGTGTGTCTTGCGATCGCGTAAACGAGGAGTACCACGGAGCGACCAGAGCGATATCGTCGCCGGAACGCGCCATGACCCATAGCTTGCTGTCAGCGGTGTCGGTCTCGACTCCGCCTTCCCCGTCTTCTCCGTCGGTAGAAGCCGTATCTTTTTTCGCCGAAGACGGCGCATCGAAGGAGGCGATGCCGTCTTCCTTGGTGGTGAGACGCTGCGGAGACTGCTTGCCCAGTGCGAGCACGACCTTGGCTCCGTTTACGGGCGTGCCGGTTTTGCGGTCGACGACAAAGGCGACTAGTTCGCCAGCAACTGTACGCGTCACCAGCGCTGTCTCGCTGACCATCAGCAGCGTATAGGCCTTCAGGTGGCCGTCCGTAGCCTCTACCAGATACATGCCAGACGGAAGTGGATCGATAGGAAGAACCTGATTGTCCGAGACGTAGGTTGGCGGTACCTCCTGACGCCAGCGTGCGACCAGTTGCTTGTCGTTCAGCAGCGGAACCTGCGCGAACTGGGCGACGCCGACGATCCGGCTGCGCTTTGCCACAGCAGATTGCTTCTCCTTCAGTGCATTGCGCGTTGTTTCGGAGAGCTGAGTGCGAAAGAAGTCTTTGAGAGCGATCCATCGGTCGTGCTTCCAGTCGTGAAAGCGTTCGAGCCAGGTCTTTTCGTCGATCTGCTCGACAGGACTGTTCATGGTTTCGCCGAAGCTATGCATCTCGGAGAGGCCGCCGATAAACTTCTCAGGATCGTTGACGTGATAGATGCGAAACTCCAGCTCCGACTCGTTACGGGCGTAAAGATGGAGCTTCGGCTTCTCGCCGAGGGCGAAGGCCTTATAGGTGCTCAGGATAAAGTACGGCTCCGCTGCGAAGGCGCATGGAGCACAGAGCAGAAGGAGAGCGACCAGCACAGCTAATCTTCGCGCAGAATATTCCAACGATAGACCCCGAGGAAGTTTGGATTGGAGGGTGTCGGTCGCCAGCGCGGATCGGGATGCTGCATCAGATCCGCAAGCAACACGCGGCGCATCTCGCCAGGATGTTTGTCGATTGGTCCGGTGTGATAGACGACCCATTTGCCCTGTGTTGTGACAACCATCGAATGATACTGCGAATCGGTTTCAAGCAGGCGGAAAAAAATTAAGTCACCGGGACGGGCGGCGCGGAGGTCACGGCTGACAAAGAATGTATTCGCTTCGATGAGCGTCTTCGCATCGGCAAACTGGGCGAAAGTTCCGTCCGTAACATCGCTCGCAACAAACGGACCGGAATGAGTGCGAAATAGACCCGCCCCGAGTGGCGTATTGGGATAGCTCCACTGTTGGACAGATGTCAGCGTTGGCATCTGCTCGGCGGAGTACTGCGCGTACCAACGATCGTCGTGCAGTCGCAGCGACTCGCGATAGGCGTAGCGAAGCAACGAAGCGCAGTCGGTGATCTCCGGCGGAAGCTGGCCGGGTTCGGCATCGGCGGCCCGATCTGCGAGTGCAGTGAACCAGAGCCGAAAGGCCTGGCGGTCGCTGGCACTGTGCAGACGCATCCAGTCGGGTGTGCCATCGCCAAAGCTGTCCTGACTATCCGGCGCAAGCGTAATCGGAATAGAAAGATCGCTACCTCGTCCCACCACCCCAAGGCGAAGACGACCAGGATTTACAGATGCTCGTAGATAGAGAGCGACATAACCATTCGGCAGATCTTCAAGACGCAGGCTTGCAGATTGAGCCCCGCTGAGATGGAGTTGAGCTGCCATGAGTGACAGATGATGGCGAGCTTTAAATTTGGCTGCCAGATGCTCCCGCCCATCCGCAGGAAGCGGGTCGCGCGAGGGTTCGGCCAATACTCCTGAATACGCAACAAATCGCCATCCCAGGAGTGTCGTCATGACGAGGAGTGCGATAGCTGCTGCCACGAAATAACCTGAACGCAAATCACGCAAACGTGTCATGAAAGATAGAGTGTCTCTCCCCAGGGCTCACCTTGCAATTCTCACACGTCAATAGTGTCATACAGGTCGCCTTGCCACGAAAGACAAGACGAAGATATTGATAGTGATCGAGAGACGGACAATCCGAAGGACAATCGGCAATCAGGAAGCGAGGTCGAAGGGTGCTGGTTACTGGCCCGAAAGGCCAGTTCTTTTCGCAACAGTAAAGCGCTTGTTTTCAATGCCCCTCTCAAACGTTGCCTGGTGGTCAAAAACCTACAGGTTGCGGACCAGGGCTGCCCTCTTCAGTAGGACGTGGGTAGCATCCCCGCTGCCAGCCAACGATGAGTCTGCGGAGTTTTCAGATTTCATTCGTCGTCCGGCCCGAAACCGGCAACTAGCCGCCAGTCGCCATTAGGTTGGCGGGCGTAGCGGATGCAGCCGATGAAGCAGAAAGGGGTAATGGTCATGATGTTGCGGCAGTCCTTTCCAAGGTTGGGAAGAAAGCCTTGGAGCTAGCACAGAATATAGGAACGGACATCGCAGCAAAAGCACTTGTCGAAATGGCAAAGTCAAACTAACGTTCCGAGCTTCCATCATTGTCCATCGGTGCAATTCGCAGCATCGCCACTTCCTATATGCAAATGTCTCTCAAGCGCAGTCGCGTCTCACACCTATGGCGCACCCTGTCCGTAGCACTTTTTCGGTGACTCTGTGGCGACGAAGCGCGCAAGCCAATCCTTGTTTGCGACGGTGCGTCAGAACGTTCATCGCCACCGCCCTCTCACGCGCCCAGTTCCAGATCGTCCAGCCGCCGCCACTTGTAGATGGCGATCGAAACGATCCAGCTCAGCGCGAAGATCGCGATGATGAGGTAGCCCAGCGCGCTGAAGTTGTTGTTCAGCCGCCGCACCGCGTTCCAGAAGATCCCGCCCGTGTGGAAGTGCCCGGCCAGCAGTCCCAGCGCCTCGACCCCTCCCACCACCAGCGCCACCACCACAGACACAGACGTGATCGTCATGTTGTAGTACAGCTTGCGCACCGGCTTGATGAACGCCCATCCATACGCCCCCAGCATCAGGATGTTGTCCGTCGTGTCGATCAGCGACATTCCCGCGGCGAACAGCACCGGGAACACCAGGATCGAGACCAGCGACAGCCCCTTCGATGCCTCCGCCGCCGCAATCCCCAGCAACCCAATCTCGGTGGCCGTATCGAAGCCCAGCCCAAACAGCACGCCCAGCGGATACATGTGCCAGCTTCGCGTGATGATCCGGAACATGGGCCGGAACAGCCGCGACAGAAAGCCGCGGTCGGCCAACAGCATGTCGAAGTCCTCCTCGACATACGGCGCTCCGCCCCTCACCCGAACAAACGCGCGATAGATCGACCGCAGAACGATCAGGTTCACAAATGCGATGCCCAGCAGAAAGACCGCCGACACCAGCGTGCCCACCACGCCCCCGATCTCCCGCACCCCGTCCATGCGGTGTTGCAGCGCCAGCGCCGCCGCTGCAATCGCCGCCGATCCCAGCACCACCACTGTCGAGTGGCCCAGCGAGAACATGAACCCCACCGCCACCGGCCGCTTGCCCTCCTGCATCAGCTTGCGGGTCACGTTGTCGATCGCCGCAATGTGGTCGGCATCCACCGCGTGCCGCAACCCAAAGCTGTATGCCAGCAGCGCCGTCCCCAGCAGTAGCGGATAGTGCCGCGAGGCAAGAATCGCCCACACCCACGCACCCGCATTGAACGCCAGCAGGATTCCGTAGATCCCGATCACCTTGCCGCGGACGCCATTCGCCGCATCGTTGAATAAACTCGAAAATCTGGTTGGCATGGCCTGTCTTTCCGGCAATCTCTTGCGCGTGACTTCATCTTCCTGCAACTTCGCCGCAGCCGGTTGCTCCATCTCCGTGTGGCACGCAATGCTCCCACCGTCGAAGTGAGACCGACTTGCCGTCCAGGTCATCCGTCCGCTCTGAGAATAAAAGCACCCAGCTTCATGGTGCAGCGGTCGAGTTCGTCGCGCCCACGAAACCCGAATCCTTCGTGCGAAAGGCACGAGTGCTGAACAAGGCTATAGTTACACACCCAGCTAACGTGTGGCCAGACGCACAGACTGGCGCAGTGGAAGCTCCGCCGACGATCCCCCAACCTCGATCAGGAACTCGCCCGACGGACGGACCCATGCGTTCTTCTCCGTCGAGTAGATCGACAGATAGAGCGGGTCAATCGCAACCTCCACCGTCTGGCTCGCGCCCGCCGCCAGCGAGACGCGCTTCCATCCCGCCAGTTTGCGGAACGGTTCGCCCACCGACGTGGGCAGCATGACGTATACCTCCGCGATCTCATCGCCCGCCTGCGCGCCCGTGTTGCGCAACTCGAAGCTCACTCTCTTCGCGTCCGCGTCAACCTTCAGGTTTGAATACGCGAAGTGCGTGTACGAGAGCCCAAATCCAAACGGGAAGAGCGGCTTCAGGTTCTTCTCCTGGAACCAGCGATAGCCCACCGCCATGCCCTCCACGTTGTAGTCCACAGGAAACTCCACGGGCCGGGTGCGCACCCGCTCGCGCCCTCCGCCTGCGTCCGCGCCGTTGTTGCCGGTGCGCTCGGTCAAGCCAGTAACGTGCGGGTGTGGCAGGTCGTTCTCCGTTGCGGCGAAGGTCACCGGCAGCTTGCCCGAAGGATTCACGCGGCCAAACAGAATATTGGCGATCGCCTCGCCTCCGCCGATCCCCGGATACCAGCTCTCGACGATTCCTTTGACGCGCCCCGCCCACGGCATGCTCACCGGGCCGCCCGTCTCCAGCACAACGATGGTGTTGGAATTGGCCGCCGCAACCGCCCCAACCAGATCGTCCTGCTTGTCGGGCAGGCTAAGCGTTGCGGAGTCCTGGCCCTCCGTCATCCACTGAGTAACGAAAACAATCGCCACCTGCGCCGATGCCGCGGCCTTCGCCGCCTGCGCCGGATCGCTGCCTGCGTCATATGTAATCTTCGTGCCCGCCGCGGCCTGCTCGCGGATGAAACGCATCGGCGAGGAAGGGAAGTAGATGGCCTTTCCCCAGGGCGAGCTGCCCGGCCCGGGGTCGATCGCGTTGCCGCCCGGCGCGTCCACCTGCGCCGATCCGCCGCCGGAGAGAACGCCCACATCGGCGTGGCCGCCGATGATCGCAATGCTCTTCGTCTTCGCCGCAGCAATTGGAAGAATGCCGCCCGTATTCTGCAGCAGCACAATGCTCTCCTCCTCGATCTTCTGCGCGTCGTCGCGTCCGCGGAACGGATCGACCACGCTGCGCGGCATCGGCGGCTGGTCGATCACTCCGTTCGCGAACATGCTGCGCACAATGCGGTGCACCATATCGTCCAGCCGCGCCTGCGGTACCTTTCCGTCGACGACCGCCTGCTTCAGCGGATCGCTGAAGAAGTTGTCGTCGCCCGGCTGGTCCATGTCGAGCCCTGCCAGCGCGGCCTTCACCGTGCTGTGCGTCCCGCCCCAGTCCGAGAGCACAAAGCCCTTGAATCCCCAATCGCGCTTCAACACCTGGTTCAGTGTGAAGTCGTTCTCGCATGCGTAGTCGCCGTTGATGTGGTTGTACGCGCACATCACGCCCGCCGGATGCGCCATCGTGATAGCGATCTGGAAGGCCAGCAGATCGGTCTCACGCAGCGAGCGCTGGTCCAGCACGGCGTTCAGGATGTTGCGCCCGGTCTCCTGGTCGTTGACCGCGTAGTGCTTGATGTCTCCCATCACGTGGTTCGATTGCACGCCGCGCGCGATCTGCCCGACCATCACGCCGGCCAGGATCGGGTCTTCGCTTGCGTACTCGAAGTTGCGTCCATTGCGCGGCTCGCGGATCAGATCGACCCCGCCGCCGATCGACATGTTGTACCCCTGGGCGCGCAGCTCGCGCCCAATCACCGAACCGTAGAGAAACGCCGCCTCCGGGTCCCAGCTCGCGGCCATCCCGATTACCGACGGCAGCAGCGTTGCGTAGCGGCTCTCCGGCGCGGCCATGCGCACGCCCACCGCCGAGTCGGCCAGGTTGAGGTCCGGAAGATGCAGCCGTGCAATGCCCGCAACAAATCCCGCCCCGCCATTGTGTCCCGCCGCAACCGGCGTGCCCGCGCGCAGCACTCCCCACCCCGCGCCATGCACCAACTGGATCTTCTCGTCCAGCGTCATCTCGTGAATCATCCGGTCGGCGCGCGCGTCCGCATCGAGCGTCGCATCCATCCACGGCTGCAACGGCGTGGCCTGCGCGACTGCAGGCCTGGCTCCCTGCGCGTTGGCAACATTCGTCCCACAAAGGCCGAGCGAGAGGCATACCATCCCCACCGCAAAAAACCGAACCAACCAGGAGTTACTCATGAACGTCGTTCCTTCCCTCATAAAACCACCAGAGTCACCGTAAAAAAATCTGTCATTCTGAGCGCAGCGAAGAATCCCCGCATTATGTTCATAGCGCGATACTCTGCACAATTCGAGAAACATCCCTGAAAATGACGAAAGGATTTCGGTAATAACTATAGCAAGTCGTCCTGCGCGGCCTCTGCACGCTCGACTCCAACCGCGATCAACTGGCGAGAGTCAGCACGCGCTCATACGTTTCCATCGTCTGCTTCGCAATCGCGTGCCACGACTCATCGCCGAAGTTCATCGCCTGCACCTTCACGGCCAGCCGCTCGCGCAGCGCTCGATCCCGCACCAGCTCGATCAGCGCGCCGGCCAGCGTATCGCAGTCCTGCGGATCAACCAGCAGCGCGTTCTCCCGGTCCGTCAGCAGCTCGCCAAAGACCGGCAGATCGCTGGCCACGATTGCCTTTCCCATCGCCAGTCCGGTCGCCAGCGCGCCGCTGGTTGTAATCGCGCGATAGGGATACACCACCACGTCCGCCGCGCGATACAGCGCCACCAGCTCTTCGCTGGTCACAAAGCGGAAGTGCAGCTTCACCCGCAGCAAATCCAGCCCCTCCACCTGCGCGCGGATCTCCTGCAACAGCTCCGGCGCGCCTGTTCCCGCAACCACCAGGCAGGCGTCGCCGCACTTTGCCTCCACCTGCTGCCACGCGCGCAGCAACAGATCGATCCCCTTGTACGGAAAGATGATCCCCTGCCACAGCACCAGCACCTTGCCCGTCTCCAGCGCAAAGCTGCGCAGCGTCTCTTCGCTGTCCGTCGCCGGAAGGTCGTAAAAGAAAGGCCCATGCGGAATCACCGATATTTTTTTCTCGGGGACTCCGAACTCCGTCGCCAGCCTCGTCCGCACGGAGCCCGCGTGGCAGATGATCGCGCCCACCCTCCCGTACAGCCTGTCGAACGTCGCCTTATACTTCTCGCCCGTATCGTGTGGAAGCAGGTCGTGGACCGTCAGCACAATCTTCGAGCCGCGCCTGCGGCAGTACTCCACAAACCACAGGTCCATCGGTACCGGCGTCCTCAGCATCGGCAGGAACTGCACATGAATCACATCCGGCGGCGAAGCGGAAAACCTCACCGTCAGCGCGCAGAGGTTCACCATTCCCTCCATCAGCTTCAGGATCCTGCGCGCCAGCCGTGGCAGCCGGAACCTCCCCACCAAATCCAGCAGCCCCGGCTCGACCTTGATCCCGCGGCTTGAGTAACAATCTGGATCGAGATAGTAAGTGATAGACCCCACCGTCAAATCCACCGGCTCCCGCAGCAGCGCCTTCGACAGGTAAGCCGTGTAGTACGGCACCGTCGCCAGCAGGTCCATCATAAAAACACTGGGCCGCCTGTCCGCGCTCACTTCGCGCCTCCTTGCGAAGCCGCGGATAATTTTGCCCGGCTTTCTCTGTCCCGCTTCCCCTCTGCAATCGCCTCTTCATACACGCGCAGATAATCCCGCGTCATCCGCGCCGCGGAGTACTCCTCTTCGATCCGTCGCCGCGCCGCATCTCCCAGCCGCCTCCGTTTCGCGGGATCGCGCAACAGCTCCGCAATCCCCGCCGCCAGCAACCCCGCGTCATCCGCGGGAACCAGCACCCCGGTGCGTCCATCCTCCACCACCGTCGGCACCGCGCCCACCGCCGTCGCCACCAACGCCATCCCGCTCGCCATCCCCTCCAGAACCGCCATTGGCAGCCCCTCCTGGCGCGACGACGACACCATCACGTCGAGCGACGCGTACACCGATGCCATCTCCTCCCGCCGCCCCAGCATCTCCACGCTCTCGCGGATCAACGACGCATCGATCAACCGCTCCAGCTTCTCCTGGTCCGGCCCTTCGCCAACCACCACGAACCGCGTCTCGGGAAACTCAACCAGGACCTCCGCCGCTGCCCTCAGAAATACATCGACTCCCTTCTCCCACGCCAGCCGCCCAACCAGACCGACAACCAGTGCGCGCTCCGGATGGGCCTCCTTGCGAAGCCAGGGAAGCGCCCCGTCGAACCGCCGCAGGTCGATACCATTGCGCACCATGCGGATCTTCTCTTCGCGCACTCCCGCCTTCAGCAGCCTCTGCTTCACCTCATCCGAGACCGCTACAACCCGCGTATACTTCCGCAGAACAAAGCGGTCCGCAATCCCATAAATCGATAAGAATAAATCTGTGTCATACCAAGTGTGGCAGGTCGACACCAACGGCACGCCCAGCCCGCGCAGCGCAAGGTAGACATAGACGTCCGCCTTGTACCCATGAGTGTGGACCACATCCGCGCTCACGTGAGTTGCCAGCTCCCGCACCTTCGCAATCGCCCCCAAGTCCACCTGTCCCCTGCATGGGATCAGGTGCGACTCAAAGCCTTCCTTCAAGGCAAGTTCATGGAGCTGATGCTTCGGATTTGCGGAGTTCGAGAAGACTCCCAGCACGCACTCATGCGGCCCGTCCCGCAGCGTGCGCGCCAGGTTCAGGATCACGGCCTCCGCGCCGTACATCCCGCCGCTGCTGATCACATGCAGTATCTTCATTCCGCGCCTTCCCCGCCGTCATCGCTCCCCGGCTCCCTGCGATTTACTAGCGCCCAAATCCTCGCGTACAGCCGGTCTCCCAGCAGCCTCTTCGCAGCCTCCTTCATCCGGTAATTGCGTTCCAGCTTGGACAAGGCGCGGCTCTCCGGATCAAATAATTTTGCAACCCACTCCGGCTGCATGTCTCCTGGAATATTCAGCCGGCCAACCATGGCTCCCAAAGGCAGCAACTCAGCTCGTGGGACCGAGGTATAAACCTGCGTGTAACCTGCCGCCGCGCACGCAGCCAGCACGCGGCGATTGCAGCGTCCGCCGGGCAGGGACATCGTAGGTACCGGGGTCCCCAGCTTCTCCTCCAAAGTAAGCCGCGACCTGCTCAGCTCAGTCTGCAACTCGCCGTCGCTGCAGTGCGTCAGCAGCTTGTGCGACCAGCCATGCGCGCCAATCGAGAACCCCGCCTCATGCAGCGACCGCAACTCCGCCCAGCCCATGTAGCCCGTCTTCGTTCCCGTCCAGCCCGCGGTAATGAAAAACCGCGCCGTCAACCCGCGCGACTGCAACAGTGGCACGGCAATCTCAACGTCGGAACGGTGTCCATCGTCGAAGGTCAGCTCAGGCCATATGTCGTAGTTCTGCGCCTCACGCAGTCGCACAAAAAGGTCCAGATGCCGCTCGAACATTCCACTCTCGATCGCATAGGAGTACCGGCTCTCGCTCGGCCGGATCTCATGGTAGAGAAGAAATAGCCTCCGCAATGGCCGCCGCGTCTTCTCCTCCGGGATGGATTCAACGCGCAAAGGCATCTCCCCGCTCACACAGCCCCGCTCACACAGCCCCGCTCACTCGCCCCACTCCTGTAGCCCAACTCATTTCGCGGCCCTGGCCTCTACCAGCTCGAACAACTGCCGCGAACGGGAATAGATCCATGCAATCCTGCGTCCCTGGAAGGCCACGGCAGGTGCGGGAGCGGCAACCACAATACATCCGTTCTTCCTGGCGTGCTCCAGCGCGCCCTCAAGTCCACTCGTCTCGAAACACAGATGATAAGCTCCACCGCCGCTCTTCGCCAGCATGGATTGGATGGGCGAGTCCTCGCCCAGCGGCGCGATCAGTTCAATCTCCGCCACATCCCCGTCCGTCTTGGCAAGAAACAGCACCGTCACCCTCTGAATGGGATCGTCGAATGGCCCGGACACAACTTTGTACCCAAATAAATCCGTCAGCGCCTCAGCCGCCGGCCCCAGCGCAGGCACAGCCACGCCCACATGCAACAGCTTGAAGTCCAGCCCGGCAGGCACCTCTGACGTCAAAGCACAGCCCCCATCTTCACCAACTCCGCCTGCAACAGCGCCACGCTGGTCAACTCGGGAATCCGCTGCGGATCGAACTGCACTCCATACTCCCCTTCAATGGCCAGGATCGCCTGCAGGTGCCGGAACGAGTCCCAGCTATCCAGCGTTCCCATGCTCAGTTCCGGAGTGACTCGCTCCGCGGAGATCTCAAAAATATCGGCGAGAAGCTCCCGCAAAGAAGTCGGCACTTGCTCAACGCTCATTCGATTCATTTCCTTCCACGCGAATCCACTTAGGACTAGTTATAGCCGATGATGTCAGATCGAGTTCATAGAATACCGAGTCGGAGGAACCTTCTCCCGGCGGAACAAACCGGCTAAATCCGTGGTCCGAATAAAACTCCGCGCACGGAGCATTCTTCTTCGTCGCAATAAACTCACCCACCAGCCGCTTCGCGCCCGTTCGCGCCGCCTCTTCGCCAACATAAGCCAATAGCGCGCTCTCGATCCCGCGACCGATCACGCGGCACGATAACAGCAGCGAGTCGATGACGCAGTCGTCCCCTTGCCTCCGCGCCAGCGCCAGCGCCACCACTCCTGCGTCGCCGAACCGGTCGCGCACGCGCACCACAACAGCCTGCCCGCCCTCCGTCGCGGCATACTTTTCAACATCGGCAGCAGAGCGGCGCCGCGTCGTCAAATTGAACTGGTTCGTCTTCGCCAGCAACTGCACCGCCCGCGAAAGAGGTGCAAGCAGCGCACTCTGAAACGTGCAAACAATTCCCAACGAAGCCAGAAACTCATCGCGACTGCCCACGCGGCTGGCCAGCTCGGCCCGTTGCGCCTGCGCCCTGTACTCATCCACGCGATGCAGATCGTCGCCGGTCACCATGGCCGCATCGAAAAACGGCTGCCCCGACAAAACCTCAACCAGCCTCCACGGCTCCCGTGCAGGCGCTTCGACCACAGCCACCTCCGGCAACTGCCGCCGCACCGCCTCGCACTCCACCGCGTTGTCATCGACGAACACAAACGAATCCAACCCAAGGGACAGTTCCCTTGCAAGCTCGCGGATCGACTCCGCCTTCTCGTTCCAATTAATCTTCAGCGCAACAAAGCTATCCAGGCCCAGCGCCAGGTCGGCCGCGCGCACCTTGAAGGCCTCGCGAACGTCGGCCTCATTGTTCTTGGAGACGATCGCCAGCAGAATCCCCCGGCTGGATAATTGCTTCAAATATTTTTGATACTCAAGGTAGCAATTCCCCGGAAACGCACTCCCCGTGGCAATCCCCTCCGGCCCGTCTTCTCCCAGCACTCCGCCCCACAGCGTCTCGTCCAGGTCCGTGCAAAGCACCTTGCGCGGCGCGCGGAGCATCGTCGAAAACGAGCGCACCAGCCCGCGCGCGAAAGCCCCGAACCACTCCGCCGCCACAGCCAGCCGCGAAGCAAGAAACATCCGCGCATCGCGCCATCGCGCCCGTCCGTGGCGAGCCGCAAGCCGGTCCACATCGAAGAACACGCAGTCTGCAATCGACCCGCACAGAGCAGCCAACCCCAGGTTCAACCCTTGCACGGCATTCGTCAGGCTATGCGGCAGGTTCGCCTCTCCCACGTCGCCCAGCGAGGTGCAATCCGGAACCACAAGTCCCTGAAGCAATATCCGCGCCGTGCTTCCCGCGCGATAGCTCCTCAGCAGTTGCGCCATACGCCCCACGCACTCCTCTATCTCCCGCTCAACCTCCGCGCCGGTCCCGTCCGCGCACAACTCCGGCAACCGCCCAGCAATCTCCTCCATATCCAGAAGTATCAGCACCAGCTCCGGCTTGAACTTCGCCAGCGAGCTATCCGCATTAAGTAACTCATCCGCATACGACCCATACCCACCCACTTCGATGTCGAGCACGAAATTCGCCAGCACGGCCTCCACCGCCAGCGACGCCAGCATCGGCTCCACCGTCACCGACCGCACCACATACGTCTTCAGCCGTCGCGCCCCCAGTTGCTCCCTTAGCGCGTCGCCAATGCCCGCCAGCGCCGTAGCGCAGAACTGTACATCCGCCGGCTTGCCGGATTCCGCCAGCAGCCGCCGCGCTCCCGCCACCGCCCCCGCGGCGTCCTGCCTCGCCGCGGCGTCCTTTATCTCGCGCCGCCGCTCCCGCCGCTCCGCGTCACTCTGCATCGCGCATCTCCGAAGCCGCCGCCGACTCCGGCGCTCGCATCACAATCCGTCCCGGAACGCCCATCACCGTCGCCCCCGCCGGAACATTGCCGATCACCAGCGTATTGGCGGCAATCTTCGCCCCATCGCCCACCTTGATCTTCCCCGCCAGCGTCGCGCCCGTGCCCACATACACGTCGTCGCCCAGCACCGGCGAGCCCTCGCGTCCCATCCCCGACGCGCCGATCGTCACCCGGTGCGCCAGGTCGCATCTCCGCCCCAGCACCGCCTCGGGATTGATGTGGACTCCGCCAATGTGTCCAATATAAAGTCCCCCCCCAATCGTGGCCTGCGCGTCGATGCACATCTCCATCACCACCTCGCACCATTTGTTCGCCGCATAGCTCACCGCCTTCAGCGGCCAGCGCACCAGCGCCGTCGGCCTCGCCACCTCCAGCCAGTTCCCCAGCCGGTAGCAGGCAATCGCCCACAACGCCGGCTCCATCCACAGCTCCCGCCCGTGGTATCCCTTGGCCCGGTATCGCGCAATGTCCTCGCCAAACGCACCCATGTCCCGTCCCTTGTTCAGCTTAATCTCCAGCCTAACCCCTCGCCCCATCTCTGCTACGACTATAACGGCAATCGCGTTTTGTTTGACATGCCACCTTTGTTTGTCATTCCTCCCATGAGTCGTCATTTCCCCATGCGTCGTCATTCCCCCATGCGTCTTCATTCCCCCCACGAGTCGTCATTCTGGCGCAGCCAGAATCTCCGTATTTGCTCTTATGCTTGTCATTCCGCAGCCCCCTTGTTTGTCATTCCGCAGCCCCCTTGTTTGTCATTCCGCAGCGAAGTGGAGGAATCTGCTTTTGCACCCAACCACAACCCTCCGTCATCCCGACCGGAGCGCAGCGCAGTGGAGGGACCCCCGCATTTGTACTTTGCCCGCCACTCCCCTTCGCCGCCCTTGATTGTCTTTGCTGTTACGCGAAGTGTTGAGAACCGCACGAAGTGTCCGCCCATATCACCCTTGATCGTCTTTGCCTTCACGCGAAGCGTCGAGAACCGCACGAAGTGCCACGAAGTGCTGCTAACATGATCCCCAATGGCTCCGCAGCAGAATCCCATCCTCAACCAGCTCTTCTACGGCGACAACCTCGCCGTCCTCCGCGACCACATCGCAGACCAGTCGGTCGATCTCATCTACCTCGACCCGCCCTTCAACTCCCGGCAGGATTACAACGTTCTCTTCGCGGAGAAGGACGGCGCGCGCTCCGCCTCCCAGATCACCGCCTTCAAGGACACATGGGAGTGGAACGAGGAGTCCTCGCTCGCCTACGAGCAGGTCGTCGAACAGGGTGGCCGCGTCGCCGAAGTCATGCGCGCCTTCCGCACACTCCTCGGCGGCACGGACATGCTCGCCTACCTCGCCATGATGGCCCCGCGCCTCGTCGAACTCCGCCGCGTCCTCAAGGAGTCAGGCTCCATCTACCTCCGCTGCGACCCGGTAATTCCGATTTGAACCAAGCTATCCACATATATTTAGCCCAACGTATTGACTTCGCTATTTGTTTGCCAGCATGATGTGAGGGTGAACAAAACAAATTGCATTGGAACGCCGCATGGGGCAAAGGCAGCCGCAGATTTGCTAGCAACTGCGGGAGAGATCAAGTTTCGAACGATCTTGGCAGACCCACCATGGCAATTCAAGAACCGAACAGGGAAAATTGCGCCAGAACATAAGCGGCTTGCTAGATATGCAACCCTTTCACTTGAGGACATTAAAGCTTTGCCTGTATCGGCATGCGCCTCAGAGACTGCACATCTCTACCTTTGGGTTCCGAACGCATTGTTGCCCGATGGAATTGCAGTAATGAAGTCATGGGGATTTGAGTACAAGAGCAATCTCGTCTGGCACAAGATTAGAAAAGACGGTGGTCCAGACGGTAGGGGAGTCGGTTTTTACTTCAGAAACGTGACAGAGCTAATCCTCTTTGGCGTCCGCGGGCAGAATGCCCGAACCCTAGCACCAGGTCGAAGACAGGTAAATTTCCTTGCTACCCGCAAGCGCGAACATTCTCGCAAGCCTGACGAGCAATACCAGCTCATCGAGAGCTGTAGCCCCGGCCCCTTCATGGAGCTATTCGCCCGAGGACAGAGACCCGGATGGACAACTTGGGGCAACCAAGCCAATGAGTCGTATACGCCAACGTGGAACACCTATTCAAACCACTCACAGAGCGAACAAGCATTGTTTCCGGAGCTTTAGCCAATGAGTTTGGATCTCTTCCCAGAAGCGGTGTGCAGAAAGTTTGAGATAGTAGAGAACCACCATGCAGCGTCTATTCTGCACACAGACTTGCGTTCAGAGTGGGACGACCTCATTGAAATGCTCACGCAGTTCACGTTGCGGCGCTCAGACATCCTAACGCCGGGAGGCGGCAAATCGCCAATTTCCCGTGGAATAAACGGCTTCTTCTACAACCGACAGTGGAAGGAACACGACTTTAAAATCCAGGTCAAGGTGGACGATGCAGTCACCCTCGCTCCAACCCACCACGTCGATTACTTTCGGAATCGGGTAGCAATTGAAACGGAATGGAACAATAAGGATCCGTTCTTCGACAGAGACCTCACGACTTTCCGCTTGCTCTTCGAATTGAACGTCTTGAGCGTCGGGGCGATCATCACGAGGGCAAGTGAACTTCAGGATATCTTCGACGAGTTGGGCAAAGGACGTTCGTTCGGCAACTCGACGACACATATGGGCAAGCTAATTCCCAAACTAAACAATCGCGCCTCAGGGGGCTGTCCAGTCCTCGCATTCGGCATCAAGAAGACCGCGTATGACGCCGACGCATAGGACCACCCATGCCAGATCAGAACGAGTCGTTGTTCGACACGGAGAATCCGCAAGAGAAAGTCAGGCGTCGACTCAGCGGCACCAACGCAGACAGATTGTCGATTGCATATAGAGGCTCCGCCCTAGATCAGGGCAGTATGGACGCGATACTGCTATCGGATGGGCTAAAGGGATTCGCAAGATGCCTAAACAGAGTGGCCGAAATGCGCCTCGGCTCTCAAAGCGAATTCCGTGTAGAAGTGGAAGGAGAACCGCAAGCGGGTTCGTTGGAGTTGGTGCTCCGCTTCCTCAACCCCCTGGCCGAGAATCTCAGACAGTTAGGTAAATCCGAACTACTCGTCGGTATCGGCCTGATCTTGTCGATCTCGGGGTTCACTCTCAAGGACGCCGGGAAGACCCTGATAGCTTTCTATAAGAAGCTCCGCGGACGTGCGATTACAAACGAGACAGACCTGAAGGGTCTTTTCCCGTCTGATTTCCCAATGGATCCTGCGGAATTCGTAAAAATCTATAACGATCCCGAGGTGCAAACTGCGCTCCGAGCAGCGTTACGACCTGTGCGACAAAAGGGAATCGAGAGTTTCGAAACACGTGTCAACCGAAAACCAGTCGAGTCAGTCGCCAAGGCCGACGTAGAGGCCGCGGATGCCGCTGAAATGGAGGCAATAGTAAGCGACGAAGAAAAGGTTCTGGATGTAGAAAAAGCTTCATTCGTACCCCACCTCGCCTGGCATTTGTCAGATCATGGGAAGCCTTTCGATGCGAAAATCGAAGACCCAGTGCTCTGGCGACATGTCGAACTAGGCGACCGATTCGGCTACGGAGATAAGCTCCATGTAACGCTCCACACAGAAGCAGAACGCGAGTCCAATGGTCGACTGCAAATAACACGAACCGTAACCAAGGTTCACAGGATAGAGAGATCGACAGGTGTCCAAAAAAATCTCTTCCCGGATGCAGACCAGTAGACGGGTACCCCATTCCTTGCGCGGACCCCGCCCCCAATAACCCTGTCAAGAAAAATCGTACAACTCACTCCATCCAAACGAGATAAACTGACAAACTCGTCCCCCCAACCTGCTACAATTAAATAGGGGGCTTCTGTCTATATGTTCTATGTTCTGTCGGCGGAGCGCAACATCGCCATTCAACGTAAGTGTATTATTATGAAGATTTTACAAAATAAGTAGCCTGAAATCAAGATTTTACAGGCAAGATCCAGACCTGATCCAGATCAGGTCTAGATCTAACATATTTAGATGGAGGATTTTAGGTCATTTAGGGGGGGTATACCCCCCGTCTGAAGATCGGCACCGGCCCGGCAAGCGCATAACCCGCAGCCGCCAAGCCTGCCTGCGTTTACAATCATCTGGAAGGATGATCGACGCGCAGCCATGCGACTCGCCAAGCCCCAACTCGTCGAACGGACCGGCCGCGTCATTGCCCTCGCGCTCCTCGCCGCCGCCCTCGCCGGTTGCCAGGGCATCGCCGGAATCCAGCCCGTGTCGCAGGTTCGCGTCATCGACGTATCGCCCGACGCGCCCGCGCTGGACATCTATCCCGGTCCGCCCCAGAGCACGCCGGCCGCCCTCTATAACGTCGGCTTCGGCACGGTCAGCTCTTACATCTCCGTCGCCGCCGGAGCGAGCACTCAGGCGGCCACCATCGCCGGAACGCAGCAGCAACTCGCCACGGTCCGCGGCAATTTTTTGACGGGCAGCCGATACACTGTGCTTGCCGGCAACATCAGTGCAAGCCTGCAGATGACGGTGCTCAAGGATCAGTCCTACCCCGCGCCAACCGGCCAGGTGGCGCTGCGCTTCCTCGACCAGGCCACGCGCGCGGGCGCAGTCGACATCTACCTTGTGCCGCCAGGCTCCGCGGCCGCCAGGGTCGCGCCCATCGATACTGGCCTGAGTTATAGCAGCAACACGGGATACATCAACATTCCCAGCGGAACCTACTCCATCGTCGTCCTTCCCGCCGGCGCCGCTCCCTCCAGCGCCGCCTCGCCGCTCTACACCGGCAGCCGGATGAGCTACCCATCCGGCTCTGCCCGCACTATCCTCCTCATCGACCAGCAGCCAGCCACCCCATCCGGCCTGCAGGTCATCACCGCCGATGATTACGCCGCCGCAAACTAGATTCAGCCGTCAACGCGTAACTCGAAGCAAACCAGGGAAAGGAAATGCGTCTGAGAAATCCATGACCCAAAGTAAAACAATCTCCGTTGCCATGTGTACGTATAACGGCGAGAGATATTTGCGGGAACAGTTGGAGAGCATTGCATTGCAGACGCGGCTTCCCGACGAGCTTGTGATCTGTGACGACCGGTCCACGGATTCGACAGCGGAGATTATCCGGGATTTTGCAGACTCGGCGCCGTTCCCTGTGAGGTTTAACCTCAATCCAGTGAATCTTGGTGGAGCGGCAAAAGGAATTACGAAGAACTTTGAGCAGGCGAGCAGGCTTTGTACAGGAGACCTCATTGCCTTCTGCGATCAGGATGACGTGTGGCTGCCGCAGAAGCTCGCCCGCATGGCCCAGACCATGGAGGAGCAGCCACAACTGGGAGGGGTCTTTGTGGATGCGCAGCTAATTAATGACCAAGGAGTTCCGAAGGGAATCCTGCTTTCCGAGACGACTGGGATGACTCATAGCGAGCACGAGAGACTGATGCGTGGAGAGGTTCTTCCCGTACTTCTTTCCATGACAAAAGTGTATGGATGCACACTGATGGTCGATGCCAGACTCCTCATGGAAGTCCTGCCCGGTCCGCCTAACTGGTGGTTCGATGCGTGGGTCCCTTGCATGGTGGCTGTTCACTCCGAACTCGCGTTTATTCCCGAGCCGCTTTTCTATTACAGAATCCATGCGACTCAAAGCGGTGTTGGTGCTTCTTTGCCCACCGTGCCTGAAAGAGTGAAGCAATGGAAGCACTCCGCAAAGGACTACTGGAGAGATTCTGAACCGCAACTTGCAGATCTTTACTCGAGGCTGGCGTCTGAGAATAATTCCGGAATGAAACCCTATCTGGAATATATTAGCGGCCGAATGGACCTGCTACGCTTCCGTGCCGATCTTCCATCGAATCCTATTTTGCGGGCGATCAAGGTAATTCCCAAGATGAGTAATTATTGCCACTACTTCAATGGCTGGAAGAGTATGATCAAGGACCTGATAGCCTGACGCCTTGCTCGATTCACTACGATTTGAGTTTGCCTGGTTATTTAGGTCTCGTAACACAACCCATCGAGAACCAGGGTTGTGGACTGCCGATGGCGCTTGTACAGGGTGTGGCAGTGATTTAAATAAGTACAAGCGGCAAAATGGGGAGAGTTTCTTAATGTTCTTTCGCGCTAGGCGGGCCACGGGACGGGCCTGGTTCAACTTCAACTGTCGCGCTCTGTTGCATACGCCGCCGATTCATTCGAACGACGACCAGCTCGCGCTTGTCTCGATGCTTTGCCATGGCGAAGTGGTGATGTATCTGTTGGCGGCGAAGTCCTTCTGCGGGCAGCTTGGACGCAACCCGAAGGTCGTGATTCTTGACGATGGAACACTGACGAAATCGGATAATGCCACTCTGCAAGCACACATTCCGGAAGCGCGGGTTGTTCATATCTCTGAAGTTTCTCCGGACCGTTGCCCGAAGGGGAGTTGCTGGGAGAGGCTACTCCTTATCAGCGATCTGGTGAAGGACTCCTACGTTGTGCAACTCGATTCCGACACACTCACTGCGAACTCGATTGCTGAGGTTGCGCAGTGCATTGATGCGAATCGATGCTTTACCCTTTTGGGCGATGGTTCGCATCCAGAGATCGAGCCGATGGTGAGCGCGTGCGCGCGGTCGAAGACGAACCTGAGTCCGATGGTGCAGGCAGTCTGTGAGCGGTCCTTCGATCTACTGCCGGAGAGCGCATCGCTGAAGTATGTCCGTGGCAATGCCGGGTTCACCGGATTTGCGAAGGGGGCCATCGATCGGGAGAAGATTGTATGGTTTTCCGACCTGATGCGGTGCATTGCGAATGAAAAGTGGGATGAGTGGGGGAGCGAACAGGTTACATCGAATCTTTTGATTGCAAACTCTGGGAATGCGCATGTGCTGGAGTTTCCCAAGTACCTTTCCTACTGGGCGCACGCCGATGTTCCCTATGACGATGCATCGTTTATCCACTTCATCGGGCCTCATCGCTTTTCAAACGGGTTTTATGTCAAGAGCGCCGGGAAGATCATTGCGGCTCTGACAGATGCTTCAGGGTTGAAGGCATAGGGCACATCCGCCGTCACCTTGCACAGTCTGAATCTTGCGCAGTCTACGGCGATTGGGCGTGTCATCCCTTGGAGAGCAGTTTCTCGTAGGCACTCGCGATGCGAGTCATCATGACTTCGGTGGTGAAGTTCTCTGCAACAATGGCTTTTCCAGCTGCGCCCATTGCCTTTGCCTGAGACTGATCGGAAAGCAGCCGGGAGATGGCTGCCGCGAGCGCCGCAGGATCGTCCGGGGGAACGAGGAAGCCAGTGAATCCATCTTTCACCGCCTCTGAATTTCCCCCGACGTTGGTGGCAACGACGGGAAGAGAGGCAGCCATGGCTTCGATGATTGCATTGGAGAAGCCCTCGCTGCGCGAGGGAAGGACAAAGATGTCCGCCGCTGAGAGATGTTGGCGCATGTCTGTAACGCCACCGGCAAAATGAAAGCGATCGGAGAGGTTGAGATCGCGGACCAGAGCTTGCAGTTCCGCGAAGTAGTCGGGCTCTAATACATCGCCGGCGATACTGAACGAGACGTTGGGGAAGTGCGGCACGATGGACGCGGCCGCCTTGATAAAAACGTCGTGGCCTTTTACTCGGCGGATATTGCCCACTGTTGTGACGAGAAGTTCGTCTGAAGGAGTCGCGGGCCTGGATGCGGTATCCCAATCGCGGAGATCGAGACCGTTGTAGATGGTCTGGACGCGAGCGGGATCGATTCGATCCACCTCGATCGAATGCCGGCGGACTTGCTCCGAGACGGCGAAGACTGCATCGGGAACGCCGGCCATGAGGCGATAGGCGAGGCGGTGCTTGCGGGCGCGCAGTATTCCCATGTCTCTGCGGCTCCAGATCAGCTTTGCGTTTGACATGGTTTTCGTTACAAATCCAGCCCAGAGATCGGAGCTCTCGAAATAAGTCTGGACGATTTGGATCTGTTGTTGACGAATAAATGTTCTGAGATCGAGAGCAGATCGAAGGGCCGTGAGGTCGTAGGTGCGCTGCAAGGGAAGCAGGTAGATGGGACAAGGGGGCGACATGAGGGCGAGTACGGCGCTTTCAGGGTGGACTGAAAAAGTCAGAATGGATGCGCGGTATCCATACTGAGGCAGAAGGGCCGCGAGCTTGAGGACGATCCGTTCTCCGCCGCCGAGGGTCTTGGGAAACTGATCGAGCACAAGCAGGACGTGAGGCAGTGCGGAGTTCTCCGCTTGCTTGTGATTCAACACTCCCGGTAGCAATGCGGTGATCCCGCTCATCGTGAACTTTCCAGCGAAAAAAGTGTGGACGCAGATAAAAGTAAGAAAGAATGGGGGAAGATAGTTAACGGTATGCCATGTATGGGTTGATCATGCTGGCGGAATCAACCTCGCCTTGTGGTGCGATTGATTCCGATTCGATGAGATGGGTTGCGCGAATCGCTGCTCCAACGAGCACCCAAAGAAGCCCGGTGATTTCAAGGTAGGTCCAACGGTCGCCAAAAAAGTTTGCAACGATGCAGGAGCAGGTTGCCAGAAGAAGGCCCAGGCCCAGACCTTGATAGAGCGGGTCGGTTGCGCGCTTAAAGAGTCGGTAAGACATTGCGAGCAATTGTTGAAGCAGAATAAAAGCGATGGTAAGGCCTATGATTCCGGTTTCCACCATCACCTTGACATACCAGTTATGAGTGTCTTTCAAGTTGTCGACGTGCTCTCCCAACTGAAAAGTTGCGTAGCCGGTTCCGACAATTGGACTGTGGAGGATCGACTTTTCCGCATTCTGCCAAAGGTCGACCCGCTCCTGGGCTGAGGCCTCGAGTTGTCCGTTGGAGTTTTTGGTCATGGTGATCCGCTCGCGGACGGGGGCAGGCACGACCGTCTGCCAAGTCAGCAGGAAGATTCCAAGGACCAGAAGCAGTTTTCGATCTTTCAATAGGCCCAGAACAAGGACGCTGAGAAGCACTGCGAGATACCCCCCGCGTGAGAACGTGTACATGGTTGCAAGCAGTGTGACCGCAACTAATCCGTAGCATAATATTTTGATTTTTATTTTCTTAACGAATTGCGTAAATCCCCAAAAAAACATTGCAAACTGGGCCAGAAATGCCGCCGTCTGGTTTGAGCCGTAGGCGAGTGGACCGCCTCCGCGTTTGTCCTCGTCGAAAGTCGTCCAGGTTCTCGTCATGCTCTCCAGAATGCAACTTCTATCGATGAACAAAAGGGAGATGGCGGTAATGAGGACGACGTTTCTAATAGCTTTTCGGTCTTCGATAACTAAGCCTGCCGCTACAAAGACCAGTGGAATAACCATGTAGTCTTTCCATGTGACGAAGTTAATGTCAGAGAGCCAAAGTGGTGCAGGGGCATTTGAAAGCGCCACGCCGATCCACATCGAAAGATAGAGATAGACCGCAAAGACGAGCCAGATCAGATAGAGCTTCGATTTAGGCAGGTGCTTCCCGTGGATGAGAGCTCCGACGATGACTGCCAGGACAAGGATCGTCATCATGTTGGCGCCCAGCGGATAGTCGATAAAGTGGTCCCGCAGCAGGCGGTACGGGAGGAAAGGGAGCATATAGTAGAGGCCAAGAAGAGGCCTTCCGCCTAACGAGACGAGGCACATGATCCAGAACCCCAAGTAGGCGGCCAGCGGGATGAAGTGTCCAATGCCTGTTCCAAACATGCGATCCCCGTAAGTCTGCGAGCGAATGCAAACGGACTCGCCGCAGACTGACTTAGTTTACTAGATCCAAACCCTATTTCTTCCTGCGATGAAATTGTAAAACGCAAGTGTTGCCGCAGCGTTAAGCATGACAAATGTGTTGGCGATAGCGACTGGCTTGAATTTTCTGAATGTTGGGCTCACCACCCCAATGGCGGCCAGAGCATAGAAGAGTATCTGGAGCCAGAAAACGGATCGGTAGAATGGCCCAGTGGATAGTGCGGAGGCCATCAGCATCAGGATCAACAGCAATGGAACCAGGAGTCGCAGGAGCTTATGGCTGATGAGACGGAAGAGCAGAGGGTTCGCCGGCGAAAGCAGCCATGGCGCTAACTGCAGCAATTGGTAGTTTCCTGTTAGAGTGCGGACCTTGCGCGAGAACTCCTTGCCTTTTTCGCTGAATAGCTGGTCGCGCGCTATTGCTGAGGGCTGAAATACGACGCGCTTTCCTGCGCGCGCCACATGCATGGGCACAAACACGTCGTCGAGAATAGTCCCTGATGGCATCTCTGTATAGAGTCCACGACGGATTGCGTAGATGGCCCCAGTTACTCCGACGACAGATCCTGACTCAGATTCCAGCTTACGCACAACTTTTTCGATCTTCCAGTAGATGCCGAGAGCATCGGAGACGGGTGCGTTGGCGCTGGTTTCGAGCAGCAACTCTCCGCTTACAGCACCCACGTTTGAATCGGCGAAGCAGGAGACGAGTTCGGAGATAGCGTCCGGATCGACCAACTGCCGTGCATCCTGAAAGACCAGGATCTCGCCGGTGGCGTGCTTAACAGCCTCGTTCAAGGCGCAGGCTTTTCCATTCGACTGGTCGAGGATGACGGGGGAGATTGAAGAACCCTGCATCTGCAGAATGCTGGCAGTCCGATCTGTCGATCCATCCGAGGCGATGACAACCTGAAGCCGGTCCTTCGGGTAATCCAGAAGGCGAAGGTTCTCCAGTTTGGCAGGCAGGTTCGCTTCTTCATTGCGGGCCGCGATGATAATAGAAACGTCGGGCAGGATCGGCCTCTGGAGTATGGGGCGTTTGTGCAGCCTGACCTGAAGCCACAGCCAAATCGCATAGCCGAAATATGCGTAGGCCACTAGTGCGAGGCAGAGCCAGAAGAGCGGCTTCATGGGGCGCTCCGGAAAAGCGGTAACGCATTGGCGGGTGGCAGGATCGCGTCAGTCGCAGGGCAGTGGGCGACCTGCCGGGCGATAGCTCCGTGGAGGCTGTGCAACGCCGTGCTGTGAGCGATCATTCTCAGGGGGCACAAGCTCCTCATGCAGGCTTGCAGCAGGCCAGGGTTTAGCCGAGCACTGCTTTCCCTGATGATACGTCATCCGGCCTCATGAGCAGGAGGCGCTCAAGTCCAAAAGTTTAGCGGAAGTGCTGCTATGGATGCAGCCCGCAATACCGATATCGAATGCCATTAATTTCAGAATTGAAGCAGGACGCTGCTACCATCGCTTATGTGCTCAAGGGATTGCCTGAGCCTTTGAAAGCCAGTAAAGTCGAGATGTTCCGCCACGGTTTGATGTTGGCAAGAAGGAGTTCCGGCTTGGAACTGCGTGTACGACATATCGCGCGGAATGTGCTGTTCAACTGGTTTGGAACGATTGCCAATTTGGCAGTCGGCTTCTTTCTGTCGCCATTTATCATCCATCGACTGGGAAATGTTGCCTATGGCGTCTGGGTGCTGGCAATAGGAGTCGTGGCCTACCTTGGCCTTCTGGACCTTGGGATGCAAAGTGCGGTCCTGAGGTTTGTCTCCAAGGGGCACACGCAGAACGATCATCAGGGGGCGTCGGAGGCAATCTCTGCTGCCCTTTGGGTTCGGTTACAGATCAGCGCGCTCATCCTTGTGCTCAGCGCCGGACTCGCTGCGGTATTTCCGCTTATATTCAAGGTCCCGGTCGAACTCGCGAGCGATGCCAGAAAAGCCATTTTGCTGATCGGCATAAAGATGGCGATTACGATGTCGATTGGAGTCGTTGCGGGTGTGATTTCAGCACTCAACCGATACGACCTGCAAAATTACCTGAGTATGGTGCAAACAGCGGTGCGCGTGATCGGAGTCGTAGCGGTGTTGCGCACGGGCCACGGAATCGTCGCGATTGCCGTATGCGAGCTGATTGCGGTATTGATTTATAACGCCCTTCTGGTGTGGGTTGCGCACAGGCTTTACCCTCAACTGCAAATTCTGCTGAACAAGCCGAAGAGAGAGACGCTGAAGCGGATATGGACATATAGTTCCTATGCCTTTCTGACGACGGTCGCAGTTCAGTTGATCTACCAGACCGATACTATTGTAGTTGGCAAATTTGTTTCAGTTGCGGCTGTGACTTACTACGCGATTGCCTATTCTCTCTGTGCCTACACAAGCCAGGCAATTAATTCAATGGGCGCCACGTTCGTTCCGGCTGCGAGCACCTACGAGGCCGCCGGCGATACTAATAGCCTGTTGATGCTCTACAAGAACGGGACTCGCGCCACGCTCGCGGTCTCGTTGCCAATCCTGATTACTCTGATGGTCCGCGGCCGCAATTTTATCGGCCTTTGGATGGGGCCGCAGTACTCACAGAGCTCAGGAACCGTCCTCATTATTCTCTGTTCGGCATTTCTGTTTGTGTTCGCCAACCGAACTGCTCAAGCGATCGCCTTTGGGGTCGAGAAGCACAAGATGGGCGCGATATGGGCGATTGGGGAAGGTGTTGTGAATCTAACACTGAGTATTATTCTGGGCCGCCGGTATGGAATGTATGGAGTAGCCATCGGAACCATGGTTCCCAGCTTATTTGTGAATCTTATACTGTGGCCGGGCTATATCTCCAAGCTGGTGGGACTGAGTTACTCAGAAGTAGTGTGGAAGGTGTGGGCGCCGGTTTACTTGTCCTCGATTCCTTTTGCCATTGCCACATATATAGTGAATGTCCGCTTTCCTGCGCACAATCTCATGGTCTTTTTCCTTCAGATAATAGCTGCCCTGCCGATTTTCTTTATTACGATTGGACTGGTATTTCACAGTTATGTCCGCAGCGAGTTATTGCCTAAGTTGAAATATGCGATGCTGGACAGGAAATAACATGGACCTTGACATCATTATTCCGACTTACAACCGGGAACATTTGCTCAAGGACTGCCTGAGAAGCGTCTTCGTTGCGGCTCGCCCGAAAGGCCTGAATATTACCGTAGTCGCAGTCGACAACAATTCGGGAGATAACACAAGAGAGGTTGTGCAGTCGTTCCTAGAACTGCGCGACCTTCCCGTCAGATACATCTTTGTTGGGCGTCCGGGGAAGTCGGCGGCGCTCAATGAGGCGCTTGCACAAACAGAGGGCGAATTTGTTGGCCTTATCGACGATGATGAGCAGCTTGATCCTGCATGGTTCGAAGTTGCCTATCGTGAACTCTCCGCTGCTGCGCCGGTTGACTACATCGGCGGTCCCTGCCATCCCAACTGGGAACATGCGGCGCCGGATTGGCTTCCGGTTGCCTATCCCGGGGCGATCGGGATTGTTCTCCGGCCTGCGCGCACAATGTTCTCGCATGAGTTTGGAGGAATGTTGATGGGCGGCAACGCCGTCATTCGCAGGGCAACTTTGGAGAGAGTGCTGCCGTATCCCGAACGACTTGGGAAGATTGGCAACAAGATCCGAAGCGGTGAGGATGAGGTCATCTACCATCGTCTCCTTGGTATTGGCGCACGGGGAATTGTAGTGCCGGACCTGATCGTTTACCACTGGATACCGGCTGAACGCATGACCAAGAGCTACTTCCGAAGATGGATCGTCGGGCGAGGAATCTCGGTCGGCTGGCAGCTCCGCGAAAGAGGATTCAAAGAGCCTGGACTGCTGGGAATCCCGAGGTATCAGTTCGGCGCGTGCTTCCGTGCGCTTTGGCCAATGCTGACCGCGAAGTCGCAGAGAGAACGCTTTACGGCCCAACTTTCTGTCCTCGACTGTTTCGCAACGCTCTACGGTCGTCACTTCTATGGAGTTTCGAATCTGTTCTGTTGACTCTCCTTTCTCGAACCTTGAACCTCGAACCTCGGACCATGAACCTTGTGCTGGTCATGTAAGGGGGAGCTGTTCGCGTTGGCGGGTGCGCGAGCCGGTGGTGATGATGAGGGCGGCGGCGAGGATGAGGGCGCCTCCGGTGCGAGCGCTGGGGCCGAGACTCTCGTGCAGCAGGAAGACGCCGAGCAGGGAGCCGATGAGGGGCTCCATGTTGAGCAGGACGCCGGCCTGGGAGGCGGGAACCTGGGTGAGTCCCCAGTTCCAGAGCAGGGTGGTGGAGGCGGTGCAGAGGAGTCCGCTGGCGGCAAGCGCGAGCCAGGCCTTGAGCGAGATGGATGCGATGGGCGTTGGGCCGAAGGGCTGGCGATAGAGGATGGGGACAACGAGCAGGAGCATCGCCGTGCCGGCGGCGACTCCGTAGGCAGTGACGGTGACCGGGCTGTGGCGCTGCATCAGGCGCTTGTTGATGAGAATCCAGGCGAGGGCGATGACCAGCGAGAGGACGACGAGCAGATCGCCGGCGAGGGTGGGGCGATTTGCTCCCGTGGCGTGACGCGCGCCGAGTGCGATGAGCGTGGCGCCGAGGGTGGAGGCGGCGAGGGCGAACCAGCCGGTCGTGTCCATGCGCTCGTGGGCGAAGAGGGTTGCAGCGACGGCGAGCAGGACAGGCAGCACGCCCACCATCAGCGAGGCGTGGGAGACGGTGGTGAGGGCGAGGCCGGAGAACTGAATGAGGAACTGGAGCGGGATTCCGAGGAAGGAGGCGAGCAGGAGGAGGCCCCAGTCGGCGCGGGTGAAGCGGGGCCGGTGGGTCAGGAGCAGGGGCGCGAGGGCGAGGGTGGCGAAGAGGAAGCGGTAGAGGACCATTGCGCCGACGTTCATCTCGGCCAGGGCGAATTTGCCGAAGAAGAAGCCGCAGCCCCAGAGCGAGCTGGCGAGGGCGCAGGACGCGAAGCCGAGAGCGCGGGATTTTTTTGGATTGGGCATCAAAGAGAAGAGACGACCGCGGATTTACGCGGATGAACGCGGATAAAGACAGGAACGATGAAATGCAACTACTCCGCTTTCTGAAAGCATCTATCGCATTTTCATAAGCTTAAGACAGTAATAAATCTCAATAGTGGCAATGAGGAGACTGAGAGGGATGACCCAGATCAGATGCTTCTTGTTTATCTGGCTCCATCGCACCGGATGCATCTCTCTCGCGGGAATTTTTACGGCCCACCAGGCGTTGGGATTGTTTGGATCATCCGGCATAGAGCCATCCTTCTGTTTTTAATCCTCGTTTATCTGCGGTCGGTTTTGGTGGGCTACCAGATGCGGCAGGATTTGGCTGGGACCATGGGGGCGTTTGGTTTGCATCCGAAGGCGGGGGCGAAGCCGGGCTGGTTTACGATGACGCCGTTGACGCGGAAGCGGTCTGGGGAGTGGGGGTCCTGGAGGGCCTGCGCGCGGACGGACTCGGGGCGGGCGTTCTGGCACCAGTTCTGGCTGAAGGCGATGTAGAAGCGCTGCGCGGCGGTGAATCCGTCGCGTTTGGCGGCGAGGTCGATGTGGTCGTCCTTGGCGCGCTGCATGTAGGCCATGAAGGCGAGCAGGAGGCCACCGTTGTCGGCGGTGTTCTCGCCGAGGGTGAGATGGCCGTTGACATGGACGTTGTCGGCGGGGTTCTTCTCCTCGACGGCGGTAAAGGAGCTGTACTCGTCGGCCAGGCAGTCGGTTCGGGTGGTGAAGTTCTTGAGGTCCGCGGGGGTCCACCAGTCGTCGAGGTTGCCTTTGGCGTCGAACTTGCGGCCCTCGTCGTCGAAGCCGTGGGTGAGTTCGTGGCCGATGACGGCGCCGATGTGGCCGTAGTTGACGGCATCATCCTGGGTGCGGTCGTAGAAGGGAGTTTGCAGGATTCCGGCGGGGAAGTTGATGTCGTTCATGCTGGGGTCGTAGTAGGCGTTGACGGTGGGCGGGGTCATGTCCCACTCGGCGTGGTCTACGGGCTTGCCGATCTTGTGGAGCTGGCGGTCGTTCTCGAAGGCCTCGGCGCGCAACTGGTTTCCGGCGGCGTCGGAGGGGGCGATGGTGAGGGTGGAGTAGTCGCGCCACTTGTCCGGGTAGCCGATCTTGTTGGCGACGGCGGCGAGCTTTTCGTGGGCGCGTGCCTTGGTGGCGGGCGACATCCAGTCGATCTGGTCGATGTCGCGGCCCATGGCGGACTCGATGTCGCGGACCATCTCGACCATCTTGGCCTTGCTGTCTCCGGCGAAGTATTGATCGACGTAGACCTTTCCGAGCGCCTCGCCGATGGCGGAGTTGACGTAGTTGGAGCAGCGCTTCCAGCGGGGCTGCTGCTGCGGCTGGCCGCGCAGTATGGTGCCATAGAAGTGGAAGTTCTCGTCGTCAAACTGCTTGGGAAGGTTGCGCGCGACGGTGGTGAGGAGGTGGTAGCGGAGATAGGCCTGGAGGGTGGCGGTGTCGATGGTGTTGAGCTGGTTCGTCAGAGCAGGCCAGAAGTCGGGGGTGGCGTTGTTGATCTCGGTGACGCGCGGGGAGTGGATGGCGTCTTCAAAGTCGGTGAAGGTAGGGCCGGTGAGCGCCATGAAGGTTTCGATGGACTGGAGGTGATATGTCTTCTCCGGTTCGCGCATATCGACGACGCCGAGGGAGGCTTTGGCGAGGGCGGTCTCCAGGGTCATGATGTTATGCGCGTCTTTGTCGGCTTGGGCGGGCGAGCTGCCGGCGAGGGTGAGCATCTTGGCGACGTGGGCGACGTAGTCGGCGCGGAGCTTTACGTCCTTGTCGCCGGTGCGGAGGTAGTAGTCTTTTTCCGGCATTCCGAGGCCGCCCTGCTGGATGAATGCGATCTGCTTGGATGCGTCCTTGAAGTCCTGCTGCTCGCCGTATCCGAAGAAGGCGTCGACGCCGATGCGCTGTAGTTTGCCGATGAGAGCGGCGAGCTGCGCGGGGTCGGAGGGGTTGAGGGCGGCGATCTCGTCGAGCAGCGGCTGGATGGGGGCGAGGCCGGCGGCGTCGATGGCTGTGGTGTCGCTGCATGCGCTGAAGTAGTCGCCGATCTTCTGCTCGTCGGGGGTGCGGGCGGGGCTGGGGACGGCGGCCTTGATGAGGATGGCGTTGAGTTCCTGCGAGTTGACGTTGTAGAGGACGTAGAAGGGATCGACGTCGGGCTGGTCGGCGGGGATGGGGTGGTTGGCGTT
>Ga0224555_1001427_pt1 | contig 33088 bp, 36 predicted proteins | sample 714S23034metaG_FD_180687 | JGI IMG/M metagenome (GOLD analysis project Ga0224555, IMG submission 180687) | Peat soil microbial communities from Stordalen Mire, Sweden - 717 S2 30-34 | ecosystem: Environmental > Terrestrial > Soil > Wetlands > Peat | place: Sweden: Norrbotten County, Stordalen... | reverse complement strand
GAAATAACGCGCGGCCTGGCAATCTGCGGCAGCGGCGTCGGGGCATGTGTGGCGGCCAACAAAGTGGCCGGAGTGCGTGCCGGATTGATAACGGATTATTTTTCCGCGCATCAGGGTGTTGAGGACGATGACATGAACGTCATGTGCCTTGGCGGGCGGGTCACCGGATACGCGTTGTCGTGGGATCTGGTAAAAACATTTCTTGAAGCCCGTTTTAAGGATGAAGAAAGATTTAAGAGGCGCCTTGGTAAAGTCGCAAAACTGGAAAAAGATGGAAAATTTTAATCGGCATACGGAGGAAAAAATGAAATCAGACGGACTTAATGCGATTGCCGCGGCAATGACGGCAAATGACAAAGGCTTGCTGGCCATGGATGAAAGCAATCCGACCTGCAATAAAAGATTTGAAAAAGCCGGAATTCCACAAACCGAAGAGGCGCGGCGGGCCTACAGGGAAATGATAATTACCGCGCCGCATCTCGGTGAATGCATCAGCGGAGTCATCCTTTATGACGAAACCATACGTCAGCGAAAAAAAGACGGTACGCCTTTTATTAAGGCCATAACCGACGCCGGGATTATTCCCGGAATAAAGGTTGATGCGGGCGCAAAGGATATGGCGGCATTTCCCGGGGAAAAAATAACCGAAGGACTTGACGGATTGCGGGACAGGCTCGATGAATATTATAAAATGGGGGCGCGTTTTGCAAAATGGCGCGCGGTAATCGCCGTTGGCGGAGACAGTCCAACCCGGGGGTGTATAGAGGCCAACGCGCACGCGCTGGCACGTTATGCGGCGCTCTGCCAGGAAGCGGGGCTCGTGCCCGTTGTCGAACCCGAAGTGCTCATGGACGGCGGCCATACAATGGCGCAGTGCCTTAAAATAACGGAAGAGGTATTGAATGCTGTTTTTAACCAGTTATATATGCAAAGGGCGGCGCTTGAGGGCATGATACTCAAACCCAATATGGTTCTTCCCGGGTTGGCCTGCCGGACGCAGGAACCTGTGGACACGGTTGCGGACGCGACGGTGGAGTGCCTGCTGCGTGCGGTACCCGCCGCGGTTCCGGGAATTGCATTTTTATCAGGCGGCCAATCCGGAGAGCTTGCGTCGGAACGCTTAAATGCCATGAACAAAAGATTTAAGTCACGGATGCCCTGGGCGCTTGCGTTTTCGTTTGCCCGCGCCATACAACAGCCGGCAATGGAAATATGGAAAGGCAGTGACGCCAATGTGGCTGCGGCCCAGAAGGCCCTGTATCACAGGGCAAAGTGCAATAAAGCGGCGCGTCGCGGGGAATACAATAACGCAATGGAGAACGGCGCGGCTGCGGGGACATAATATATAGAGAGTTCCGGAATACCGGAAAAACGGGCCTCTTGATGCCCGGGAAAGGAGAACTTTATGATGGATTATGTGCATGGATGGATGAACGGCATGTCAAACAACCTTGGAACACAGCTCGGGACGGTTATCGGCGTGCTGGTGGTGATCGCCCTGGTTGTTTTTATTATCAGGGGATTACAGAAATAGTAATTACGCCGCCTGCAACGGCAAAAGGAGTGTATTATGCCCATTCAATTCAGGGAAGAAGACAAAGGAAAGATTCTGGAAGTCCACGTAAGCGGAAGTCTTGTAAAGGAGGATTACGCGCGTTTTGTGCCTGAATTCGAACGGCTGGTCAGGTTAAACGGAAAGCTGCGTTTGCTGTTTGACATGGAAGATTTTAAGGGGTGGGATGCCGGGGCCGCATGGGAGGATTTTAAGTTCGGCGTTGACCATTTTTCGGACATTGAGCGGCTGGCCATTGCCGGGGATAAATTATGGGAAGAGGGCATGGCAATATTTTGCAGGCCTTTTACGAAAGCAGTCATAAAGTATTTTAATATTGCGGATTTAGCCGGGGCGAGAAAGTGGCTGGCTGAAGGAGAGGAAATTCATCATGAAAGATGAAAAAAAAGATACAGAGAATAAATCCAACCCGGATCAGGGATCGGAAAAATCCGAAGCAAAACCCGGAAAAAAGCCTGAGGTAAAACCAAAGTCAAAAAAGAAAGACGGATCAAAGCAGGAAGCCAGGCCGGACGATAAGGATGACCTGAAATCCCTTCCCATGGCGGAACTGCAGACAAAACTGGGGTCGTCGCCGGAGGGGTTAAGCCAGGCCGAGGCGGAAAAACGGCTTGCACAATACGGGCCAAATGAGATTGAAGAGAAAAAACCCAATCCAATCCTGAAATTTCTAAGTTATTTCTGGGGCCCCATACCATGGATGATAGAAGCCGCAGTTATCCTTTCGGCTGTGGCGCGCCATTGGCCCGATTTTTTCATAATAATGCTTTTGCTGTTGGCCAACGGAGTGGTCGGATTCTGGGAAGAACACGCGGCGGGCAACGCCATTGACGCTCTCAAGGCCACGCTTGCGGTAAAGGCCAGGGTGAAACGCGACGAAAAGTGGGCAACCCCCGAAGCGAAGGACCTGGTGCCGGGGGATGTTATCCGGCTCAGGCAGGGAGATATTGTGCCGGCGGATGCCCGTTTGCTGGAAGGCGACGAGGTGGAGGTGGACCAGTCCGCTCTAACCGGAGAATCCCTGCCGGTAACGCGCAAGCCCGGCGAGGCTGTGTTTTCGGGTTCCATTTTACGCCAGGGGGAAGCGGGCGCGCTTGTTTATGCCACCGGCACGAATACATACTTTGGCAAGACGGCCCAGTTGGTGCAGAAAGCGCACACAGTGAGCCACTTCCAGCGTGCCGTGCTGAAAATCGGCAATTACCTTATTGTCCTCGCGGCAGCCCTGGTTGCGGTCATACTCGGAGTCGCGATTTTTATGCGCCATGATGATATTATAACCACTCTGCAGTTCGCCCTGGTTCTGACTGTCGCCGCAATACCGGTGGCAATGCCCACGGTGCTGTCGGTTACGATGGCAATCGGCGCGCGTCTGCTTGCCGGAAAAAAGGCGATTGTAAGCAAGCTGGTGGCCATTGAGGAACTGGCGGGCGTGGATGTGCTCTGTGCGGACAAAACAGGCACACTGACCCAGAACAAACTTACGCTCGGGGATCCTTTCAGCGTCAACAATATTGCGGCGGACCGGATCATACTCAATGCCGCGCTGGCATCGCGCGCGGAAAATAACGATACCATTGACCTTGCCGTGCTTGGCGGGCTGAAGGACAAAGAAGCGCTGAAAGGTTATCAGGTGACGCATTTTCAGCCGTTTGACTCCGTGCATAAACGCACAGAAGCGGCGGTTAAAACCGCGGACGGAAAGGTGTTCAAGGTAACAAAAGGCGCGCCGCAGGTAATCATGGCCCTATCGGCCAATGCAGGACAGGTAAAGGATGCTGTCGACAAGGCTGTTAACGAATTCGCCGGGCGCGGGTTCCGTTCGCTGGGCGTGGCGCGGGCGGATGGAGACGGACAGTGGCAGTTTCTCGGCGTTCTGCCGCTCTTTGATCCGCCGCGCGAAGACGCAAAGGAAACAATAGCGACCGCGGGCAAGATGGGTGTCAAGGTAAAAATGGTTACGGGCGACCAGCTGGCAATAGCAAAGGAAACCGCGAAAAAACTGGGGATGGGAACAAATATTCTCGATGCAGGCGGATTGGGCGATTCAAAACATAACGAGACTGCGGAGATGAGCAAGTCCATCGAGGCGGCCGACGGTTTCGCCCAGGTATTTCCCGAGCATAAGTTCCATATTGTGGACGTCATGCAGAAACTCGGACACTTGGTGGGCATGACAGGCGACGGCGTAAATGACGCGCCGGCCCTTAAAAAAGCCGACTGCGGCATAGCTGTTTCGGGCGCGACCGACGCGGCGCGCGCAGCATCGTCCATTGTGCTGATGGCTCCCGGCCTGTCGGTTATTATTGACGCGATAAAGGAAAGCAGAAAAATTTTTCAGCGGATGAACAGCTATGCGATATACCGCATCGCCGAGACTTTGCGTGTGTTATTGTTTATGACATTATCAATACTGGTGTTCAATTTTTATCCCGTGACAGCCGTCATGATAGTCATGCTTGCTCTCTTAAATGACGGCGCAATACTATCAATTGCCTATGATAATGTACATTACAAGGACCAGCCCGAGTCCTGGAATATGCGCATGGTGCTGGGAATATCCACGGTACTGGGCGTCATAGGGGTTGTTGCCGCTTTTGGATTGTTTTTTCTTGGAGAAAAGGTCTTTCATATCGACCGCGAGCATATACAGACGCTTATGTACTTAAAACTTTCCGTTGCCGGCCATTTAACAATTTTTCTCACACGTACAAGAGGCCCGTTCTGGTCAATAAAGCCTGCGAAGATTTTATGGATAGCGGTTTTAGGGACACAAATCATCGCAACCCTGTTTGCAGTGTACGGCCTGTTCATGAAACCCCTTGGATGGGGTTGGGCCGGATTCGTCTGGGCATACGCAATAGTATGGTTCCTTATTAATGACCGTATTAAACTGCTCGCCTATAAGATTTTCGATCCGGTCAAAAAAGTCGGGGGCAAGCCTGAAGCAAAAGCAGACGCCAAGCCTGATGCAAAGGATCAAACCAAATCCGAGGTAAAAGTTGAAACCAAAGTTGATGAAGCCAAAGACGGAACAGAGTCCGATGTAACGCCGCAGATGATCAAACGAGTACATGGGCTTTACGAGGAACTTGGCCGCGAGGATGTCAACGAAGTCCAGGCGTGGGACGAGACTCATAATGATACCCGGAAAAAAGGAACAAAAAATGATATTAAACCGGAAAATAAAACCGGAAATTGAAAACCGGCATGACAAATAATTTTTTTAAAATTCAATATAAAGGAGGATACATCAATGAACAAATGGGTATGCACGGTTTGTGGATACATTTATGATCCGTCAGAAGGGGACCCTGATAAAGGAGTGGAACCGGGGACGCCTTTTGAAAAAATTCCAAACGATTGGACGTGTCACGAATATGGAGCTGCAATAAAGGCTTTTAAAGAACTGAAGTGATAATTATTACATTCCGCGGATGTGCAATATAGGCCGCGCTGAAATAGCCTGACGGATCAAACTGTAATAATGTTAAAGAAATAGTTTATAATCGGGAAGAATCCGGGCCGATGAATATATCGGACCGGATTCTTATTTTGAGGGTTTTTTCAGGACCAAAAATTTCTGGTTATATATGTTTATAAAGTTTGTCCTTGTAAGCAGTCCAAGGAGTTTTCCGCCTTCCTTATCCATAACGGGCAGGGAATCGTCGTCGTTTATTAAAAATTTGTTCATGGCGGAATGCAGGTCTTCGCTCTCGGTAACGAACGGGTAGTCCTGAACGGCTATATCATCCGCAAGCGCCCCGTCCACGTTTTCCTTGTTCATGACATTTTCCCTGATATTTTCAAATGTTATAACGCCGACAAACGCGTCCTTGTTTTTTTTGTCGACCACGGGAAAAGTGTCCTGCTTTGTGTGCGAAGCGAGTTGTATTATTTTATCGAGCGTCATTCTCCGCGGTATCGTCAGGATGTTTTTTTCTATGGCGGCGTCCCTGACTTTAATATTGTCGAGAATGTCGACCTCAAATTCGCCTTTGTGGGCCGGTGAATCAAAGAAGCTGGCCGCCTGTTCGTCGTAAAGTGTGTAAGGCTTCCTGTTAAGCAGAAAGGCCAGGGATGACACAAGCATCATTGGAACAAGAAGTTCGTATCCCTTGGTCATTTCTGAGACGAGCACAAGGCTGGAAATAGGCACGCGCGCTATACCCGCGAAAAAACCGCCCATTGCGACCACCATAAATGCCGATTCCGGCGGAAGCCATGAGTGCGGCAGGATTACCTTAAAAATGCACCATGAGGCGCCGCCGAGCATGGCTCCTATGTAAAGTGATGGGGCAAATATGCCGCCCGAACCGCCCGAGCCGATGGTCAATGTTGTTGCGAAAATTTTGCCGAAAATAAGAAGAAGCATAAGGTAAAAAGGGATATAGCCGTTGAAGGCCATCTGTATATAATCATAACCCCCGCCCAGAACCTCGGGAAGATACAGGGCAAGCACTCCAAGAAGAAATCCTCCAAGCGCTGGTTTTAATATGTTGCCCACTACCTTTGATGAATCAAAACTTTCCCTTAATTTGTTGAAAAATTTCACATAAAAAATGCCTATTACGGCGCATAATATTCCAAGAAGCGTGTAGGGCACCAATTCGGCCACGTTGGTAAATGATACCGCGGGTATCTGAAAAAGACTTTTCATTCCCATGAACGGGGTACTGTCGGAAAACCCATTGCGGGTTTTATCCGTGGTATATGACATTTTTCTTGGATTCCTTCGACTGGCTCAGGATGCTGAGTTTATCGAAGCATGTCGCCATGTATTATATAGACGGCCTCTTGCGAGGCCATCAGATGAGCGGCGCAAGGCCAATAAAAATGCCATATACCACGGATCAGGTAATGTTTGCGGGGTTTTCCGACAGTACCAACGGGAATCAATTGATACAAAACTATAATGTCAAAGTAAATAATAATAACGGATAATACAGCAGGCGTTGAGGCAAAGGCTATGCATTGAACGGTGAGGCTGATTTAGTGGACAACGATATTCCTGAAAAACCATATTTCATAATAAATACATTTTGTATTTGAAACGGTACTATTTTGAAAACTTCCTGAATTGTACATGTCTTTATAAAAAAGAAAAAGAGACAGCAGGCAGGCACTGTAATTACAAATGCTTTAAATCATTGATGTTTAATAGCCTGTAAATTTCAAACAGCCATATTGCACAAAGTGGCATGCTAATTGCTATATATATTATAACCTGTAAAGGGCCGGTTGAAGCGTTAAAAGGTAAAAAGTTTGGCTTTTAAAAAAAGCAAATTGGATTGCCCGGGCAAAAAGAGCGGTGCAATATGCAAATAGTAAATTTTATAAAAGGAGAAAAAAAATCAGAAAATTAATCGTTTTATTGTCGGCAATTACCTTATTTGTAACGGCCGGATGCGCGCTTTTTTACCACGACAGGGCTTATTATGACCATGAAAGCAGGAATGGAACTGGCGACCGTCGCGGCTCCGAGGCAACGGGAAATTACGGCAGAATGCATGATGACGGCGGGCCGGCGGGAAAAGATGACAAAACACACGATAACGATCAAAAAAATAACGGGGATTACCAGGGCCGGCAGGATGACGGGAGATAATCATGATCCTGATAATTGTCACAGCGGTAGTTATGATTATGTTTCTTGTTTAACGGCGTACATCAAAATATTTTACGGATATTAAATTCAATTAAAAAATCAGGGGGTAAGGTATGAAAAGGATTTTTATTTTAACGTGCTTGCTGCTGGTTCTGCTGGCCGGAACTGCCATTGCGAGAGATACAAACGGCATAGGATTTTATGGCAACCTTCTCGGGAACGGAACGGGAGCAAACGGAGGAGTTGGATTGACATTACGGTCGGGTTCGTTCCCGGTTATCGGACTGGAATGGAATTCCCCGTCAAAATTCAGCGGAAGCCTTGATGTCTGGGTGGTGAACCCGCAGACTGAGGATTTGCTGTCATATTACATCGGCCTTGGCGGATACGCAGCCACGACGTCGGCAAATTCCTCAACTACGTTTAATTTTGGCGGCAGGGTGCCGTTCGGGCTCCAGCTTTTTCCCGTGGACCAGCTGGAAATATTCATTGAAGCTTCACCGATGATAATATTTGTACCGACGATCGACTGGGCGGTATCAGTAAGGCTCGGTTTCAGAATACTTTTTTAACAGGGAGGACTGTAAATGGGAAATGGAAGGGTTATTGTAAATACAGGAATTATCGGCGCTTTAACAGGAATGGTAATAGCGGAATTTTTTCCGAGGTTGTTTCAGACGGGAATAGCCGTGGCCGTGGGCACCACTTTAAACGATGTTTTCTCGTCCTACAGGAACGAACTGGCGCTTAAATACGGACTGGCGGGGCTGGCCGCAGGCTTGATATTAGGCGCTGTTATAAGCGCTTTCTCGGGAAAAAAATAAGAGCGGAATGATTGTACGGAAATGTCACGTGCAGTTGCATTTGATATAATTGAAAAAGCGGTGATTTATGAGATTAAAAATGTTTTTTTATGCGGCCGTTTGCATAATGTTTCCGGTGTGCATGGTTGATTGCGGAAAATACAGCCCCGTACTGGCGCCCGCTTCCAGGCCTGAAACAGTAATAGAGACAGCAACGGCTATAACGGCAATAACAGTAAACCTGCCGCATCATCTTTCAAAAAAAGAGGGCTTTAAAATCCTGAATTATGAAAAAAACGGGGACAGGGCCATGTCGGCTCTCGCGGCATCCAGAGATAAAGACGACGGGATAAAACTGGCGGACAGGGCCATAAATGATTATAAAAACGCGATTGCAATAGACGCCGGGAATTATGTCCTTGTGCATAAATACTGCAGGGTTGTTGAAATCAAGTATAATTTTCTGATACCCGACGATGAAAGAGAAAACGAACGGCTGAAAGTTTACGCGGACACCCTTTCAATGCTGGAAAAAATTTATCCCGGCGATGACAACCCCGTTTATGCCGATTATGACAAAGCGCTTTTTCTTGTCCTGAACGGGCAGCAATTCAATATATTCCAGGTAATAGGCGTTGTTAACAGAGTTTACGAATTGTGCGAAAAAATATATAAAACCAACCCGGGATTTGAAGATTACAGCGCCGAGGCCGCGCTGGGAAGGCTTAATTATCTTGCGCCAAATATACCTTTTTTTATAACCTGGCCGGATAAAAGAAAATCACTGGATTATCTTGTGGAATCCCTTAAAAATAATCCCGGTTCGTTCGAGATAAAATATTTTCTTGCGGATTCACTTTATGCCCTTGGCGAGAAAGATAAAGCCGCGGTATATTACAGGGAAGTTATGGAAGACGCCCCGCGCAGGGATATTAATTATTTTGAGGATAATAAGGTAAAACGCAACTGCGCCGTAAGGATGAAAGAACTCGGCGTGCAATAATTATCAGGTGCCGTGTGAAAACCGCTAAACTCATGGTATAAAAAACATGGTTTTCCGGCAGCACGTATAAACACATTTTGTATTTAATTGATACGGTTTGCAGGGCGGGGCCGAGGCCAAAGAGGGGTAGTTTTTAGAGGCGCGGCTGTTTATAGCTTATATTACTGGCATAAATGAATGTTCGGGAATATATTCTGTAAAAAATTCATGGCACGTTAAATGCTAAATATAACACAGGAAGAGTTAGACCCCAAATTTTAAAAGGAGAATTTATGAAAAAGTTTTTCGTTTTGCTCGTTGCGGCAGTTGTTGTAAGTTTCCCGGTTTTTGCGGATGATGCGTCGAAAACAGCCGGCGAAACCCCTGTTTCAGTTTCAACCGGTAATGGAAGCGCGACTCCCACCGACCGGCAGTTGAGTGTGATTAACAAGAAAATAAAGACCATAGACAAAGATAAGAAACTGATCAATAAAAAAGAGGAAAAGCTTCAAAACTCAAAAGAAAAACAAGAGGTTTCCGGGGTTAAAACCGGTTTTGACGAGGTAAAACTGACCGTATCCGAAAAAATAACATGGGCACAGATAAAAAAGACAAGGGAAGACAGGCGCTACCAGCAGGAATTGCTGAAGAAAGCAAAGACTGCCGATGAAAAAGGTTCCATAAACGCGGAGATAAGGAAATTGAGGGCAAAGGATGCATGGCTTGTGGCAAAGATAAAGTCTGTTGACGCAAAAATGCTCGAAGATAAGGATGATATAATGGAAAATAAGGCTGAAACGGGCAGGATTAATAAGGAAGAAAAAGGATTGAATTCCGGAAAAAGGGACCTGAACGATTCAAAAGACATACTTGAGGACAAAAAAGGAAATTAATGGATGCTTAAAAAATGAATGCTAAAAAAGGAGAAACAAAATGGGCAGTGATGAAAAAAGAACTATAACCGGCTCGGAGAACCAGACGTTGTTCTGCGACAAGTTCATTTCATTCGGTTTTGACACTGAAGCTATGGCTGTCTGCGGGAAAATGATTTACCTTAAAAACGGCGATGGAAAATACAGGATGCTGGAGGCTTACAATGATAAAAAACCCGGGTAGGCATATAGTCATCGCCGATGACGAGCCGTTCATCCTTTCCGCGATAACCGACACACTTTCAGACGATTACGATATATTTGCGGCGGCAAACGGAAAATCAGCGCTCTCTGAAATCAAAAAAAACAGGACCGATATGGTGATACTTGACGTGATGATGCCGGAAATGGACGGCATTGAGGTGGTCAGGTACATGAAGAATGACAGGGACTTGTCTTCAATTCCCATAATACTGCTTACGGCAAAGGGGCAGATAATAGACATTGAAAAGGGCTTTAAGACCGGCATAGACGCTTATATTGTAAAACCGTTTTCGCCGGCAAGATTGATTGAAAAAATCGAGGAAATATTTGAAAGGGATAAAATGAGAGAAAAGATATCAGGATCCAAACCCACAAGGAGGCCTTAAATGAAACAGTCGGCCGGATTATGGATAGACCACAGAAGGGCATTTGTTGTTACGTTATCAGACGGCGGGGAAGAAACACTGCAGATACTATCGGGAGTTGACAGGCATCTCAGCCGCACGGACGGGGTTCAATCCAATGAAAAATTTGAATCGCTTAATTTTGTGGCGGATGATAAACAGCAGAGGGAATTTACGGGACATCTCGAAACGTTTTACAAACTTGTTCATGAAGCAATAAGGGGGATAGAATCGGTGCTGCTCATGGGGCCGGGCGAAGCAAAAGGGGAGCTAAAAAAAATGATGAACAAATCCGGCGGAAGCCAGAAGCCGGCAATGCTGGAAGCTGATGATAAAATGACGAACCCGCAGATAATTGCAAAAGTGAGGAAACATTTTCTTAACAAAACGATGAAAATGCTCAATAAATAGGGGAGACACGTGTGTACCTGAGAATAAATTCATTCAAGGAAAAATTGAGGCGCATATTTAACCCGGATGAGTGGATGATAAGGCTGTTGAGGCTTTCTGTCATTAAGGTCCGCTCAAATCTGCCGGGAGCCGTGATAATACAGATTGACGGGCTTAGCCATACGGAGTTTACATCTGCTTTGCATAAGGGAGAAATGCCAAAACTGGCGGGGCTTTTAAAAAAAGAAGGCTATTCACAGCGCGTCCATTACAGCGGCCTGCCGTCATGCACCCCTGCCGTTCAGGGCAATCTTTTCTATGGGGTCAAAAGCTGCGTCCCTGCCTTCAGTTTTAAGGATAAAAAATCGGGAAAAGTGTTTAATATGTTCATGCCTCAAAACGCCGCCGAAATTGAAAAAAGAGTGATGGAAAAAGGGGTTCCGCTGCTCAAAGACGGCAGTTCCTACGGCAATATATTTACCGGAGGCGCGTCTGAAGCCCATTTCTGTGTTTCCGCCATTGGCTGGGGGACGCTGCTCAGCGCCGCCAATCCATTCGCAATAATAATTTTTACAGCAATGCACATCCTTGTTATTTTACGCGCCGCGCTGCTGACAGCCGTTGAATTCATACTGGCGGTATTTGATTCAATCCGCGGGTTTATAAGCGGTAAAAATATATTCTCTGAAATTAAATATATACCATTCAGGGTCATTGCCTGCGTAATAGAAAGGGAAGTGCTCAGGGCAGGCGCTAAAATAGATATTACCCGCGGCATGCCGGTAATACATATAAACCTTGCCGGTTATGATGAACAGTCGCACCACCGCGGCCCGGGTTCAAAATTTGCCCACTGGACGCTCAGGGGAATTGATGATGTCATCGGCAACATCTGGAAAACCGCAAAAATGTCCATCCGCCGTGAATACGACCTTTTTATATATTCCGACCACGGGCAGGAGGAAACAATAAACTATAACAGCCTGCACGGCAGGAGTGTACAGGAAGCCGTCAATGAAGTGTTAAAAGAGGAAATACAGCATAAAAATATTGAAATGGAAATAATCCCGGAAGGGCACAGCTGGCGCGCCGGGATGATGCGGAACGGGCAAAATATTGAGAAGGCTGAAACGGCAAAAGAGCAAAAAAAGGAAAACGTGCCGGTTATAACCGCGCTCGGGCCACTCGGCTATATTTATCCGGCAGGGCGGCTTTCAATGAAACAAAAAACATGGGTAGCAGGCGCCCTGGTAAAAAATGCAAAAATTCCGATTGTTGTGGTATCCGCCGGCTCCCGTAAGGCGTTTGCGTGGAACAATGAAGGAAAATTTGTTCTCCCTCGGGACGCGTCAAAAATCCTTGGGAAAACACATCCATTCTTAAGGCAGGCGTCCGTGGACCTTGTGAAATTAAGCAGGCATAAGGATGCCGGAGAAATAATGATCCTGGGGTATAAACCTGAGGGGAAGTCGGTTACATTTTTTTCCGAGCGCGGCAGCCATGCCGGCCCCGGCGCGCATGAAACGGCCGGATTTGCCATGATACCGCCGGGAGTCAGGGCGGGCAATGAAAAGATTTTTCATACCGGAAAGCTGCGCGAGGCTGTTTTAAGCGTGCTGAAAAGGGAGGACCGCGCAGGTCCCGGCATTGAGAAAAACATATCGGGGACGGGAAAGGATTTAAATTTAAAAATAATGAGCTATAACATCCACGCATGCAGGGGAATGGATGGAAAAGTGAAGCCGGAAAGAATTGCCGAAATAATAGCCCTGCACGCTCCGGACATAATTGCCATTCAGGAGGCCGACGCGGATAGTACAATGCATCAGGCAAAGACCATAGCAGCCATTCTGTCAATGAACTATTATTTTCATTCCAGTGTTCTGCTCAAGACAGGGCAGCATGGAAACGCTATATTAAGCCGCTATGACATGAAGCTTGTAAAACGCGGCCCTTTGCCGAGCCTTTCGGAGTCGCGTTTGTTGGAAAAACGCGGGGCGATATGGGTTGAGGTGAATGTCAGGGGAAAAAAAATACAGGTTTTAAACACCCATCTGAGCCTTTTTCCGGCGGAAAGGATGCTGCAGGCAAAAGAACTTCTGGGGCCGTTATGGATGGGAAACAAGGCCTGCAAAAAACCTGTAATATTATGCGGCGATTTTAATTCAACCCTGAATTCACGGGTAAGCAGGTCCATCGGGGAAAAATTTCACAGCATACACTTTCATGCAAAGGGATTTAAACACTTGAAAACATTCCCGAGTTATTTTCCGCTGGGACTTTTAGATCATATTTTCCTGAGCAACGGCGTCATGGCGGTGAAAATTGAAACTCCGGGGACAAAATTGGAAAAAATGGCATCAGACCACCTGCCCCTTATAGCGGAAGTAAAAATGACGGCGAAATGACAGCAATTAAATATAAAAATGGCTATTTTAAAATACTGTGCTATACTATGGACAAGTTATTTCGTATTAAGAAATACCGGTTGGGTGGCTGTTTCAATTAAGCCGCTGGATGGAGTCAAAATGGAAAAAGAGGAAAATAATCAATATCATGGTTTGATAGGTGACAGCAATCAAATCGTATCAATTAAATCATATTTAGACGAGATTAAATCGTCAAAGCTTCCTGTTTTGATTGAAGGCGAGACCGGCGTCGGAAAATCGCTGATAGCCTCGATAATCCATAAAATAAGCACCCGCGCCGCATTGCCTTTTATTATACTCCGCTGCGGGGCAATGCCGAAAGATCTCCTTGAAAACGAATTGTTCGGCCATGAGGTAGGAGCTTTTACAGGCGCTACAAGGGAAAAGCGCGGGCTTTTTGAAGTCGCTGATAAGGGAACGTTATTTCTGGATGAAGTTGGAGAGATTGACCTGGCAAACCAGGCAAAAATACTGGATGTGATAGAAACCGGAAAATTCAGGCGGCTGGGCGGGAATGAAGAAATAAAAACTGACGTCCGCATTATAACCGCAACCAACAGGAATTTAAAGGAAGAGGTTGATAAAGGCAGATTCAGGCAGGATCTATTTTTCAGGTTGAATGTATTATACCTCTATATACCGCCGCTCAGGGAAAGAAAAGGGGACATACCTTCGCTTATAGAGCATTTTATAACCGCAAAGACGGAAGATCCTGAAAAATTTAAAAATTATTTCAGCATTGAAGAGATGGAAACCATTACGGGCGGTCAATGGCTTGGAAATTCAAGGGAACTTTTGAATTTTATTGAAAAAACCCTTGTTTTTAATTCCAATAAGATAAAAAGGCGCGAATTTATAAAGGAAGTGGAAGATGGGAATGAGACGCAGGCAGAGGGCCGGAATGAGGAATCATTCAAAACATTTGATGAATTTATTGAAAATGCGGAAAAAACATTCCTTGAAAAAATGTTAAAAAAGTATAAGTATAACAAGACAAAGATCATAAACGAATTAAAGATAAGCAGGGCGAAGTTTTACAGGATGCTCAACAAATACGATCTTAATTAAAAAATCATTCCGCCGGCCGGAACGGATATTTTCCCAAAAAAATACATTTTGTATTTAAAATAGAACAGTTATTCATGATTAAACCTTAAACCACTTCAAAAAATATAAAATCCAAACCTTCATACGGGTATATTTGCGTTTATTCATTGCTGTTTTGCAGCATTGCTTTAAAACCGGATTAACCAGCGTTATGGCATGTTAGTTGCTATATATTAACACGGGCGGTAACCCGTTGCGCTTTAAATATGTTTACCGGTAAAAATAAGAATGGAGATATAAATATGAAAAAATGAAATTTCAATGTTTTGAGTCTTACATTATCAGTATATGTACAGACACGTAATTCAATGGTTTAAAAAGGAGAATTAAAATGGAAAAAAAGAATTTATATACGGAAAAGTTAGATTCAGAGTTTGAAAAATATAATGAAAATATAGATAAATTAATTACAAGGGCGGACAATGCATCGGATGGGGTGAAAACGGAGCTTACATCGCAAATAGAGATGTTGAAGCGGAAAAGAGCGGATATAGAAGGGAAAATATTTGAGTTAAAACACGCGGGCGAGGAAATATGGGAAAGCATCATGCAGGGCACACAGGACTCCCTGGATGATATTAAGCAGGCAATACGTTCGGCGGGTGATGAGTTTTAACTTTAAAAGCCGGTTTTTATATTAAAAAATGTTATTTTTATTTAAAAACAGACAGGTGCGATGGCGCGGACCGGAAATAAATAATTGAAAACGAAGAGGAGAGAAAATGGAAACAAGAGATGAGTACGTTGAAAAATTTACGGTGCAGTTAAAAGAATGGAACGCAAAAATTGACAAGTTGGCTATAAGGGCAAAAAAAACGGCTGATGGAACAAAAATTGAACTTTCAAAACAAATGGAATTACTGCGTCAAAAAAGGGTTGAATTCAACGAAAAATTTCAGCACATGAAAGAAGCCGATTCTGAAGCATTCAAAAGTTTGGTTGAAGGAACGCATAAAGCCTGGGAGGACCTGAAACAGACCTATCAGGCCGCAAATAAAAAGCTAAAGCAGGAATAAATACTATTTTTAAGGTTAGTAAATAGATATTGTCAAAAACCAGTTGCGCGGTTTATCCCGGGTATATGACATTTTTCTTGGATTGTCGCCTGGAATAATAAAGACGGCCTCTTGCGAGGCCATCATATGAGCGGCGCAAGGCCAATAAAAATGTCATATACCCGGGATCAAGTAACGTTGCCGGGGTTTTTCGACAGTACCAAATGTTCCAAGGAGGTTTGTTATGCTGCGCAGCTTGAAAGATATAATCGGTTACTCAATCAGAACAAATGACGGGGATATAGGCAAAGTTGGCGATTTTTATTTTGACGACGAATACTGGACGGTCAGGTATATGGTTATAGATCTCGGGGATTGGCTCCATGATCACGGTGTATTAATTGCTCCGGCCGCATTTTCAGGAAAGCCTGTTTGGGAAAAAAGGATGTTCCCTGTAAATTTGACGATGAAAATGGTAAAAGACAGCCCGGATATGGATACTGACAAACCGATATCCAGGCAAAAAGAGTCCGAGTTGAACAAATACTTCCAATGGCCCCTGTACTGGCAGGAAGAAAAAAATGGAGCCCAGAAACCCGTGCCGGCGATTCTCACAAATAAAAAGGATATATCGCCGCAATCGGTAAAAAAAGCCATAGCAGATTCGCATCTGCGCAGCTATCTGGAAATTGCAAAATATAATATAAGGGCCGTGGACGGTGATATCGGACACGTTGAGGACGTTATTATTGATGATGAACACTGGAATATCAGGTATCTGGTCGTTGATACCCATATTTTACTGCCCGGCGGCAAGGTCCTGGTAGCGCTTGATTGGATCAAGGATATAAGCTGGGAATATTCCACTGTAAACGTCGGGCTCACGCGCAAAGAAGTGGAAAACAGCCCGGCTTATGACAGTTCGTCCGCCGTGAACCGTGAATATGAAAATAAACTGTACGACCATTACGGAAGGCCGAAATACTGGTGACAATAGAATTGGTAAAAATTGTGCGGCAAATCAGGCGGTGAAATAAACATGACGGGAAAGCGAATATTATTTTATTTTATTATAATGCTGTTTTATTGTTTTCCGGCATATTCCGGATATGGTGATGCCGCAAATAACTCCTCAGGAATAGATAAATCATTTATTCAAAGTGAAATAGACGCTGTTGACATGAAGATAAAAGACCTGAAAGGCGATATCAGAGACCTTAATTCAAGAAAAAAGGCATTTGATGCCCAAATTTCAATTTTATATACACAGCGTCTTTTAGACGCGCTTTCTGCCAGAAGCAGCGCGCTTGATTTGAAGATAACCGCGTCAAGCAGGGAAAATAGCGCAAAAAGGAGCGATAAATTAAAAGCCAAATTGACTGTATTGAACAGGGAAATAGCAATACGACGGGAAATACTGGAACTATATAAGCTGCAGTTTGAAGGCGATAAAAGCATGCAAAAGGGGAAAAAAAAGAATTTAAGCGACATTGATGGCCAGATTAAACTGCGTAATGACGAAATTTCTGCGCTTTATCCGGAAAATTTTGCGGCTAAAATGACAACACAGACCCCTCTGGCGTCAAGTGAAGAACAGGAAGTACAGATGCTGTTAAAAAACATTGAAACTATTGATGAAAAAATTGCGGTTGACAGGCAAAAACTTGATGTCCTGGACGCACAGGAAGTTCCATTGAGAATCCAGCTTAAATCCATTTAATTCGATACTTTTAGTGGTTGAAACGATACAACTTTATAAGCCATCCCGGTATAAAATCCTTAAAACAAACCGTACAATCAGCCCTTTAATCCTGTAATAAGGAACATTAACAGACTGATTTTTTGACCGGGCGGGCAAACGGCCGATATTGAATATTGTGGCATGGTAATTGCTTTTAGTATATGCATCAGTAAAATAACGGCCTCAAACAGTGATAATGGAAAGCAGGAGGATAAATGTTAAAAACGGCAAAGAAACACCTGATACTTATAGCGGATGACGACAAGTACATACGCGATTTGCTTCACAAGGAAATTGACCTGTCGGAATATGAAGTAAATATAGTAAACAGCGGAGATAAGCTTATAAACCTCTTACAGACCAGGAAGGCAAGCCTGATAATAACCGATATATTTATGGATCACAAAGGCGGATTTGAAGTGATTTCAATTGTAAAAAAACTGGATAAATATATACCAATTATTGTTATAACCGGGGACAACGATATTGAACTTGAACGAAAAGTGAGAAACAAGGATATTTTCGCATATTTTGTTAAGCCTTTAGAAATAAAGATTTTTAATGACACTATAAAAGCCGCAATTGAAAGTTTTGACAGGTCCGAAGCAAAAAATATCGAAATGAAGCATTAATAAAGGCTGATTTTATAAAACTTTTCTTTCGCATTATGAAGGGGGGGTATTAAAAAACAAGGCGTCTGTTTTGGTTATAAGCGGTGAAAATTCAAGTGTGTGTATTAAAATCGGCCGGAAAGATTTACCGGCAGGAGGCAACATGAGAAAAATTATTTTACTGGCTCTGGCCATGATGCTTGCGATAAGCACGGCGGCCGCGGCTGAAGTCTGGATAGGCGGCCATACAATTACCGACGGCGACTATGCGGGCGCAAGAGGGCTCGGAATCGGGATTGTTCTCGGCGAGATAAACGGATTGAGCATAAAAAACTGGGTAAGCAGCGAGCATGCGGTCCAGTTTGACCTTAACTGGGATTTAAATTACGGCGGCATTGGTATTGGCGCCGCTTACCTGATACACAACTTTAATATTATTCAGGCTGACAACAATTTATTCCCGTTTTATTTCGGCATAAAGGGCTGGGCCGCGTTTGCATCAGGACCGGCTTCAGCGGGCATCCAGGTGCCTCTCGGATTTTCGTGGATACCGAAGAGGGCGCCGATTGATGTTTTTGTGCAGATTGAGCCGGGAATCAGCATAATTCCGGATATGCATTTTGCGCCGGGAGGAGGCATAGGCATAAGATACTGGTTTGGCTAGATAAATTAAGATAAAAAAATGGAGGAAAAAATGAAAAAATTATTACTTTTGATTTTTTGCGGTTTGCTTGTAATATCTTTGGGCATATTTTCCCAGGGATGCAAAAAAACAAGCTCTTCAGGCCCCGTCGTAATACCGACTGCAATACCCACAGTAACAGGCGGGATGACCCAGGCGGCGGTAGTTCTTGGAACTTCTTCAAGATTTGCCATACTGTCCGACCAGGCAATTACAGATGTGCCGACTTCCTCAATAACGGGAGATGTCGGTATAAGCCCGGGCGCAAGGTCTTCGTGCGCCTTATTGCCGGCGGAAGTTAACGGAACCGGAGCCAATGGAGCATACGCAATATACGCTTCCGATGACGCGGGCTCTGTTCCGGCAATGTTAGTACAGGCTAAAACCGACGCACTAAACGCATATGGCGACGCCGTAAATTCCTCGCGCGGTACGCCGACATCCATTTCGGGAAACCTTAACGGGCTCACGCTTGCCCCGGGACTTTATGAATCCGGATCATCAATCCAGATATCACCGGGCGGGATACTGTATCTTGACGGGCAGGGCGATGCAAATGCGGTATTTGTAATACGCAGCGCGACTTCCATCACAACCGAGAGCACAAGCGCGGTTGTACTTGAAGGCAGTGCGCAGGCAAAGAATATTTTCTGGTCGGCCGGTTCAGCAATCACCCTCGGCACTAATTCAGTGATGAAGGGGACGATGATTGCCGGAACTTCAATTTCGCTTCTTACAGGCGCAACTCTTGACGGCAGGGCCCTGATACAGGGAGCTACGGCCGGAAATGTTGTTCTCCAGAAAGCCACTATAGTATTGCCGTAACTCAATATTTCAGGGGCGGGGGAAATTAAAAAAACCCGCCCTATAAAAAAAGAAAGGTGAAAAAATGAAAAATTTTCTAAGATTATTTCTTTTACTGATTGTACCGATTATTATTATTGCTGGCTGTTCGCAAAGGGCGGGGGTAACCTATCCTGTTACAAGCACTCCCGGCACCGCCGGAACCGTAACAATCACAAGGACGTCAACGCCGCCCACGGTTGTTGTTAATACTTCAACAATAACAAGGACTTCAACAGTAACTGTAAATACGGCTACTATGACTGCAACGCCGACGCAGACATCCCTGATTTCGTCGGCAACAGCCACTGCGACCTCAACCCAGACAGCCTTAAATTCAACAGCCACATCAACATCGACGGCAACATCAACGGCAACGGCAACGCAGACTGCCACACTGATCGCGGCAATGCCGACGGTAATAGGAGGAATAGCACAGCCTACTGTTGTCCTTGGAACATCGGCCCGCTTTGCGGTTTTTTCCGCCTCGGCCATTACGGACATTCCGTCATGTTCAATAACAGGCGACGTCGGTTTAACGGGATCAAGGGGCAGTATATCGGGATTGACAGATGGAGACGGACAGGTTGTCTCACCGTATGCCATATACGCGTTTGATGATGTACCCTCGGTTTCCGCAATGTTAACTCAGGCTTATAATGACGCGGTAGCTGCTTACGGCGACGCGGTGAGTTCTTCACGCGGAACGCCGACGTCAATATCGGGCGACCTTAACGGACTGACGCTTGCCCCGGGACTTTATGAATCAGGAACGTCAATTCAGATATCGCCGGCCGGAATACTTTATCTGGACGGAATGGGCGATTCAAACGCCGTATTTGTGATACGCAGCGCCACTTCGATCACAACTGAAAGCACAAGCCAGGTTGTCCTTGAGGGAAGCGCGCAGGCAAAGAACGTATTCTGGGTTGCCGGATCCACGATAACTCTCGGAACCAATTCAATAATGAACGGCACATTGATCGCGGGTACTTCAATATCGTTCCTGAACATGGCCGATCTAACCGGCAGGGCGATTATACAGAGCGCGGCGGCCGGACAGATTTCACTCAGCCAGAACACAATAGTACTGCCGTAATTTAACAATTGAAAAGACCCGGGCGGGGGCTTAACCTCCGCCCGGTATTAAAAAATATCAGCAAACTATAAAAAGGAGTAAAAAATGAAAAAGAGACTTTTAATATTGGCTCTAATATGGGCCGCAGGAACCGCGGCCATACGGGCTCAGATATCAACTGACAGCTGGGTTGCGGGCGCAGGGCTGAGCTATCCCAGGTACGCTTCGGTCAATATAGACACGTTAAATAGCGATCTTGGAGGTTATCTGTCAATACAGAGGAATATGACCGAGCATTTGGGATTAAGGTTAAAGGCGGGGTTTTCACACATGGAAGGGCAGTATTATAACGAATCTGCATCTTTAATAAACGAATCAACGAACCTTATAACAGCGGATCTGGATGTTTTATTTTATCCGGTGCCCTGTGATTCGGTTTCACCGTATATTTTCGGGGGAGTCGGCGGTAATTACAAAATGATAAGCAATGCACAGACGGCAGTCCCCGACGCTGATAAAGCAGGGGCGCAGTTAAACTTCGGCGCAGGCATTGATTTTAAAGTTGCTCAGGATTTAAATCTTGTTACTGAATTTGGATATCACATCACCGATGATTCGTCGCTTGACGGAGCCATAGTGCCGGCGGAAGTAAACGCGCAGGATTCTTATTTTGCCTTTACCGTCGGCATTAACTATATTTTTGACAGCGGGACGCCGTCAAAACTGTGTGAACCATGCGCCGCGGGAGTATCCCAGGCAATGAAAGACCGCGTTATTTACAACAGCAAGGTTGTTGACAGGTATATTCTGTCACTTGCGGATGACAAGCTTGTACTTGTCGGCGTCAATTTTGATTTTGACTCATCGGAACTTACGCCCGAATCATACCCTGTAATTGATAAAGCCGTAAAGATGATGAATGACAAGCCGAAAATGAAGATTGAAATCGCGGGATATACGGATTATGAAGGTGGCACCAACTATAATCTGGAACTTGCAAGAGACAGGGCCGCCAGAGTAAGGGATTATATGATTTCCAAGGGTATAGACGGCGCCAGGCTCACAATCATTTCCTTTGGAAAAGGAAGGCCTTCTTATGACAATAAGACAGCCGATGGCAGGGATTTAAACCGGAAGATAATGTTCAGGATCATAAAATAATTTTACAAAAAAAATCAACAGATAGTATTATCGAATGATTTGATTACTGAGCCTGTAATGTAATCCCGCTGCGGATTAAAGGCTCGAGGAGAATTACGCGCGTGAATATAAAAATACTTATTGTGGATGATGAGCCGTCAAATACTGAACTGCTTGAAGCCCTGCTTGAGCCCGAAGGATATACCCTTATAAAGGTAAAAAACGGCGAAGACGCGCTGGAATATCTTTCCGGCAATGAGCCCGATCTTGTCCTGCTTGATGTTGTAATGCCGGGGATATCGGGTTTTTTTGTCCTGAAAGAGATACGCCGGAATGAAAAAAACAGGGCGGTGCCCGTGATACTGCTCACAAGCCTTTCAGACAGGGAAGACAAATTAAAGGGGCTCGGCGCCGGAGCGGATGATTATATCAGCAAGCCGTTTGACAGGGTTGAACTTTTGTTTAAGGTACATACACAGGCGGGATTATCAATACTGCGCAGGCAGGTGAACGAAAAAGAAAAACTGGCCGGTGTAATGGACCTTTTGCTTGAAGGCGCCGTACTGACCGACTGCAATTTCAATATACAGCAGATGAATAAAACAGCCATGGAAATGCTGCGTTTAAAAGACACATCCGGAAACATAGAGGAAATACTCCTTAAAACATTCGGATATATTGTTGAAAGGGATATTAATAACGGGAAGTTTATGGTGGGCAGGCCGGAAACAACATCATATCCCGCCGAATGTTTATCCGTTGAATACCACAGGGTGCCAAAAATAAACGGGATTGAAAGTTCGTATGTTTTTGTCTTTAAGGATGTGACGGAAATTTTCTCGCGCAACAAAATGAAAACCGATTTTCTTGCACTGCTGTCCCTGAAAATGCGCGCCCCGCTGACGGTAATAAGCGGATATTCAACAATGTTGAGTGTTTTTGAAAGTGAAAAGAAACTCAAGGATATTGCCATGGCAATAATGCGCAGCAGCGAGTTTATGGAAAGCATAATAAAAAGGGTCCTGTTTTTTGTGGAAATCGAAAACACATCATTGACCGAAAACGAAATTGTTTTTGACGCGAAAGAACTGGCGGGCAGGCTGTCCGTTGTCTATGCAAAACCGTGCAATCTGGCAATACAGGCGGAACCGGCAAAAATAAAATACTGGCAGGAAATAGCCGCGGAAGAACTGATTGCAAATGCCATTAAATTTTGCGACAAGGAAGAAGCCAAAGTCTCGGTAATAATTGATGCGGACAGGATAATTGTCGAGGACAACGGCCCGGGTATACCGGCAGGCGAATATAAAAAGGTTTTTGAGCCTTTTTACCAGATTAATAAAAGCAACACGGGCAATACCGCGGGGCTGGGAATCGGGCTGTCAATAGTCAAACGTCTCTGTGAATCCGCAAATATGCGTGTGAAACTGGAAAAAAGTTTTGACGGCGGATTGAAGGTTGCAATAGGAAGATATTGATTTCCGCGCAAAAAGCCGTCCGGGTAACGGGCCCAATATTAAATGAAAACAAACAGTTAAGGAGCTGGCGCGATTGAATGAAAAAATATTAATAGTTGATGACGAACCCCTTAATCTCGACCTGCTTGAGGCACTGCTTATACCCGAGGGATACGCGCTTGAAAGGGCCGGGAGCGTTCATGAAGCCATTGAAAAAATATCCGTCATGGAACCGGACCTTATACTTCTTGATATAATGATGCCGGTGCGCTCCGGATTTGACGCGCTGAAAAACATAAGGGAAAATGAAAAAACAAGGGCCATACCGGTGATTCTGCTGACGTCTCTATACGACATGGAAAGCAGGATAAAGGGCATAGATGCCGGAGCCGACGAATTCATATCAAAACCATTTGATAAGGCTGAACTTTTGAGCAGGGTAAGGACCCTGACAAAACTGTCAATTTTAAGAAGGCAGATTAATGAAAAAGAAAAACTTTTAAATGTAATGGAACTTATGGGGGAAGGAACGGCAATAACCGATGAAAAACTGGACCTTAAACTGATAAATGATACGGCGTCGGAAATGATCGGACTCAAAGACATTCATGGGAATTTAAAGATGTTTCTTGAGGAAAAATTCAATTATACCCTGGACGGCGGAGCGCCGGCCGGGCAGTTTATGATAAAAAGGCGGAAGTCTGAGGCCAATAATGCTCTTTTTATATCATCAAAATTCAGGCGCATGGCGGGGTTGGGCGGGGATACAGACTCCTATGTATTTGTCTTCAGGGACGTGACCGAAGAATACAGAAGAAACAAGATGAAAAACGATTTTCTCTCCCTGATATCGCATAAATTGATGACGCCGATGACTGTGATAAACGGTTATTCGAAAATACTCGGGGTATTAATACCGGATCCGGTCCAAAAAAATGTTCTGGACGCTATGGCCCGCAACAGTTCTGTCATGATAAATCTTATCCAGAGAATACTATATTTTGTTGAAATTGAAAATTCTTTCATGGAAGAATCCGTAAATTTACTGGATTTACCGGCATTGACGGCCCGTTTTTCCGCGCTTTATGAAAAACCTTTCGAATTAATTGACCATACCGGCCGGGTTCGGGTACCCTTCTGGATGAAAATAGCCGCTGAAGAACTTGTGGACAATTCGTTCAAATTCAATGACAAAGCCAAATTAGTCCTGGAGGTAACGGCTGTTAACGGAGGATTGAAATTTGAGGATAACGGGCCGGGGATACCTTCAGAGGAACGCAAAAAAGTATTTGAACCATTTTATCAGGTTTATAAGAGTTTTTCGGGAAATACGGCAGGCGCGGGGCTTGGCCTTTCAATAGTAAAAAAAATGTGCGAGTCAAACGGCTATGTGATCGGGGTGGAGCCGGGCGATAATGAAGGTTTAAGCGCCTTTATAGCCCTGAAAGACGGGGTAAAAAATGATGCTGAAAGCACTGTTTTAAGCGCCGGTATAAATGGCGGCGCGGTATAGCCGCATTTTTGGCTGATAAAACGGACAATTTGTATCAAAAACGGCGGATTTTTGAAGGCTTTGTTTTATTAAATATTTTTTAGGCTTGATCCGGGCCTGAATGGGGAAATTAAAAGCTATAGTATTAAGGCCTCCAGCGGCTATATGTAATAAAAAACGACGGCAGGCGAACCGTGGCACAACTATTGCTCTATATATAACTGAATCACACAACGGCGTGATTATGGATATCCAGACGATAACAAAAATAATAGTTTTAATAAAGGATATGGCCGGTCTTATCGGCAAGACGCTGATTTGCAATGCGTAAACCGAAAAGATTTATTGAGCCAAAATATTGCTGTAATACAGCAGGACGATCGTGATGAAGGTTTGATGATTGAAAAATCAAAAAGGAGAATGAAATGAAAAAGATTATCGCGGCAATTGTTTTGGTTTTATTTATGGTTCCAATGGCATCCGCAACTGATTCAAAAAGCGACGCATATCAGTTGGTAAGGGCCGGAATTGATGTGGATTATTTTACGGCGGCAATGGGTCAGGTTAATACCGAGCTTGCCAGGGGCCCCTTCAACACAAGTGTGACAAAATTGGGAGGCGGTATCGGCGCAATGGCCGACCTGGACCTCGCAATATTGCCTTATGTCATGTTAGGCGCAAGGGCGGGATATCTTTACAGCATGCCCGGAAGCAACGATAACAATTACATTATTTACAGCCAGAAGACCACACTTGATTCTTCTTTAATTCCAATCGAAGTCGGCGGCTGCATCAATCTTGACATTCCTTCATTCCCGGCATCAATAATGGCGGGTATTTACGGAGGTTACGGCATTGCCACCGCTTCATATCAAAATGAAGTAAACGCGCTGGGACAGACGACAACCTATACCGATCCATATATGGGCGGTGGTTTCGTCGGAGAAATATTGGCCAGGGTGAGCATTAAAATGTCATCCGCTTTATCCTTTAATATCAACGGCGGATACAGGACGGCGGATATAGCACAGATGAAGCAGACCACTGATGTTAATTCCACGATATATCCAACAGTGCCGTCGGGCCCTAAAAACAAGGTTTTGACAGATTCAAACAACAATAATATGGCATTTGATTACAGCGGTTTGAGCCTTGGAGTAGGCGTCGCCCTGAGTTATTAAGCATTTAAGGAAAAAGACGGCACATATCCATAGCGGCCCTGTATCATAAAAATACAGGGCCTGCTGTGGATAAAATAAGAATTAATAAAGGAGAAATTGAATGCTTTATACGATTGCTGTGGTTTTATTGGTACTGTGGCTCCTGGGGCTCGTAACTTCTTATACCCTGGGCGGATTTATTCATGTGCTGCTTGTGGTTGCCATAATTATTATCCTCATCAGGGTTATAAGGGGATAACCCGGCGCAGCACATCGGATTTTACAGATGGATGGATTTGATAAACAGTAAATAAAATTTTTGAAAACGTACTGTCAGGGAGGGAAAAATGGACATAGTATTTTTGGTGTGTGTTGTTACAGTGACGGTAATATCAGTAATATGGACGGTATATTTTGTGCTTGCCATGCAGCAGGTCCAAAAAGCCGCAAAAGAAATAGAAATTACGGCAAAAATGGTAAATACGGCTTCGCCGTATATAGATATAATATTTTTGGCAGGAAGATTGATTTCAAAGTTTGCCGGTAAACTTAAAATATTCAAATAGGATTAAAAGGAGAAAACATGAGCGACAGGAGAAACGGGATTGGACTTAAGGCGTTCCTTTTAGGCGGAGTAATATTCGCGGGGCTGGGGCTGATTTTTGCGCCGCAGTCGGGGAAAGAAACCAGAAAAAAAATCAGGAAATTTGTTGATGAATTCTGGGGAAAAACGGAAGAATTCATTGAAGAGAGCAAGGACAAAATAGAAGATGCGGTAAATGAGCTAAAAAAATAAAAGCATAAATACGGAATGGTGAGATTTCCGGAGCCGTATGTTAAAGGAGATCAGATGTGTTTTTCAGCGGGAGCCAGTTTTACAGCAGGGGTGCTTTTGACGTTTGTCGGAACGGAGACAATAAAAAAGGTACATAAACCATCACAAATCATTTTTGCCGGAATTCCCGCATTTTTTGCGCTTCAGCAATTTTCGGAGGGAATCTTATGGCTTACCATGACCCATACAGGGTACGCCGGCCTGCAGAATGTTTTTACCTACATATTTATTGTCATGGCACAGATCGTATGGCCCGCAATGATACCTTTATCCGTATTTCTTCTGGAAGAAAACAGGGTGCGTAAAAAGATTCTCTCCGGACTTCTGGCTGTCGGGGTTGTTGTGGCGGGATACAATCTGTGGATGCTCATAATTCACGGCGTATACGCGGAAATCAGCGGCAGGCACCTTGTATATCAAAGCAGCCGGCAGGATTCGCTGGGTATGGCGGCTTTAATTGTCTATCTGGCGGTTACTATTCTGCCGATTTTTGTTTCAAGTATTAAAAGGATGTTTATCCTTGGAATTATTATGGCGCTGGCGTTTGCGGTTTCGGCCTTCTTTTATATGCAGTGCCTGACATCTGTCTGGTGCTTTTTTGCGGCGGTAATTAGCTTTGCGGTATTTTATATAATAAGGGACGCGCACAAAAAATTTCATATGAGCCCGGCATAAGAAGCCGCGGGAAAACATGAAAAAGCGCACGGGTGTCATTCGTGTTTGGCTTTTAATAAATTGTGCCGGCAGGCATAAACGGAGAAAAAAATGATATTTAATGGGAAAAGCGGACATAACGAAAAAAAGCCAACGTTAGAAAACAGGGATGGCTTGCTCCCTGTAATTGCCGGAACAATTGTATTTTTTCTTGCGGCGGTGGCTGTCATATCGTTGCTTTTCCATACGGATAGCAGAAACTTTATTATTATAACAGCGTTCAGCGTGATTATGGCGGTGTTCGTAATGCTGTTTGCATATTTTATAAACAGGAAAACAATGGACAGGGTAAATATATTACGGAATAATGAAACGAAACAAATGCTGGGGCAGCAGGAGGATCTTAACGCGAAACTTATGAAGCTTAATGCCATGCTCCAGGTGAGCGAGGAAAAATTTGCGGTCACATTAAATTCAATTGGAGACGCGGTACTTGCCACTGATGAAAAGGGCATTGTGACGCTTCTTAATCCGCATGCTGAAAAACTCACGGGATGGAAACATCAAGAGGCCGTGGGAAAACCCGTTGAAGAAGTCTTTAATATTATAAACCAGAAAACCCGGCTGCCTTCCATAATACCGGTAAAGAAAACACTGGAACACTGCACGGTGCAAGGCGTTGCCAATAACACAATACTCATATCCCGGGATGGAACCGAGTATGTTATTGCCGATTCCTGCGCTCCAATACGAAACCGGGACGGGTCGGTGCAGGGAGCAGTGCTGATATTCCGTGATGTGACCGAGCGTTCGGAAATTGAGATGGGGCTGGAAAGAGCAAGGATACAGCTTGATATAATAAAAAAATCAGAAGATGAGGCGCGTGAATATTCGGAAAGTATCATTAATACCATACGCGAGCCTTTAATCGCGCTGGATCAGGATTTAAGGGTGGTATCGGTCAGCAGGTCTTTTTATGAAGTGTTTAAGGTTAATCCGGAAGAAACCGTCGGGCAGTTGATATATGACCTTGGGAACAAGCAGTGGAACATCCCGAAACTGAGGGAACTGCTTGAAAATATCCTTCCGCAAAAGGCGACGTTTGACAACTATGAGGTTGAGCATGATTTTGCCAATATTGGCAGGCACATTATGCTTTTGAATGCCCGGCAGATCCAGCGCGTATTGGGCAAGGAAAAAATAATATTGCTATCCATTGAAGATATAACAGAACGCAGGGAAATAGAAAACGGGCTGGAAAAAGCCCGTAAAGAACTTGCGGCCACAAAAATATCCGAGGACGCGGCGCGTGAATATTCGGAAAGCATAATTAATACCATACGCGAGCCTTTGATCGTCCTTGACCAGGATTTAAGGGTGGTATCGGTCAGCAGGGCTTTTTATGAATTTTTTAAGGTTAATCCTGAAGAAACCGTCGGGCAGTTGATATATGACCTTGGAAACAAGCAGTGGAACATCCCGAAACTGCGCGAGCTGCTTGAAAACATCCTCCCGAAAAAGGCGACGTTTGACAACTATGAGGTTGAACATGTTTTTGCCAATATTGGCAGGCGCATTATGCTTTTGAATGCCAGGCAGATACAGAGAGTGCTCGGAAAGGAACGGATAATACTTCTATCCATTGAAGACATAACAGGCAGAAGGGACATAGAAAACGGCCTGGAAAGGGCCAGGGAAGAATTGAAGGCGTTGACAATCGAGCTAAAACGCGCGGCCACTGCAAAATCGGAGTTTCTTGCGAACATGTCGCATGAACTGCGCACCCCTCTTAATTCCATAAATGGATTTTCCGAGGTGCTATTTGACGAGACTTTCGGGCCATTAAATGAAAAACAGAAAAAGTATGTCAATAATGTCCTGACCAGCGGCAAACATCTGCTCCTGTTGATAAATCAGATACTTGATATGGCAAAGGTCGAATCCGGGAAAATGAAATTATCAATAACAAACCTGCCGATGAAAAACCTGTTGACCGAGATATCGCTGCTTGTGGCCGATATGGCGGGCAAAAAGAACCTTCAGATAAAACTGGACCTGGCCGATGACCTTCCGGTGATAGAGGCTGATGAACTCAAGGTGAAGGAAATAATATATAACCTGCTTTCAAACGCGGTCAAATTTACTCCGGAGGGCGGAAAGATAGGGATCAGGGCAAAACGGGTAAATGAAACCATAGAAGTGGAAGTATGGGATACAGGCGCCGGGATTGCTTCGGAAAATATGGAAAAAATATTTGAGGGGTTTTTCAGGGTGGATACGCCGTACTCAAGAGTGACCGAGGGCACCGGGCTCGGGCTGCCCCTTTCAAAAAAGATGGTGGAACTTCACGGAGGCAAATTTATGGTTAAATCAAAAGGATTAAATCAGGGTACGCTTGTAAGATTTACCCTGCCGGTTAAATCAGAGAGTGTGGCTTAAATGAAAAGAACCGTACTTGTCATCGATGACAACAGAAATAACCTGATGCTCGAAACAGATATCCTGGAATTTGCGGGTTTTACGGTACTTGAGGCGGAAACAGCAGCCACAGGCATAGCCTGCGCTATCAGGGAAAAACCGGATGTGATAATAATGGATATCAGGCTGCCGGATATGCGCGGCTCTGACGCCGCCAGGATACTGCGCAAGGACAAATCAACAACCGGCATACCAATAGTATTTGTTACGGCGTCCGTAATGCCGGAAGGCAGGATCGAACTTCAGGACATATCAAATTCGGGTTTTATAGGCAAACCGATAAATACGAGGACTTTTGCCGGTGAAATCGCGGGATACATAAAATGAATAATGAGGATAATAACAAAATGCGGATAAATGCCGGGATGGTTGATCCGGGGCCGGATAAAATAACATTTATGGCGGCAGGGGAAAAGCCAAGAATATTATGCGTGGATGATGAACCCATGAACCTGGAACTTCTTGAAGCAATACTTATGCCTGAAGGCTACGATGTAATAACCGCGGCCGGGGGTTCTGACGCGCTCGTTAAACTGAAACACGGGGATGTGGACCTTGTATTGCTGGACGTCATGATGCCGGGCATGGATGGATATGCCGTATGCCGCCTTATAAAAGCCTCGCCTGAAACATCACGCGTGCCCGTAATAATGATTACGGCTTTGTCCTCCAAAGAAGACAGGATAAAAAGCATCGAAGCCGGCGCCGGGGATTTTATAACAAAACCTTTTGAGAAAATAGAAGTTTTGACAAGAATAAAAAAGCTCCTTGAAATAAAGGAACAAAATTCAAAACTGATATCACTTTTCGGGATTATTTCCGGGCTGACCGAAAGGGGAAACAGGTCCGCGGAACTTCTTAATGACAGCAGTTTTAATTTTTTTTCCGAGGTTGACGCAATTATACGCGGCATAAATTCCGGAAAAGACAGGGGGCCGCGGGGTATGTTATTTGGGACAAAGGAGACAGGCTGGGTAAATTACGACAAGACGGACCCTGACAGTTACAAAGCCGGAATTTCAATACCCGATGGAAAACTTTTGTTTCTGCTTGAAGGGCAGGCAAGATTTTTTTACTCAAGCGGCGGGGAATCGCTCTCGCGCGAGGCAAAAGGCGCCGTGGAAGCCATGGATTTGGCCGGTATAAACCCCGGTAATTTTATCTGCCGTGCCGGGTCTGATTTGTGCCTGATTTCCTATGGCTTTAAAAAGCCCATAAATGACGAAGATGCAGTTGTGCTAAAGGCAATTGTCATGCAGATAATGTTTCTTCATTCCATTGCGGCCGAGATTATTGAAACGGAAAGCGCGTACGACTACCTCATCCTTACCCTTGCAAGAGCGGCTGAGGCCAACGATGAGGATACGGGGCTGCATGTAATAAGAGTGGGTGAATATGCGGCGCTTCTCGCCCAAAAGATGGGGCTAGACGGGGATTTTGTTAAAAAAATAAGGATGCAGGCGCAGCTGCATGATGTCGGCAAAATACACGTGCCCGCGGCAATTTTAAAAAAGCCTTCGGCTCTGACTGCGGAAGAATTTGAACTGATGAAACTGCATACTGTATACGGCGCAAAAATAATCGGGACGAACCGCAGGTTCAGGATGGGAAGTCATATTGCGGCTTCACATCATGAAAAATGGGACGGCAGCGGATATCCCTCGGGCCTGGCAGGAGAGGCTATTCCGCTTGAAGCACGCATAGCCGCCGTAGCCGACCAGTATGACGCGCTTAGAAACGTCAGGGTTTATAAACCGGCTTTCAGTCATGAAAAGGCCTATGGAATAATAGCAAATGGAGATGGCAGGACAAAACCCGGCCATTTTGACCCCAAAGTGCTCTCCGTATTTATTGCAAACGCGGATAAGTTTGACGGGATTTACCGGAAATTGGCGGATAAATAATGCAGTTGCGGGTTAAGCTCGGGGCAAAAAAGGAATAAAGATATGATGAACGGATTATGAAAAAAATTGTGTTATTAATGTCGGCAATATTTGTTTTATCCACTTTTGCGGAAAGTATGGATACATCCGGGATGTTTTGCCCTTTGAACGAAGGCAGCCGGTGGAAGTATTCATTTTTCAGTAAAAAAGAAAAGCATCAAAAGGATGATATCAGTATATACGTTAAAAACAGCGAAATATTCGGGGGCGTCCTCTGTAAAGTATATGAAATTCCATCCAAATCCATGTGTTTTTATATTACAAGCGATGCACAAGGGGTGTATCTTAAGGGGGCAAAGATAAACATTCCTGTTTTAGGTTTTATCAATGTAAATATTATATTTAAACCCGATGCGCTTGTTTTTAAATTTCCAATAATAACCGGCGATGCCTGGAGCTATAAAGGCAGCGCCGTTGCAAGCACCATGTTTTTTATAAGTTCGGGGATAAAAGTAGACGTGGATTTTATAATTGCGGGTATTGAAGAGGTGAAATTAGGGGATAGAACAGTTTACGCATATCACCTGTACGCTGTGGCCAGCAGGAGATGGAACCAGGAAAAGCCAATATACGGCGACTGCTGGTTTTCTGAAAATATCGGCCTGGTAAAAGGCGAAACAATGAACTCAAGAATAGAACTAAAATCATATTATGAGGGGTCAACGCCCGCGGCACATAATTAAAGAAGCGGGCAATAACAGATAAAAACATGAAGAATAACAACAACAAACAATACGTTTTGTGCTAAAAACGATACGGTTTTAGCGGCAAATATCCCTTTTAAAACAGCATCATTTTAAGCGGTAAAAAACCGTTGTAAACGTTGATGTAGTTAAGGCTGTTTGTTGCTTTTCCCGTCAATTTTACCCCGGAGCCGACTTAATTACATATGGCACGGCAATTGCTATATATATAGACAGGATAAAGGAACTTTTTGAATATGGCCTTAAATAAGCCGGCCAGGTTAAAATAAACGGAGATGACAAATGAATTCTTTATCAACTGAAAGGAGAAAATATGGAATGAAAAAAGGATTTAAACTGTCGGAAAATCTGACAGCAGAAACACTGATTTCATCTTAAAAAGATAAAAAAATTATGGAGGTAACAGAAATGAATTCAATAAAGTTCAATTTAAAAATGTTTTTGATATTGATGGTATTTGCTGTTGCTGCCGCTATTATTGCGGGCTGCAATAACAAAACCACATCGCCGACTCCGGTTACATCAACGCCTACTAAAACATCGACAATTACCGGGGGTAATACGGCCACAAATACGGCTACGGTAACAAAGACCGTGAATTCGACTTTTTCGGCCACAGCCACAGCCACTGCCACAGCCACAGCCACTGCAACGGCAACGGCAACAATGACGGCAACAACATCTGTGACAGGCCAGCTCCCTGTAGTGCTGGGAACGTCTGCGCGTTTTGCCGTACTTTCTTCTTCAATAATTACAGATGTCCCGGCATGTTCGATTACCGGCGATGTCGGTATAAGCCCGGGATTAAGGTCTAACATATCGGGATTGGATGCAGGACAGGTT
>Ga0224555_1001425_pt1 | contig 33109 bp, 30 predicted proteins | sample 714S23034metaG_FD_180687 | JGI IMG/M metagenome (GOLD analysis project Ga0224555, IMG submission 180687) | Peat soil microbial communities from Stordalen Mire, Sweden - 717 S2 30-34 | ecosystem: Environmental > Terrestrial > Soil > Wetlands > Peat | place: Sweden: Norrbotten County, Stordalen... | reverse complement strand
CTTCAATCAGGCCCAGGTCCATTACGTGCGAGACCAGCGGGGCCATGCCGTGGTAGCGCAGGCCGCCGGCGTGAATCCCGGGAGGCATGAAGGTACTGCCCAGGGTGTGCATCTTGACCAGCGGGGTTAGATGGCCGGTATCGCCGAAGTCATAAGTGAAGCGGCCCTTGGTGAGGCTGGGGCAGGCTGCGGGTTCGACGGCAACCACGCGGGCGTTGCACTGGCCCTTGATCTTGCGGCCCAGGTAGGGCATTGCGAGGCCGGCGAAGTTCGAGCCGCCGCCCGCGCAACCGATGATGATGTCGGGGTCGGCGTCGGCAAGCGCCATTTGCTCAATGGCTTCCTGGCCGATGACGGTCTGGTGGAGGAGGACGTGATTCAAAACGCTGCCCAGGGCGTACTTGGTGTTGGGATCCTTGGCGGCTACTTCCACGGCTTCGGAGATGGCGATGCCGAGGGAGCCGTTGGAGTTGGGATGCGCGGCGAGGATGGCGCGGCCGGATTCAGTGTCCGTGCTAGGGCTGGCGGTGACGGAGGCTCCGAAGGCTTCCATCAGGGCGCGGCGGTAGGGCTTCTGGTCGTAGCTGACGCGGACCATGTAGACTTTGCACTCCAAACCGAAGAAGGCGCAGGCCATGGACAGGGCTGAACCCCATTGGCCGGCTCCGGTCTCAGTGGAGAGCCGCTTGGTGCCTTCGATTTTGTTGTAGTAGGCCTGCGGGACGGCGGTGTTGGGCTTGTGAGAGCCGGCGGGGCTGACGCCCTCGTACTTGTAATAGATATGGGCGGGCGTATCGAGAGTCTGCTCTAAACGGCGGGCGCGATAAAGCGGCGCGGGACGCCACTGGGCATAGACCTGACGGACGGGGCCGGGAATCTCGATTTCGCGCTCGGTGCTGACCTCCTGCATGATCAGCGCCATGGGAAAGAGCGGGGCCAGATCGTCAGGGCCGATGGGCTGATGGGTGCCGGGATGGAGCGGCGGCGCTAGGGGCTTGGGCAGATCGGCGGCAATGTTGTACCAAGAGACAGGAATGCGAGATTGCGGCAAATTATATTGGATGGTTTCCATGCCGGGAATTGTAGCAGCGATTCCTTGGATTTGCCTGTGAAGCTGAACAGCGAAGCGGGGAAAAGATTTAGAGTGGATTGGCAGGGGCTAAAGCCCCGATCCTTTTTGAGGCTGCTTTCGGCACGTCTAAAGACGTGCCCTTTCAAAGCGACGCCTGGACAAAGCAACAACGTGTTGAAACTTCACATCTAGCAAACGGTCAGGACAAAAGAGATGAAAACACAGTTCGCATTCGGCAAAGACGGGATTGAGGTTTCGGTTCCGGAGGGTTTTGATTGCCAGGTGATTCGCAGCCGGTCGGGCGTGGCGCTGAAGGATGCGAATGCGGCTCTGGGAGCGGCGCTCGACAATCCCATCGGCTGTGAACCGCTGGCGGCATTGGCGGCGGGGAAGAAGACGGCTGCGATTTCCGTGTGCGATATTACGCGGCCGGCGCCGAATCGGGTTACGCTGCCGCCGCTGCTGAAACGGCTGCATGAGGCGGGAATTCCGGTGGAGGGGGTCACGATTCTGATTGCGACTGGGCTGCACCGGGGCGCGACCGAAGACGAGGTCAGGCAGATTGTGGGGCCGGAGATTGCGGCAAAGTATCGCGTGGTTAGCCACGATGCGCGGGACTTCAAGGCGCATCGCAGCCTGGGCTCTACACGGCGGGGAACGCCGGTTTATATCGACGAGCGGTTTATGGCTGCGGATCTGCACATTACTCTCGGGTTCATAGAGCAGCATCTGATGCTGGGCTTCAGCGGCGGGCGGAAGCTGGTGGCTCCGGGACTGGCGGCGCAGGAGACGATCAAAGTGATCCACTCGCCGAAGTTCATGCGGGAGCCGCTGGCGACGGAAGGGTCGATTGCCGGCAATCCGCTGCACGCGGAGTTGCTGGAGATTGCGCGGATGGCGCGGCACGACTTTATTCTGGATGTGACGCTGACACAGGAGCGGGAGATTTCAGGCGTGTTTGCGGGCGACCCGGTGAAGGCACATGCGGCGGGAGTGGAGTTTGTGGAGACGACTTGCCTGGAGCGGCTGACGGAGCCGGTGGATGCTGTGATTACCAGTGCGGCTGGGTATCCGCTGGACCTGACCTTCTATCAGACGACCAAGGGCATTACCGCGGCACAGCATATTGTGAAGCCGGGAGGCAGAATTCTGGTGGTTGGAGAGTGCGCGGAGGGGATGGGATCGGCGGAGTTTGCGCGCAAGATGGAAGCGTTCAAGGGGTACGGGAGCTATCTGGAGGAGATTGCGGATGCCGCGGTGGAAGTGGACCAGTGGCAGATTGAGAAAGTGGCGCTGGTGGGGCTGAAGAATGAGTTGTTCTTCTATACGCCGGGAGTGAGCAAGAGGCAGTTGGGCGGCATGGGAGAGACGGCCTTTGATGGCTTGGATGATGCTGTGGCGGCGACACTCGAAGGGCTTCCGGCCGGGGCGCGGGTTGCGCTGGTGCCGGATGGGCCGTATACGTTTGCAAAAGCAGCTAGTTAGCGGGTCAGCGAGTCAGCAGGTTGGCGGGTAATTGAGTTCGGCAATCCCCAACTCACGGTTTGAAGATGTGCGAGTCCTGCAAAACTATCCTTCCTTCGCGCTTAGCCTTTCAAGGTTTATCATCGAAGATGGTGCGGGCTGGGGTGGTTCGCGCCTTCGGGCTAGTGTGGGAAATGCAGGTTCTTCGACTTCCCCTTCACTTCATTCAGGGTCCGCTCAGGATGACAAACTAACCTTTTTACGAATCTTGGAGACTCTTCACCAGGAACAGGACGAAAATGCGAGCTAAGACGGCGGTAGTGCTGGGCGCCCAGTGGGGCGACGAGGGCAAAGGGAAGATTGTGGACGTGCTGAGCGAGCGGTTTGCCGCCGTTGCGCGGTACGCGGGCGGGCATAATGCCGGGCATACGGTCATCCACGGCGACCAGAAGTTCATTTTGCAACTGATTCCCTGCGGGGTGCTGCGGCCGGGGTGCAAGGGAGTGATCGGCAATGGGGTGGTGCTCGATCCGATTGCATTTCTGAAGGAAGTGGCCAAGCTGCGGGGGCTGGGCGTGGCTGTGGATGAGCAGCTTTTTGTCTCGAACCGGGCGCAGGTGATTTTGCCTTACCACCGGATGATCGAGTTGGCGGCGGAAAGCGCGCCGGGACGGAAGAAGATTGGGACGACCAGCCGCGGGATTGGGCCGGCGTATGAGGATAAGATGGCGCGGAGCGGGCTGCGGGTGGTGGACCTGCTGAGGCCGGAGCTGCTGAAGACGCACATTGAGGCGGCCTGCGCGGAAAAGAACGCAATTGTCCGGGCGCTGTTTGGAACTGGAACCGACCCGCTGGACCCGGCGAAGATGTTTGAGGAGTACGCGGCGGCGGCGGAGCAGGTGAGGCCGTTTGTTGCCGATACGGGACGGCTACTGAACCAGATTCTGGCCGAGGGCCGGAGTGTGATGTTCGAGGGAGCGCAGGGGACGATGCTGGACATCGACCACGGAACCTATCCGTTTGTGACCTCTTCATCGGCCACGGCAGGCGGGGCGGCTACGGGAACCGGGGTGGGGCCGACGGCGATCGGGACGGTGATCTCCGTGACCAAGGCTTATGTGACGCGGGTGGGCGAGGGACCGTTCCCGACCGAGATTCAAGGCGCCGAGGGTGATCATCTGCGGGCGCGGGGCAACGAGTATGGGGCGGTGACGGGACGGCCGCGGCGTTGCGGCTGGCTGGATATTCCGCTGCTGCGCTACTCCAACCAGGTGAATGGGGCGGAGTGGCTGGTGGTGACCAAGCTGGACGTTCTGGACGAGCTGGCCGAGATTCCGATCTGCATCGGGTACGAGATCGGCGGCAAGGTGACGGATGTGATTCCGGCGGACGTGCAGGGGTTGGAGCAGATCAAGCCGCTGTATACGACGCTGAAGGGCTGGCAGAACTCGACCGAGGGGATTACGGAGTTTGAAAAGCTGCCTCGGGCAGCCCAGGAGTATTTGAAGTTCCAGGAGCGGGAGAGCGGGGCGCGGATTGGAATGGTCTCGACTGGGCCGGACCGGGAGCAGACGATGGTGCTGCCGGAGTTTGCGGCGACTCTGAACGAAATTCACACGTAAACTTGAGCAGCGGTCCGGGCATTTTGAAGCCGGGCCAGAGAGTAGCCGAATTGATGGTCAGTTTTACCGTTCGTTTGAAGTTTGACCCCAAAGAACGCGCCGAAATGGCGGAAACCCTGCGCCTGCTGGCGGAGGCCTCGCGCAAGGAGCCGGGATGCGTGAACTACGTTCCCCACTATGTGGAGGGCGAGCCCGATACGGTGCTTATCTATGAGCAATATAAGGACGCGGAAGCCCAGGATGCGCACCGGGAGAGCGAGCACTTCAAGAAGTACGTTGTGGGTGGGCTCTACCAGATGATGAAGGAGCGGAACGTAGAAAACCTGGTTGCTCTCGTTTGAGGAGCGGCTGCCGTCTAAGAGTGCGAGTCCCGGAGCGGGAGGCGCGGTTGGTTTCAGGAACCGGCGGCTGATCATAGGAGCACGACTGCCGGAAGCGTTTGACCGGCTGGCGTGGCCGGGGCTACTATCCGATACGTCTATGCAGGGCCCAACAACCAATTGCCTGTCGTTCTATATCCGCCGAATGGCGGTCGGGTTGTTGCTGATTTTCATCGTTGCGCAAGCGGCAATTGCCACTCCCTTTCAGTCTGGAATCCCCAGAAACCAGAAGCACGAGACCCGTCACGAGATCGATCAGCTTGAGGACATCTGGTGCAACGCCCTGCTGAAGTCGAACGTCGCGGCGGTGGATGCCCTGCTGGCGGACGACTATATGGCCATCACCCCCTCCGGTACCCTGCAAACCAGAGACCAGGCTCTGGCCAACCTTCGCTCCGGCCAGACACATTTCACGGCTATCAATATCTCTGAACGCAAAGTTCGCTTTTACAGGACGACAGCGCTGGTCACCTCCCTTGCCGAGGTGCAGGGAACAGCCGGCGGGCACGATATCTCCGGCAGCTATCGCTATACCCGGGTTTATGTGCGGGATGATAAGGGCAAATGGAAGGTCGTGAGTTTTGAGGCCAGCAAGATAAGCGTCGACGAGGACCATAGATAGGCAGCTGCCGGTTTGGCCGCTAGAGAATCCGCGCCGGGTAACTCTATGGAGAGTAACTATAGTGATGCCCTAAAGTTACTAATCTGAGGTCTTTTTACTACTAAGTAATGTGGCGTAGGTTATGAATTATGTTATAAACTCCGTAAGGCAGGAATCCTGCTGCTGAAATGCCGTTTCATTTCGCGCGCCCTGCCAGTAGCTGCCCAGCGGCTCTTTCCACAACACAGAACCGCGCAGATTCGGCTACGGCTCTTCGATCGGCGCATGCACGGTTGGTCTACGGGGCAACCAGAGAGGTTTCAGACATGAAGCCCGCGCAAATGGCGACGCTTAAATTCTTCTCGCTGTTGTTTCTTCTTCCAGGTCTCGCGGGCCTGATCGTCTCCGCCATGATTTCGACGCACTATCTGGATACGCTGCCGAAGTCGCCGGCACCGGATCAGATGCGCATTACGCCGCGCAACATTCACGGCATCCTTGTTTACCAGACTGTGGAAGAGAATCGCCGGCTCAACCTCATGGAGGACTCCTCGGTGGCGGTCTTCTTGTTTGGGCTCGGACTTGGTTTTGTCTACCTGGCAAAATGGGGCATCGTACAGGCGCTGGGTGCTGAGGATGACGAGATGGATGAGAATCTCAGCGAGAGCGCGCCAGTTCACCGGGACCTCGAGCCGGAACACACAATTACTCAGCACTAGAACGAAACCAGAGTTGCCGTACCCTGTTGAATGTTGTTGAAGTGTGAGTGTGAGTGTGCCGAAGCTGGGTCATTCACATTCACACTCACACTCATGGATACATCGACTCTGTATCCGCTTTAAGTCAGATTCCTCTACAATTGTTGAATGCCCGAACTGCCTGAGGTGGAAACCATAGCCCGTGGAGTTCACGAGCGAGTGCGCGGCGACCGCATCGTCGAGGCCTGGTTCAGCAGCCATCGGGAACCCTTCAAGACTCCGCCGGGACGGCAGAGCAAGGGGCTTGAGGGACGCGTTTTTCTGGCCGTTCATCGTACCGGAAAACACATTGTTTGCGAGCTTGGGCGCGCTGCGCGCGGCAGCCCTTTGGTGGAGTGCATTGAAAAACCGAGTGCTCAATGGATCGTTCATCTGGGCATGACTGGGCGGCTGCTGGTGACCACGCCTGACGGTCCCGTGGCCGATCATACGCACGCGCGCCTGACGCTGGCCAGCGGCCGGGAGTTGCGTTTTGTGGATCCGCGCCGGTTCGGACGGCTGGAATTTCGCGACCTGGGCGGCAGCGCGGGATTCAGCGCGACGGGCGCGGAACCGCTTGCCATCGGGACGGAAAAGTTTGCCGCGCTCTTCAGCGGCCGGCGGCTGGCGATCAAGGCCGCTTTGCTGAATCAGAAACTGCTGGCCGGGGTGGGCAATATCTACGCCGATGAGAGCCTGTTTCACGCCGGCATCCGGCCCGGCAAAAGGGCTGGACGCCTGACCGGGGCCGAGCTTGAACGGCTGCGGCTGGGGCTTCGCCAGGTGCTCAAGCATGCCATCCGGCTGGGCGGCTCGTCTGTATCCGATTATGTGGACGCCGACGGGGTACGGGGATTCTTTCAGCTGGAGCACTGCGTCTATCAGCGCACCGGGCAGCCCTGCCGCCGCTGCAAGACGCCGATACTGAGGATTGTAGTGGGGGGACGGGGAACGCACTATTGCCCGCACTGCCAGCGTTGAGGCCGGCTTCTATGGTTTATAGTATTAGCTTCGAACTTTCCTTCCAGAATACAGAAAATCTCTGCGGGAAATCTATCTTAAACTATTGAAAACAATCAAAGACCTAAACGGCATGCTGATTGCTAATAGATAAGTGCCAGTGATGAACCGGCTGCTGGAGAAAAGTCCGGCCAGCCCAATAGAGAAGACACCCGGCAAGAGCAAACGCCAACGAGCGGCCCTCAAAAAGGGATGAACCAGCCGGGAAAGTCTCGAGCAATGTGCGGTGGATAAAGACCCTGCACACAAGCAATTTGGGAGGCCAGTGCCCAGAGCAGGACAGCATGAACGCCGCTCCTTAAGGAGTGGCGTTTTGTGCATTTGCGGGAATTCAGGGCAGTGAGCCTGGAACCTGTTCCCCGGTACCACATAAGTCCACTTGCCAGCCAGCGTGCTTCGCTGTAGTATTGATTTGCGTATCAATCGGCTGATGCGAGCCACCCGGAATGGGTAGAGCTAGTTCGCCGTTGAGCAAGGAAGTTTCGCCGCATCATTCTTTCCATATCAAGCTGCAGACGGCGAAGACTCCCATAAGAATGCGTCATCTGAGGTAAGCGCCTGTCGCACCGCATCGATCCTGAGACTCATATCTTTGGGTGAGCTCCAGTGGGACTTCTGCGTAGTAGGCGGCAAGGCAGCAACTCTTTTGGGGAATGACGGTGGGTTGCGTGCGTAGCATTGTTCGAGTTAAGCTACGAGGCAATTTGGCCGATGTGCTCATAAAACTGAAACCCCTGCTGAAAGTGTTCTTCGTCCAGAACCGGACAAAGACAAGGGCAGGCAAAGGAAGCTCGGCGCCAATCTCAGCATTGGACGAGTCAACCACTTAACCCAAGAGCGCAATGCGCCCGACAATCAAAGTGCCAGGAAGTACAAGCATGACGACAGAATCGACGCAGCCCCAGACTGATCTGGAGCCAGTTCCGGCCAACGGCCAGGGACAGTCGCAAGGGCATCGACGCCGTCGGCGCCGCCGCAAGAATAAAAGCAGCCAAAAGAGCGCGCCCCAGGGCCAGATGGCCCAGACGCAGCCTCAGGCGCAATCTCCGATGCAAGCGATGCCGCAACCCATTGCGGCAACAGCGCCTGTCCAGCCACGTCAGGGTCAGGGCCAGGGACGGAAGAAGAAGAAGTTTTTCCAGAAGGGTTCGGTTTCAGCCGCGCAGCCCGGCAATAGCGTGTATGCGCCTTCGCAGGGTTCGTCGCAGGGCAAGCGCAAGGGCAAGCAGAGGGGACCGCGGGAGTTTGTGGGCCCCATGGATCACAGCTACCGCGCGGTCAACGGCAATATGGCCGAGGGACCGCCTTCCACGATTCAGATTACGAGCAACAACGGCAACGGAAACGGTCATTATCAGGACGTTTATACGATGCAGCCGGCGGCGCCGGTTCGCGAAGACGCCCCCACGCGCATCTTCTGCTTCATTGAGGATTTGTTCTTCCAGGCCAAGATTCAGGAGACAGCGCGCAAGCTGGGCGTGAAGGTGGAGTTCGTCAAGGGCGACAAGGATTCGGTGGCCAAACTGTCCGACGTGCCGGATGCCGAGCGGCCCACGCTACTGGTCTTCGACCTGAACAACCTGAACGCCAAGCCGATGACGCTGATTCCCAAGTTCAAAACCAAACTGAAGAAGGCTACCTCGATCATCGGCTTTCTCAACCATCTGCAAGGCGACCTGAAGATGAAGGCCGTTGAGGCGGGTTGCGACACGGTGATGCCGCGCTCGGCCTTTTCGCAGAGCCTGCCAGGCCTGCTGCGCCGCTACGGACTGGAAGAGGAAGAAGAGTACTATCAGCAGCCGGGGTGAGAAAAGCAGGGAATAGGGAGTAGGGAATAGGGAATAGAAAAGCTGCAATCAGCACTTCAGCTTTTTCATCATTACAACCAGCATGCGACCGACTTCATCGGATAAAGACTCGGCTTGGCGCATGGATTCCTGCGAACCGAAGCCCAATCCCTTCGAAATAACAAGTTGCGTCTGAATTTCGCCGTTTGAGCCTCTGGCGTGACCGAGAAAGGACACGTACTCGCCTTTTGAGGATTTGCCGTAGCCTTCCGCTATATTGCTAGCGACAGAAACGGACGCCCGGCGCAGTTGATTTGTTAGTCCGAAACGCTCCGAAGCCGGGAAAGACGAAGTTAACTTATAGATCGCCAGACTCATCTCGACTGCGCGTTGCCACACTATGAGATCCTTGAAAGAATCATTCATTTGATTTTATTGTCCAGTCACCAACTCAATCAATCGCTATACACTCCCTATTCCCTATTCCCTATTCCCTGCTTTTCTATCCTGGTGGCCAGGTTAGTTGCCGGCCGCCTAGCAGGTGAAGGTGGAGATGGTCTACGGTTTGGCCGCCTTCTACGCCGGTGTTCACAACGATGCGGTAGCCTTCATCGAGGTGCTTGTTGCGGGCGATCTCTGCCGCCGCCCATAGCAGGTGACCCAGGAGAGAACGATCGTCCTGATTGGCATCGGCCATGGAGTTTATGTGACGGCGGGGGACGATGAGGACGTGGACTGGCGCCTGCGGATGAAGGTCGGCAAAGGCGTAACCGAACTCATCCTGGTAAACAGGGGTGGAGGGAATGACTCCTTCAACGATCTTGCAGAAGAGGCAGCTCATAGCGAGTCCAGTGTACACGGGCGCTCTTGACTTGGGTATGAAATGAGCGGTAACGAGCGTGGTAAGCGGATCTTGAGATTTCATTTCGAACCGCGGCCTTTCCGCAATGCAAAATCCGGAAAAATTACCCTCGGTTAAAATGGATTCATCGGTTCCTTCGCGTTCAGCTCGCATTGGCAATTTTTGCTGCTGTCGCCTGAGTGGAATTAGCCTAAGGCAGGGGCGCCTGTGCGACTCGAGCAATTCACCAGAAGGGGTAGAGTGAGCGTGGACCGGGAGGTCCACGCTACAGCCGGCCAGGAGGCCGGCGCTACATATTCTTGCCGGGACCGGTAAGCTTCAGAGCAGCAGAGAATCACTCTTTACCTATAGGTGAAATGATCTGGAAAGGAGAGCTAGGAAGATGCGGAATTTTGCGGTGCTTCTGGTTTTGTTGAGCGGATTGTATTGTGCCGCTCAGAGCAGTGGCGTGGAGGGGAAATGGGGGGGGATCAAGAACACTCCCGAGAGGGTTGTTTTCACCGGGGAAATCACTTTGGAAACCGGCGCGAGTTGCAAAACTTGCGCGGCGACGGGCGACGGATCGATCCAGGGAAAGATTGTGTGGTGCCTGAGGAATGCGGGAACGAAGGCGGCCCCAGGAATGGCCGGCAGGGCGGGCAAGCTCGGAACGGAGCTGGTGAAAGGCCAGATGAAGGGCAAAGGGCTGCTGGTGCTGAACGGTTACAAGCTGGATGATCCGAATCATATTCTAGTGCTCGATAAATATCGCCTGGCCGTCTCCGATGATGGAAAGGTCCTTGGCGGACTTACGCTGAATTACGGCGCCTGGACCGGCCAACTGATCGCCATACGGCCACCGCACTGAGTTTGAGATCAGTCTTCCCCGTCGATGACCACAGGCCGCAGGCCGCGCACGGCATTGGATAGATAAATTGCGTCGGCCCGACGGAGATCGTGGGGATAGAACACTTTTTCTTCGACGTCGGGCTGCGTCTCCAGAATATGGCGGCGATGAACGCCGGCCAGCAGACCGCACTCGATGGGCGGCGTGAACCACCGGCCGTCTTTTTGAATGAAGATGTTGCTGATGGCGCCCTCGGTGACTTCGCCGCGAAGATTGAGAAACAGCACCTCGTCGAATCCGGCCTGGGTTGCGGACTTCAGGGCTTCCGCGTAGAGGGGCCGGTGAGTGGTCTTGTGGAAGAGCATGGGGTCCTGGGGATCGGTGCGCTGGGAGGCGATGCAGGCGCGGACGGGCTTTGCGTTGGATATGGAGTTCTCTGGCAGGAGTTCGTCTTCGATTTGCAGGGCGCCCTGGTGATTGAGGAGCAAGCGGACTTTGTGGGAGGGGCCTTGTAATTGAGTTTCGTGGTTTCCCACCCTTTCCGCAAAAAGCCGCGGAAAGGATGGGGCACGGGGCATTTGTGGAGTTGCCGGCGGTTCCAGGTTGGTGAATCTTGCGGCGTGGGCCAGCAGAGCGGCTTTGATCTCTTCGCGGTCAAAGGGAAATGCGAAATAACCGGCTGAATCTTCCAGGCGGTCGAGGTGCAGATCGAGGAGCGGAAAATCGCCCTGCCAGAGCATGGATTCGATTAGCGAAAAAGGCTCTGGGTGGCGAGTGAGAAACTCAGCCTTCAATAAACATTCGCGGTACTCTTCAGCCGGAACAGAGTCGATGACGATGCCGCTGCCGATGCCCATGGTTCCGCGCTCGCCGTCGAGTTGCAACGTGCGAATGGCTACGTTGAAGACGGTTTGCTCGCGAGAGAAAAATCCAATGGCGCCGGTGTAGACGCCTCTGGGTTGCGGCTCGATCTGAGACAGCAGTTGCATAGCCCGCACCTTGGGCGCTCCGGTGATGGAGCCGCAGGGAAAGAGCGCGCGGAAGATCTGCTGAAAGTTGACTTCAGCGCGGAGATCGCCAGTGACGGTGGAGGTCATCTGCCAAAGAGTGGGGTAACGCTCGACGGCGAAGAGGTTTTGGGCGCGGACGGAGCCGAATTCCGATAGGCGTCCCAGATCGTTGCGCAATAGATCGACGATCATTACGTTTTCGCTGCGGTTTTTGGGGTCGTTGCGGAGCCAGTCCGCCTGGGCGCGGTCTTCGCGCGTGGTGCGGCCGCGAGGAACGGTTCCCTTCATGGGGCGGGTGGTGATGCGGCGCCGGCCGCCTTGGCTTTTCACCCCAGCGACGAGGACCTGTCGCTGGGGACCCCGACTTTCAATGTGGAAGAAGAGCTCGGGCGAAAAAGAGAGGATGCGGCGGTTGGGCTGCGCATGCAGGAAGGCTGCGTAGGGGACAGGCTGGCGGCTGAGCAGGCGCCGATAGAGAGCAGCGGAACTCCCCCGGGCTTCGACGCGCAAGGGAAGAGTGAAGTTGAGCTGATAAACGTCACCGGAGCGAATCCACTCGTGGATTTGCTCGATTTGCCGGGCGTATTCCTGTTCTGTGAGGGCAACGACGGCTTCCGGCAGCGGAGCGGTTTTGGGTTCCTGGTCAGGTACGGCGGATGGGAAGGAGGCGAGGGCTGGAGGATCGCCGTCGAGGAAGGCTCCGGTTTGATGATCGAAGAGCCAGGGGCGCTGATAGATGCCAAACCAGGCTAGTGGTTGGGCTAGAGGTTGATCCATAGACTGGCCGCGCGGGGGGGCGACCGTGGGCTCGAAGAAGCTGCCGCACTCGTAGGTAAAATAGCCCGCGGCAAAAAGGCCGTCGGCAACGGCGCTCTCGATCTCCGCGAAGAGGTTGGGGAGGTCCGCGGACTGGTTGGCCACGCAGAGACGCAGAGGATGGGTGAAGAGGCGGGTCAGGGACGCGGATTGGCAGGCAAGGTCAGAGTCAGGGCCTGGGAGGGTAGGGCCAGGGGGAGTGGCGCACTCCAGCAGCACCGTTGCAGGCGTCTGCTCCACCAGTGCGTAGAGTTCCGCGGGAGGGGAATGCCAGCGGTTCATGAAACCAAGATTACTGTACCGTCAGCGCCAGGTCGGTGGATTGGGTAATGGCGGTGATGCCGTTGCTGTTCTGTGCGGTGACAAGCACCGTGTAAGTGCCAGCGGGCGTTGGGAGGGGGATGGGCGGACCGTGGTTGTAATAGTTGTAACGGGGCGAGCAGGCCGTGGCGCCCAGCATGGTGACCAGGGCGACCAGAGCCAGCAGCGAGAGGCGGTTGAGCCAGGCGCGGCGGCGGGTTCCCCAGGCCAGTCCACCCAGGCCGAGCGCGCCGGGAAGCAGAAACGCCCAGGCGACGGGGTTGGAACGGGGAATGGAGGACGTGGGCGGAGTGACTTCCTGCGTAATGATGACCATGGAGCTGGTAACCGCGGCGGTAGCGCCGGGCAGGATCTCGATATTTTCCGGGGTAAAGCTGTAGGTGGCCTGATCGGGAAGGCCGGAGCAGGAGAGCGTGACGAACATGGGGGCCGTCAGCGCGGCGGCATTCACCGGCGTTACCGAGGCTATGATCGTTCCCGATTGGCCGGGGGTAAGAGTAAGCGTGACCGGCGCGATGGAGATTCCGAAGCTGGGCGCAGGGCTCGTGAGCGCCTGCACCTCCTCCGGCTGTGAAACTGAGCCGGAGTGAGTGGAATCGCCGCTATAGACCGCGCTCAGAGAGTGATCACCGGCCGGAAGGGAAATCGTCAAGCCGGCGTGGCCCTGGGCATTGAGCCCCGCACCGGCCAGTTGGCTGCCACGGTCGCTGAGGACAACGGCGCCGGAGGCCGGAAGCCCGTCCACGCCGCTGACGGTAATGGAGACCGTAGCCTGCGTGCGGCCAGCCTGGTCGCGGGTCTCCACGTTCAACGTGGTCTGCGTGGCCAAACCCTGCGTATTTACCGCAGCCACTGACAGCGCGGGCATCGCCAGCGCGATACCAAGTCCTGCAACCAATTCAAGCCGCAAAATGCGGCGGATCATGCCTCTCACGTGCACCTGCTCCAAATCTCAAGAAAAGATCGTATACCACCGTTAGCCGTAGCGTAGAACCCTATTGTATCCGGCTGGGGCTGGCCGGGGCTAATCCCGCTGCGCTCTTTTTAGACGGATGGGCGGGAAGAATGGGGTGTGGCCAGGTACGTAGTGAAACCTAAGAGCAATCGGATGAGGGGTCCGTTGAATCAGGCTCAGGAAACGCTGAATTGGAAACAAAGCGGCTCGTGGCAATGAAATTTGATATAAGGCACGTCATTTGTGGCTATTCAACCGATCCGGACCAGCGTAAAATGCCTTTATCGGCACCGCCGAAAGAAGTACGAATGACGGCAAGCGCTTGGAACTGGTTTTTGGCCATCGCGGGAACAATTGCAAGCTTTGCTGGAGTCGTCTTTAGTTTGATGGCTTGGGTGCAGGCTAAAGGTGCGAAGAAGGCAGCCGAAGAAGCAGCCAGAACAGTTCGGATACGAGAAACAGCCGACGAATTTTTGCGGTTGGCTGCGGATGCAAAGGATCTCATGGCAGCAGTTCAGGCCAAGGAGAAGGATAAAGCCATTGTGGCAGCCAACAACTTGGCGCATTTGCTGCTGATTGCAGGCCATCACAGAGCCTCAACTCTTCCCGAGGGTTTTTCGTGCGATCTTTGTGTGGAGAATTTGAGAAAGGTTAGCACACTGCTTGCCTCAGAAGGCTTTCCAGAGGTTCCTCAGAAGATGGCGAAACTGCTACAACGTTGTCATCAGATACATGAATCGCTTTGCGGTATTTCAGGATCGGCACAAAGCTGGATGGAGGGAGCGGAAAGATGAACTCTTCAATTGAGATGACCGAAGCCGTAAAACTGGCCAACAAGCTCATTGACAGAACACGTGAGGGAAAGTTGCACTGGGAAGCCTCCGGGATTATGTCCACAAATGTATCCGGGGCAACAGCCTTCACAACTGCACTTGAAGGTAATCTCGAATCTACAGTTTCAATTGTGAATCCTGAACAGGATTCGCAGTTAGCTTTTTCTCTTATAGAGGTTATCCCTGGGTGGACTCCACTTAGTCACGTCGAACGAAATAAGGAAGTTCTATGCGTTTCTGTTGAAAAAGATCCCCCACTTGGTTATGACACCAAAGATGAAAGACATCTCGCCGGACTTTTGATGGACCTTTACGGACTCGCGCGCCGTTCAGCACTTAAGATTGATGGAAGTGTTCAAAAAGCGCTGACCTACCTAGACAAGATCGCGGTCTGATAGGGCACAATGATCGCTCACCTGCGCGGAAAACTCCTCTACAAGCATCCCGGCCAGGCCATTGTTGAGGCTGGCGGGGTGGGATACGACGTCACCATCTCAGTGCCTACGTTTACGGCGCTGCCCTCCGTGGGCGCTGAGGCGGCTCTGCACATTCACACCCAGGTCAGCGAGGACCAGATTGCGCTCTTCGGCTTTCTCGACAGCGAGGAGAAACGGCTCTTCGAGCGGCTGATCACCGTGAGCGGCGTGGGCCCGAAGCTGGCGATCAAGATGTTGAGCGGGCTCTCGGTGGAGCGGACAGTGCAGGCGATTCGCGGCCAGGATCACGCGCAACTGGTGCGGATTCCGGGGGTGGGCAAGAAGCTGGCCGAGCGGTTGGTGGTGGAGCTGAAAGACAAGCTGGACGATTTTGCCGTTGCGCCCGTGCAGGCTTCCGTGCAAGGGCCGGCAGTGGACGATGTGCTATCGGCGCTGACGAACCTGGGCTACCAGCGGGTTGCGGCGGAGAAGGCTATTGATCAGGCGATTGCCAAAGAGAAGAACCTTGCCGGCGATTTCGATGGGCTTTTCCGGGGCGCGCTGAAGGTGATTCGGTAGTAGTGCTTACCTTTTTGCGGCACGGAACCCAGCAGTTCCCCGATTGTGCCTTTTCAAAGCGCAGATGGTTCGGAGATTCTTTCGCGGCCTTCGCGTTAAACTCTTAATTGTTATGGCTACCAAGAAGAACACTTCTGTTGCTGTTGCTCTTTCCTATTTCCGCCCGGAGGGCCTCAAATTTCTGCGCGGCATCGCGCGGAACAACGACCGCGACTGGTTCGTACCGCGCAAGGCTATCTTCGAGGCGGAGCTGAAAGAGCCGATGCTGGCCATCATTCGCAAAGTGACGGACGCGATGATGGATTTTGCGCCTGATTTTGTTCGGCCGGCGGAAAAATGTCTGTTTAGGATTTATCGCGATACGCGCTTCAGCGCCAACAAGCTGCCTTACAAAACGCACGTGGCGGCGTGGTGGTCGCACCACGGGATGGAAAAGACTTCCGGGGCCGGGTACTACTTTCACATCAGCGCTACCGAGGTGGTGATCGCGGCCGGAGCTTATATGCCGGAGAAAGATCAACTGGCCGCCATTCGCCATTGGCTGCTCGATCACCACAAGGAATTTCGCAAGGTCTTGCAGACGGCAGCCATTCGGAAGACATTTGTGGAATTTGAAGGCAACGCGCTCACCCGGCCGCCGAAGGGCTTCCCTCAAGAGCATCCGGCGCTGGATCTGATTCAATGCCGGCAATGGGGACTCAGCATCTCGCTGCCGGCCACGGCGGCGCTGAAAAAGGACATTGCAGCCACGCTGATTCGTCATTTCCGGCTGGCCGCGCCGGTGGTGGATGCTCTGAATACGCCGATTGCGGCCACGCTTGCGCCCAGGAAAACAGTCTTCTTCGGGCTGAAATAGTGCGCTCCGTCAGATTTCCCGTTTCCAGGTTTTGTTTCTCGAAGCGGCGGGTCGATAGGTCAAAACCGGGCGATTTCAGGCAAAAATAGGCAAAATCGGCATAAAATCCAAAGAAACTTGTGGAAAACGGGCTTTTTCAGTTGACTTTGCCTGTTTGAAAGTTGCATTGTAACCTTCGATGGGTTCACCGAACCCGCATGAATACAAGGGTTTCCTGCGAAAGCTGTTCCGGTCGCATTCCCTCATGCGGTACGCATTTCGCGGCGGAAACCCGTGTAAGACCGGCAGCCCCGAGGGCTAGCCACAAAGGAGAACATCACATGGCAACTGGATTGACAAAGACCGCTCTGATACGGCACCTGGCCGAGAAGCTGGAACTCACTAACAAGCAAATCGCAGCCTTCCTCGACCTTCTGGCGGAGACCGCCGTCAAGGAAACCAAGAAGAACGGCGTATTCGTAATCCCCGGCATCGGGCGCCTGGTAAAGGCGGACCGCAAAGCCCGCATCGGCCGCAACCCGCAAACCGGCGAAGCGATCAAGATCAAGGCCAAGACGGTGGTCAAGTTCCGCGTGGCCAAGGCCGCCAAGGACGTGATCGCCCCACCCAAGAAGTAACTTCGGGCTCGCAGTCGACCGGAACAAAGGGAGGGCCATGCGCTCTCCCTTTTCCGTTTGCGCTGAACTTTGGACTGAAGCTGGAAGCGGAACTTCAAGCGCCACGCAGGCGCCCCTAAGCCGCTTGCTGCCCCGCGGCAGGTTTGCCCTTCATAAACGCCCGCACCACCAGCGAAGCGCCTAGGCTGACCAGGATCCCCTGGATCATGAGCCAGTAGTTATAAGTCCACGATAGAACTGCCAGAGTAAAAAAGATGCCGATGGGGTTGATCTCAGAGACGATGGAGATGAGCCAGTGCGGCTTATGCCCGGCTGGCGGCAGGCCTGCGCGGAGGCGCGGAAACAACCGCGGCACGGCACGCAGATACTTCCGGTAAGGCTCGCCGAGCTCGCCCGCGAGAAACGCCTCTTCGCCCAAAATCAGCCGCAGAAGAAAGACCGTCGCCAGAATCATGGAGACGAGCGCGCCGGAGGGCGGCATGAGGAAGGCCATGGCGGCAAACATGAACCATCCTCCCACGTAGAGCGGATTGCGAAGGTACCGATAAGGGCCGTCGGCCATCACTGCGCTGGCCTGCATCTGCTCATGGTGGACCGTGCCGTAGCCCAGGTAGGCCGTGCCCCATACCCGCAATACCGCGCCCGCGGCGGCGATGAGCGAGGCCAGGACGATCACCACCGGCGCGGCGACGGAGAAGGGCAGCAGGCCCATTCGGCTCAACTGGAGCGCTAACCACTCAAGGAGCGAGATACGGGGGCCAAGGCCCAAGGCTTCCATCCATGGGGCAAAGAAGCCCAGCGTGATGATAACCGTCATGATCAACATGCGCAGGCGAAACTCTATTTTTGATGCTCCCATTCACTTCTCCTTGTGCCGGAGTTTATCACTCGCTTGGCTGACGGGGAGTACGCAAGCGGGAGGGCGGCGGTGCGATCGATTTCTTTCATCGCGCAAGCAGGCAGCGTAGCAACCCGCACATTTACGCTTTGAGTGTAGAATTTTCTGCAATCAATAGATTCGGTTCTGAATCATCCGGGAACAAGAACCCATCGCGGTAGTTTTGCTATTTGCGCGGGGAGGTACATATGAAGAAACTTGTGTTGGCAATTGCTGTTTTGTTTACGGCTTTATTTTGGAATCAGGTTGCCGCAGGGCAGCCCGGAGCAAATACTCCCGGCCAGAGCGCCGCCGCGAGCCCGGATGACCAAATGTTTCAGGCCATCGAGAAGGGTGATTTCGCAGTGGTCCTGCAACTGCTGGAACAAGGCGCCCATATCAATGCCCAGGGCAAAGACGGCATTACGGCGCTGATTGCCGCGTCTGCAATGGGCAAGACGGACGTGGTGAAGCAGCTGCTGGACAAAGGCGCAAGCACCGATCTAAAAGACGGCCGCGGCGATACGGCGCTGAACTATGCGGTGATGACTTCGAACATTGATGAGACGAAGCTGCTGCTGGAGCGCGGCGCAAATCCCAACGTTCAGGAGGAGGGCGGTTTGTCGCCGTTGATGCTGGGGGTGGTATCCGGCTCGGCGGATCTGGTGAAGCTGCTGCTGGATCATGGTGCAAAGACCGAGCTCAGGGATAAGCATGGATTTACGGCGCTGATGGCGGCGTCAGGCGGCGGATTGATGGAGATTGTGAAGTTGCTGCTGGAGCGGGGCGCGGATATTGACGCCAAAAGCGACGACGGAACCACGGCGCTGAAGCTTGCGGACGGAAACGGAAAGACTGACGTGGCGGCGTTGCTGCGGGCGAGAGGCGCGCACTGAAGCGCACGATCTGAATCGACTGAAGCTTTGTGGTAGGCTGGCGCTGGAACAGGTTATGGAAAATAGGGAACTGGAGACAAAGTACCCTGAAACATCCTTCCGGGGCTAAAGCCCGCGTGATTCTATCGGCTTTATGTGGGGGTTGAAACCCCCGCCTCCCTCCGGATCGTGTTTTGCCGCAGCCTGTGAAGGCGGCTTACCGCTTGCCTGCGAGGAGTTGCTCCATGCTGTTACGCATTTTTGCTTTTGCCGCCGTTGCTGGTGCCGCGTTACCGCTGTCTGCGCAAAATCCTATTGCGACCGGTCTGGCCGCCACAGCTCAGCGGCAGTTGCCTGCCCTCACCGAGACCTACAAGCATCTGCACCGCAACCCTGAGCTCTCGCGGCACGAGGAACAGACTTCAGCTTATCTGGCTGCTGAGTTGCGCAAGCTGGGTTACACGGTGACCGAGCATGTGGGCAAATACTCGGATGGCGAGCAGGCATTCGGCATTGTGGCCGTGCTTGAAAACGGCGCGGGGCCGCGGCTGATGATTCGGACGGATATGGATGCGCTGCCAGTGGTGGAGAAGACCGGGCTGGACTACGCAAGCACGGTGACGACCACCAATGCGCAGGGGCAGCAGGTGGGCGTGATGCACGCCTGCGGCCACGACCTGCATATGACGGTGCTGCTGGGCACGGCGCGGGAGATGGCCTCGCGCAAGAGCGAGTGGCACGGAACGCTGATGCTCGTCGGCCAGCCCGCCGAGGAGCAGGTGGAGGGCGCGGCGGCCATGCTAGCGGATCATCTTTATGAACGTTTCGGCAAGCCCGATTTTGTGATCTCGGAGCACGATTCGCCGGATGTGCCCGCCGGGTCGATCGCCGTGAAGGGCGGGCCGCTGATGGCCGGCTCTACCACTATCAATTTAACGATGCGCGGTATTGGCGGGCACGGGTCGAGGCCGGAGGCGGGGAAGGATCCGATTGTGCTGGCGGCGGAGTTTGTGCTGGTGGCGCAGACCATTGTGAGCCGGCAGATCGATCCGCAGCAGCCGGCGGTGCTTACGGTGGGAACGATTCACGGCGGGACGAAGAACAATATCATTCCCGACGAAGTGACGATGGGAATGACGCTGCGCACGTACTCGGTTGCGGAGCGGGACCAGATTGTGGCGGCGGTGCGGCGCACGGCGAATGGGCTGGCGGAGGCGTACGGCATTCCGGCGGAGCGGATGCCGTCTGTCACTGTCACCTATGGAGCGCCGGTGACCCTCAACGATCCGGCGCTGGCTGAGCGGGTGCGCACGGCTGCGGCTGCGGCGAATGTGCTGGGCAGTGACCGCGTTCTTGAGGCGCGTGCCATCATGGGCAGCGAGGACGTGGGGCTGTTCTCGCTGGATGGGAAGATTCCGGCGGTGATGTATTGGCTGGGGGCGGCTGACCCGGAAAAGTTGGTGGAGAGCCGTAAGACAGGCGTGCCGCTGCCGGGGTTGCATTCGGCGCTGTTTGCGCCGGTTTATGCGCCGGCGATTACGACTGGGGTTACAGCGATGAGTGGGGTGGCGCTGGAGTTGTTGAAGTGAGTGGCTACGGCATTTTCACAGATACGACACCAACCTTGCCTTCGGGGTAAACTGGCAGGATCTCGAGCCAACCGATCTGGGTTGGATATTGATTCCGGTGGTATGATCAAGCCATCGAGCCGTGGGGCCTGGACCAACCTTCCATCCCTGCGCTCTGGAGTTTTTCCATGAATCTCAAGAGCCGGGTTTCAGAGTTTGTGAAGAGCGAAAACAGCCCTACGGATATGACCTTCACTCTGGTCTTCAGAGAAGTCCCGGAGGAGAAGGTTTTTGTGGCCGAATGCCTGGAGATTCCGGGCTGCGTGTCCGAGGGGGATACGCTTGAGGAGGCGGAAGCCAACATCAGGGACGCAGTGCGCGCGTGCCTAAGCGTAATGTTTGAGGATTGCGTGCGCGATGCGGCAGAACATCGCTCCGTTTCCACTTCGTATGTCGGAATCTCCTCGCAGCAGACTATTACAGTGAAGGCAAATCCCGGCCTGGATTTGCAAGTGGCGTGACGCATGGGCCTCTCCGATCTCCCCTTGGCAAGCGGGCAAGAGCACCAAAAAACATTCGAAAAATTCGGCTGGATTCTTCGCCGCGATGGAAACCACATCGTAATGACCCATCCGAATCACGAGAACACGATTTCAATCCCCAACCATAAAGAAGTGAAAAGAGCCACGTTGCATACAATTTTGAAACATATAGGAATCACGGACGCTCAATATCGTACGTTTTTCGACAGGTGAGGGCTTTGCGGCTGAAGAGGGCAAGCTGGAAGAGAGCCGCAAAACGGGCGTGGCGCTGCCGAGGTTGCATTCGGCGTTGTTTGCGCCGGTTTATGCTCCGGCGATTACGACGGGGGTTACGGCGATGAGTGGGGTGGCGCTGGATTTGTTGAAGTAAGTGGGTATTTGAATCCAAAGTTTCCCACCCATTTTGTAAAGTATAAGAAATGGATGGGGCTCCCTGAGAAACCGGACTCCCTAGACCTGTGGTATCCCAGGTGCCCAAATGCGAGGCACCTGGGGCACCCATCTTCAGTGGTTGTGCTCACTTCTCATGGCACCCGGGCCACCCGCCGGGGGAAATTTACTCGAAATGTCAGTTTTGCGCTGTATCGGCAGCAACGACAACGCTGTAATTGGCAGGTCCACGACCAGTCTTTGCGTTCCACACTTGGAAGCGAACTGCATTCCACGGATTTAGACGGTAATGACCATAGCCATAGGCGCCACCAAAACCTGAAATGACAATTTCCGTGTCTGTCCACGAGGTGATCGATAAGTTGATTTCGTCGGGAGGGTAATCCTTCGAAGAGCCAGCGTTCCAATCGTTTGTCACGTTGGTCACTCGAATGAAATCGGAATCCCCCGTGTAAGGTGGCCGCGTACCGAATCCGTGACCTTGAACTGTGATTGTCTGTGGCTGCAGCGGAAGAACAGTGCTGATATTTGAGATTTGCGGCATATCCGCGTTTTGATCACCTGAATCTCGGGAACCGTCTGTCGTGACCACAGCAGAAGCCTGTTTCTTGTAGGTGGCGAATGATGGATTACTATTCGAAGCCATGGGCCGGAATGCACTCGTAATTTGCAGTACCGGTCCCAACGGATTCTTGAAAGCAAGAAAATTCCCAAGGGCCCAAAGACCGCCGAAAACCACAAAAACAGTAACAACTCCGCCGATTGAGTTATTGCGGATAATATCACGCGCAAATAACAATAAGCAGATACCCCAGAATATTTGCAACCAGAACAGAATCAATTCACCTGGCTTTTCGCCCGGCGAGAAGATCAAATGTGGAGCGGTGATAAACGCCCCTATCAAAAAGATCGTATACAAAAGACCTATCAGGATTATGAAGAATGCCAAGATCACCCACCACACTCCCACAAATCTCGGTCGCTTGTTGCTATCCCCAGCAGCACCTCTTTTCTTGAAATATTTTGAGAAGAGCCAGTAAAAGGGACCAACATACACTACTGCGCTCAGTGCAATAAGTCCGATAAGCAGCAAGAGAGGAGACAGGATTATCAAAATGAATCCAAGTCCTGGGATGTCTCCTCCACCGCCTCCGCCTCCGCCACCGTGTGTGGCTTTCTCTCCTTTTGAGTATCCTACGTATTTTTCGCCCGGCATTATACTTCCGTCATCTTCGAAATGATATATTTCGCCATCATCGTGAACTTCTGAGTGGCCAATGTACTTTCCAAGTATCCCGCCGATGAAGTGATTAATTCGCTTTGTACTCATAACATCTCCATATGCTGAGCTTTTGATCTTGATTGCATTCAGCCGGAATCATCTTTCTTTCATAGCGTGTTTTCTCACACGCATCTGTCTGTTCACTTCGCCGGATCGACGAGGGCTTGATAGACGAGGGCGCGGCTCATGTATTCGAGGTTGGGGCTGGAGTCGGCCATCATGCGCTGAATCATTCCTATGAAGACGATGTCGTTGGTGGGATCGATCCAGAACCAGGTTCCGGCGGCTCCGCCCCATACGTAGGTGCCTTTGCCATCGGGCAGGTCGGCCTGCTGCGGATCGTATTCTACGGCGCCGTTGTAGCCGTAACCGAAGCCGGGGCGCAGGAATTGCGTGCCGATGTGATACTCGCCGGTGAGCATGCTTACGGGTATATGGTTTGTATCCATGAGTTGGATGCTGGAGGGCGCGAGGATGCGCACGCCGTTCAACTGGCCGTGGTTGAGGAACATCTGGGAGAAGCGGTAGTAATCTTCCGTTGTCGAAACCAGGCCGCCGCCGCCGGAAGGCATGGTGGGCTCTTTAAAAATGCGCTGGCCGCTGCCGGCGGGTGCGTTGGCGGGAGCGTTGGCGACTAGCTTGCCGTCGGCGTCTGCCTTGTAGTTAGTGGCTAAACGGTCGCGCTTTTCTTCGGGGACGTAAAAGCCCGCGTCCCTCATGCCCAGGGGCGCGAAGATCTGGTCGTGCATGAAGTCGGGCAGTGACTGGCCGGAGAGCTTTTCGATAATGTAGCCCTCGATATCCATTGACATGCTGTAGATCCATTTTGTGCCGGGCTGATAGAGCAGGGGAATGGTGGACAGCTTGTCAATCATCTCCTGGAGATTTTTCGAGCCGAGCACGTGCTGGTCTTTGTACATGGCATCGACCACGGTGCCGCTGTTGCCGTAGCTGAAGCCGGCGGTGTGGGTGAGGAGCTCGCCCATGGTGGGCGCGTGGTCAGGATCGACGAGGATCATTTTGCCGCTGGCATCGACGCCCTTGAAGACTTTGAGGTGGGCGAACTCGGGGATGAATTTGGAGATGGGATCGGAGGGCAGCCACTTGCCCTGCTCGTAGAGGATCATCAGGGCAACGCCGGTGACCGGCTTGGTCATGGAGAAGTCGCGGAAGATGGTGTCTTTGGTCATGGACGCGCCGGTCTCCATATCGCGTACGCCGTAGGTTCTGTAGTCTACGATTTTGCCGTGACGGGCGAGGAGGGTGACGATGCCGGAAAAATGCTTCTGGTCCACTTCCTTTTGCATCAGCGCGTGCAGGCGCTCAAGACGCTCGCTGGAGAAGCCAACGGACTCCGGCTGGACGGGAGTGAGGTCAAGTTTTGGGCCGGCGGGTTGCTGCGCCGGGGTTGGATGGGCGGCCTGGAGAAGGATTGCCGCAGCCAGCGCGATGCGGGCGGTGCTTGCGATTCGATTTGTGGTCATGGATTCCTCACGGTGAGGCGCGTAGATTGTGCGCCGGTTTTGCCGCACCCTTTATACCAAGAACGATGAGGCGCGGCAAACGGGTGAGCCTCTACACTAGTGTGGTGAGTCTGAAATTCGTTGAAGAAATCTGGCGGTGGAAATGCAGGTCCTTCGACTCCGTTTGGCCAAAAAACGGCCAAACTGCGCTCAGGATGACAGTTTATTGGTGATGCGAATTTTAGAGACAGGACACTAGCTACTGATGGATGGCCCAGAGCTGAGCACGGAGACTATCGTTGCGATTTCAACGCCGCCGGGACGCGGGGGCATCGGGATCGTGCGTCTGAGCGGGCCGGATGCGTCATCGATTGCCGCGCAACTGGTGATGCTGCGGCAGCCGCTGGAACACGGGCGCGCGCGGCTGGCGGATGTGCTGGATGGGGCGGGCGGCGTTGCAGAGCAAATTGACGAGGCTCTGGTGACTTTGTTTGCGGCGCCCAACTCCTATACAGCAGAGGATGTGGTGGAGATTGCGGCGCACGGGTCGCCGGTGGTGCTGGAGTTGCTGTTGCGCCGGGCGCTGGAGTTGGGCGCGCGGCTGGCTGAGCCGGGCGAGTTTACTCAGCGCGCCTTTCTGGCCGGGCGGCTGGATCTTACGCAGGCTGAGGCGGTGCGCGACCTGATCGAGGCGCAGACGCTGACCCAGGCGCGGCAGGCTGCGAGCCAGATGGGCGGGGCGCTGAGCCGTCGGGTGGGGCCGGTGAAGGATGCGCTGGTGGAGTTGATCGCGCTGCTTGAGGCGGGCATCGACTTTGCCGAAGACGATGTGGACGTGACGGCGGAGGGCGAGATTGCGCGGCGGATTGGGGAGCTGACGCCGGCGCTAACGGCGCTGGAGGCTTCATTTGGTCGCGGGAAGATTGTGCACGACGGGCTGACCATGGCGATTGTGGGGCGGCCGAATGTGGGCAAGAGCTCGCTCTTTAACCGGCTGGTGGAGCGGGAGCGGGCGATTGTGACGGCGACGCCGGGGACGACGCGGGATCTGGTGACGGAACGGATTTCGCTGGACGGGATTCCGGTGGAGATGGTGGATACGGCGGGGTTGCGCGAGGGACGCGAAGAAGCCGAGCTGTTGGGCATTGCCCGCAGCCGCGAGGCGCTGGCCGACGCCGCTCTGGTGCTGGTGGTGCTGGACGCAACGCAGACGCTGAACGAGGAGGAGCATCGGCTGCTGGAGGCCGTCGAGGGCAGGCCGGCGCTGGTGGCGGTGAACAAGTGCGATCTGGCGGAAGCTGGGGCGGTTGCTCAGGAGATTGGCGGAGTGGCTGCGCTGGCGACTTCAGCGCTGACCGGAGAAGGGATTCCGGCGCTGCGGGAGAGGATTCTGGCGCTGGCGACGGGCGGGGCGGCGGCGGAGCCGGGGATGCTGACCAGTTTGCGGCACCACCAGGCGATTACTACGGCTTTGGCGGCGTTGGCCGACGCGGCGCAGGCGAATGCAAACAAGATTCCGCACGAGATGATTTTGCTGGATCTCTATCGCGCGCTGTGGGCGCTGGATTCACTCACCGGGCAGACGACTTCCGACGATATTTTGAATTTGATATTTTCCACGTTTTGCATTGGAAAATAGAGCGGCCTCCGGTGCCGTCCTATAGAATATAGAAATCGTGCTTATCCCCTTGCAAAACAGACATTTAGTGTCTTATTATGTCGAACAGGAGACGGTAGGAGCCAAAACAGAGTAAGTCTCCAGTAAGTCTCCAGACGGGCGCTAGTCTCCAGAATGCCTCTGGAGACTAAAGAAAGGGGCAAAATGGCACTCACAGACGCAGGAATCAAGGCACTGAAGCCAAGGGCAGGGCGGTACATGGTGAGCGATGGCCGGGGGCTTTCGCTGGACATTCTGCCAAGCGGCAAAATGTCCTGGCTGTATCGGTACAGCACGGACGGAAAGCAGGAAAAAGTGAGTCTTGGGGGCTATCCCGATCTAACCTTGCGAAAGGCAAGAGAGAAGCGAGACGAGCTGGCAGCGCAAGTGGCAAGCGGCAAGTCTCCCGCCGTGGAAGCGAAGCAACGGCGCGCGGGCCTTCTCACAAATCCCACCATCAGAGAGTTTGGGGAGCGGTACTACAAAGAGCAAGTGGTGAAGCGCTGGAAAAACCCAAAAGCCATTCGACGTTACCTGGACAATGAGATTTTCCCCACCTTTGGGGAAAAGGCTCTCAAAGATGTAAACGCCTTGGACGTGCAAGCCCTGGTGTACCGCAAGCGGGACAATGGGCAGGTTCAAGCGGCCATGCAACTGCGCAACGTGATAAAGCAGATGTTCGCCTATGCGATTGAAACGCAGCTGGTGACGATCAATCCCGCCGTGATGGTGGCAACGCGCTTTATCGGCAAGTCCCGCAAACGGTCCCGCGTACTCACTCCGAGCGAGATTCGCCTATATCTCCGCACTGTCTACCAGTCGAACATTCGGCGGCAATTCAAGCTGGCGCTGCATATCATCCTCTTGACCCTTTCCCGCAAATCAGAGTTATTGCTGGCGCGGTGGGAGCATGTGAACTTCGACGCGGGGGAATGGCTCATACCGGAAGAGAACGCAAAGACGGCCAAGCCGCACATCGTTTACCTGTCTACACAGGTTGCCGCAATGTTCCGTGAGTTGAAAGCCCTTGCCGGTGACTCAGAGCTGGTAATGCCGGGCCGGGGTAGGCTCACAAAGCCCTTTGCCGCGAACGCGCTGAATAAGGCCCTGGAGGGCTTGACGTTCGATATGGACCCGCTCACCATCCACGATCTGCGCAGAACGGGCGCAACGGTGTTAACGGAGCATGGCTTCAATCGGGACGTGATTGAAAAGGCTCTGAGCCATGAGGCCGGGGGCATTCGGGCCGTCTACATCGTTGCCGAGTTCGCAGAGCAGCGCAAAAAGATGCTGCAATGGTGGGCAAATTACGTGGATAGCATTGTCAACGAATCCAAGGTGATTGTTGGCAACTTCGGAGGCGGCGCGGCCTAGCGCACCAGTTTTCAAGGCCGCGCAAATCGCTGTGCCGGTACGAAAGAGACGAATGATACGAATGAAGCTCCACTGAGCCAGCGGGTACCTGCATTGGGCGAGTGCAGGCTCAGAGGTCAAATGCGGTCCCACATGCAAGCATCCGAAAATCGCCCAACTCAAGGAACCTCAACTTGTGTTGCCCACGTTCACAGAGCAGCAAATCCGGCTGCTCGTCTCTTGGAAGCCCAAGGACAAGTTTCAAGAGCGGCTCCATTTGCTCACGTTGTTCCTGCTTGACACGGGCTGCCGCATCTCAGAGGCCCTCACCTTGCATGTCTCCGAATTGAACCTTGAGAATCTGCTTGTCACGTTGGACGGCAAGGGGCGAAAGCAGCGGGTTGTCCCTTTCAGCTTTGAGTTGCGAAAGGCGATTGTCCGCTACTGCAAGGAATCGAATCGAGCGGTAGACCATCTGCTCTTTGCCAACGGCACTCAAACGAAGCTGGGACGTAGAAACGTTTTGCGGGACGTGAAGCTTCTTTGCCGGAGACTCGGGTTCAATCCTCCAGGCCGCACCCTCCACGCATTTCGTCACACATTCGCCGTGAATTATTTGAGGCGCGGAGGCAGCGTGTTCCATCTGCAAAAGGTGCTAGGACACTCAACGCTCGAGATGACGCGGCGCTACGCAAACCTTGTCACGGCGGACCTTCAGGCTGTGCATGAGCGTATTAGCTTGCTTTCGGGCGTCAAGTAGCAGGTTGAATTACAATAATGCAATCAACTGGAGACGAGATGCCTTTCGAAATGAATCCAAATTGGATTCAGCACCTGAAAGGGCAGTTCGAACAGGGCCGCCCAATTCTCTTTACTGGTGCCGGATTCTCGCTTGCCGCAAAAAGCATCGCCGGTGATGATATTCCCTCATACACGGAAATCAAAGAGCGGATTTGGAAGCTCTGCTTTCCGAGCGACCCTTTCGATGCCTCCAGTGGATTGCAGGATTTATACGAACACGCTCTCCAACGTCATCAAAAAGAGCTGACCGAGCTTCTTTCGCACTCTTTCACCGTGAATCCCAGCACCTTGCCTGCATGGTATCGACTCTATGCCGATCTCCCGTGGAGGAGAATTTACACCCTCAACATTGACGACCTTGACGTTGCTTGGAATTTTAGTTTCAACCCACAGCGCCGATTCGTTTCAATTTCTGCAACAAACCCAGCCGCCCCTCTGACCGATTCTACTGCGGGGACGACCGAGTCCATACATTTGAATGGTGAATTGGCGGATATACCGGACCATGTGACGTTCTCCGTGACGCAGTACGCTGACAGAGCGAAAACAGAACCGTGGTATATCCGATTCACTGCCGATTTGGTAACAAATCCCATTGTGTTTGTGGGCACGCGGCTCGAAGAGCCTCCCCTTTGGCAGCACCTTGTTCTCAGACATGGGCGCGGCGGTCGGGAGCTGATGGAAATGCGCCATCGCTCGTACCTAGTAACGCCAACGCTCGACAAAGCGAAGCAAGCTCTGCTCGCACAGTACAACGTCGTTTGGCTTCCTATGACGGCTGAGGAGTTCTCGACTGCCGTTTTAACAGAAATGGCTCCGGTCGCGGCCCAGGGGTTCGCGGCTATTGCAAAACTTTCAGGGTTCGACACTCGTGGTGGACGCCTTCAAGATGTCACTGAACTTGCAGTCAACCCCGGAGAACCCAATGAATTCTTCATGGGGAACGAGCCAATTTGGGCTGATATTCAATCGGGGCGGGCAATATCGCGAGAAGTTGATTCCGAGTTGTACGTTGCGGCCAAGACCAAACTCAACTCAACTGATCCGCGCGGGATAATCCTTGTAACAGGCACTGCGGGTTCGGGAAAGAGCACATCTCTGAAGCGATTAGCATTGAGCTTATCGAGCGAGGGAACCAAGATTGGATGGACGGACCGCTTCAGTGAACTCTCGCCATCGAATCTGCGGGCGGCTATGAACAGCCAACTTGCTCCAACAGTTCTCGTTATTGACGACCCAGATATTTACGGCGCGGAACTTCCTCGCCTCATGAGAGACATCAGCACGCGTGATGAATTTCCTCTACTCGTAATCGGCATTCGCGCAGGCAAAGCCGATAGAGCCTTAAACTCGCCCTTATTAGAGGGAATCCCTTTCATGGAATTCTCGATGCCCCCGCTATCAGACCCGGATATTCCCAAGCTGATCGATTCACTTGAACGCGAGAAGAGGCTTGGGGTCTTAACTGGCAAAACCCGCCCTGATCAAGTCAAGGCGTTTCGTGACGAGGCGGGCCGACAGTTGCTAGTTGCAATGATCAAAGCAACCTCTGGCAAGGAATTGAAGGACAGGGCATTTGAAGAGCTGGCAGACCTTACGGGCGTAGCCGCGAATGTCTATGCGGTCATTTGCCTTGCCACCGCATTTAAATTTGGTCTTTCAAAGGACGAGATTCTGATCGCAACCCGCGATATGAGCAACACAAGCCTGAACGCTGTAACCCAGTTAATCTCGCGACACATCGTCAGCCAAGACGGGGCAGGGATGGTGTCATGCCGACACCGGGTTATTGCGGATTTAATCGTGGATGAATTGAAGCGACGCGGACAATTGATACACGCCGCGACAGGCCTTGCACTCTTGGCGTCCACCAAAGTCGCGGGGCACATGCACCGGTCGGCTAGGCCATACAGAATGCTGAAACAGTTCATAAATCACGAGTTTCTGCGCGACACCTGCGGATTACAGTATGCGCAAAATTTGTATGGCGACCTAGAGGACTTGATTGCCTGGGACTACCACTTTTGGCTGCAACGTGGCAGCCTCGAAGTTAAGTATGGTGATATACGTCTCGCTGAGCATTTTCTCTCGGCTGCTAGAAGCTTGGGAGCCGGAGATTACCTTGTCGATACCGAATGGGCGTACCTTCTCTTCAGAAAAGCCATCGATGAATTTGGAATGGATGCTCCATCTCTTGTCGAAGAAGCAAAGACAATTCTGAACTCAATCATTGCTAGGTCGCATGATCCTTATGCCTATCACATACTCGGGAGTCAAGGCCTCGCTTGGGTGCGGCACCGGGTCACCGATGTAAGCGAGAAGGAGATGTATCTAAGGGGGCTAATGGCGATGCTCGATGTAGGCCGTAATAAGAATGCTCGGTCTCGTGATCTTGAGAATCTGTTCAACGATGTGAAATACGAGTACCTGAAGCTTACAGTGCGTCGGCCTCCTTCACCTCCCCCGATGTCGTAAAACGCAATTTGTGCCGAGGAAACTGCTAGGGCGGGTCAAAATCTTGAAAGCCATCCCTTAGGAGAGCGCCGCAATCCATAAATCTCCACAAACAAGTTATTTTCCGTTTTTGGGTCTTTTTGGTGTGATTCCGGCTATTTGTCGCCATTGTCACCGTGTCGCCAGGGGTCCCTGTGATGCCATCTCCACCATTTCATTTATTATCAACAACATACATACATGAAAATAAAGAAACGTATGGAAATAGGGACGGCTGGCGACATGGCGACATCGGTAAGAACTACTCGGCCCGGTAGTAGGCTCCGGCCTCTCCCTTCCCAACTGCCCTGTCACGCAACAGGCCATCCAGGGCGCGATTCCATAACTCGGTCCCGTCCCGGTGAGCATGTGTGTACCTGGAGAAACACTGCCAAGGAACGAGTTTTCCTCATTCCATCGCTTTTTTCACCCGCCATTGGACACCATGAATTATGGTACAGTCCGAATTGCTTCTAACTGAAAGAGAAAGGTGAGTGGACTGTGAGCAGTGCATCGACCGCGTGTGTTTTGTCTGATAAGAATCCGCAGGAAGCCTTGAGAGTTAGGCTGCGAAAATTCGCATCTAAGCCACCTGAAGAAATGGGCGATGAGTGGGGCTTGTTTTTGGAGGAACTTGGCCTAACTAACAGTTATTACCTTGCAGTCGTGGAAGTGCTCAGACAGGGAAGATGGGCCACTGCTGAGAATCCGAGAGCCTACGTGAAAAAGGCCGCAACGATAGAGGCCCGCAAGATGCACTTAAGTATCCCGCACAAGGATGACACGCTCGAAAGCGGTGATCCTCACCTTGTGTTTATGGGTGGCAATGCCCTAGACAAGAGTTCGACGCGGGAGGCCACCAAGAAAGCACTGGTGGCAGAGAATCGTGAGCATGGAAAGCCACCGATTCCGCCGATGAAAGGGAAACACTTTGTGAGAGAACAGTACGGCCCGGAATACCGCATCAATGAATTGCTTATCGAAGAAAACAAGCCGAGGTTGCCCGCCGATTGGTGGATTGAGCAAGAGCCGGATGCGCTGTACTTACGACAGGTAGAGGAATTCAATCGCAGCCAGAATGAGCGGCATATCCACGTCCAACCCAAGTGGAAGCTGGACTGGGAAAGGTTGGCTCGTGAGGCTGGATTCGATTCGTGGGAGATCAAAGTCCTGTCTTATCGCAAGGTTGGGATGAGCCGGGACGTGGCACTTAGCCAACAGCCAGATGAGATTTCTCGCAAAGCACTTCAAGCCGCCTGGAAGCGCTTTGACCGAACGGGAATGAAGAGACTTCAGGAATGCACAAATAAAAATCTGCAAAAATGTCCCGACTGAGGGATTTTCAGACACTAGGTTAATAGGGGGGAATATCCGCCCGCTTCAAAAGCCGCCATGAGCGGCTTTTTTTGTGCCCAAAAATCAGTTATGACCTGAAGCCCTGCTAACGCGGGGCTTTTCTATTTTCAGCCCAAACCAACGCAGCACCAGCAATCGTGCGTGAGCACGGGAAGGGAAATCTATGTCTGAAAAGTTTCTAAGAATGTTAGAGGTACAGAATCGTGTGCCTTACAGCCGTTCCACCATCTATGCAAAGATTGCGCGCGGTGAGTTTCCCGCTCCCATCGACCTTGGAGCACGGGCCGTGGCCTGGCTTGAATCCGACATTGACGAATGGATTGCGGCGCGGATTGCCAAAAGCCGCGCCGGGGGCAGTGGCAAAATCAGCGCGGGGGTGTCGGCATGAGCGCGCCTTCGATGCGTACCAATGAAATCCGCAAGCGCGTGGCTGCAAAGTGGCAAGAACTGGCAGGAATCGCGCGCGATATGTGCGACCAATGGCCTTGCCGCAATTCGTTGGGTCATGCGGCAATGGCGCAGTTTGCACTTGAGGTGGAGAGGCAAGCATACCGCGCTCAGAACGAGCTGGACGCTGGGCGGGAGCATCCTTGCTGTGACAGGAGAGCTTTGCACTCAAATTGGCCCCATGTGCTCCAGTCTCCTGGCACAAGCGCGCCATACAGTCCAGAGAAAGACGGGCGCGCATGACTACTGTTCAAACGGCCCTGGCCTATGCGGAGCGCGGCTGGCTGGTGGTCCCGCTGCACAATCCCAAGCAAGGCGCGTGCTCATGCCGCAAGAAGAATTGCAACTCTCCGGGCAAGCATCCACGCACAGAGCATGGCCTGAAGGATGGCTCAAAAGATCCAAAACAGATTGCCCGCTGGTGGGAGAAATGGCCGGATGCCAACCTTGGCATTCTCACGGGGCAGGAGAGCGGCTTGCTTGTGTTGGACGTTGACGGGGAAGATGGCAAGGCATCATTGCAAACACTGACGGCGGCGCATGGCGCGCTGCCCCAAACGCTGTGCGCGAAAACCGGGCGGGGATACCATTACTACTTTTGCGCGCCGGTGGGAGTTGCAATCCGCAACAGCGTGGGCAATACGAACCCACTTGGCAAGGGGCTGGACATTCGCGCAGACGGCGGGTACGTGGTTGCTCCCCCTTCACTCCATCCAAGCAGGCTGCTCTATGAGTGGCTGGCACCAGAGCAGCCGCTTGCCGATGTTCCGCCTTGGATGCTGGCAAAGCTGGCAGGGGCGAAGCCCGCGCCAGAGGCACCACGGGCGCAAGGTGAAGCCATCGCAGAGGGCGGGCGCAATCATGCACTGACAAGCCTTGCTGGAACCATGCGGCGGCGCGCCATGACTCCAGAGGCAATCGAGGCCGCGCTGGTGAAAGAGAATGCCGCGCGCTGCAAGCCGCCGCTCCCCGCAAGCGAAGTACGGGAGATTGCAAGGAGTGTTGCGCGCTATCCACCAGCCGCGCCGGTGGGGAGCGCAGAGCTGGCACCGGAACCTGTTACAAGCAAGCCGCCGCGCCAGATGCCCGCGCCGCTGGGAGAGGCGGCATACTACGGCCTGGCTGGAGAGTTTACGCGGCTGGTGGGACCGGAGACGGAGGCGGACCCTGCGGCGTTGCTCTTTCAGTTTCTCGCTTCAATGGGGTCTATCATCGGGCGCGGTCCTCACTA
>Ga0224555_1001424_pt1 | contig 33141 bp, 28 predicted proteins | sample 714S23034metaG_FD_180687 | JGI IMG/M metagenome (GOLD analysis project Ga0224555, IMG submission 180687) | Peat soil microbial communities from Stordalen Mire, Sweden - 717 S2 30-34 | ecosystem: Environmental > Terrestrial > Soil > Wetlands > Peat | place: Sweden: Norrbotten County, Stordalen... | reverse complement strand
GATGGCGGCGGCGGCATTTCGCCCGACAAGTATGCGATCCCCTCGTGGCAGACGGCCGCGGCCGCCGGGTGCGCGAAATGTTCGAAGACCTATCGCAATGGTCCGGACGTTTCGGCCAACTCGAATTTTACTTTTTACGTCTGTGCCGACCAAACTACCTGCACCGCCAACTCCTATGGCGGCACCAGTTTTGCGGCGCCCATGTGGGCCGGTTACCTGGCTCTCGCCAATCAACAGGCGGTGGCCGCCGGCGGTAGCCCGCTCGGCTTCATCAATCCGACCCTTTACACCATTGGCCTGGGATCGGGCTATGACACCGCTTTCCACGACATCACCAGCGGCAGCAACGGCTATTCGGCAACCATCGGCTACGATTTGGCGAGCGGCTGGGGCAGCCCGAACGGGAGCGGTCTGATCAACGCACTCACCGGAACCGCGCCGCCTCCTGGCTTCACCCTTTCGGCCTCGCCCACTTCGGTGACGGTGTCGCAGGGCAGCTCGGGAACGTCCACCATTACCAGCACCGTGACGGGCGGCTTCGATTCGGCCGTTGCCTTGACCGCGAGCGGCCAGCCTACGGGCGTGACCGTCAAGTTCAACCCAACCTCGATTACCGGCACGGGAACTTCGACCATGACGATGACCGCGGCCTCTTCCACAGTCGCCGGCACGTATAGCATTACAGTGACCGGAACCTCCGGCGCCATCACCGAAACCACCAAGGTTTCGCTCACCGTCTCCGGCCCGAATCCAAACTTCACCGTCAGCGCATCGCCCTCGACGATTAGCGTCGCCCGGGGTAGTTCCGGAACCACCACGATCACCACCACCGTTTCCGGCGGTTTCAACTCGGCGATTGCCTTGTCTGTTGGGTTAGGCGGCAGCAACCAAAGCGTAACCTTTAGCCCTAGCTCCATTCCTGCGCCCGGCGCAGGCAAGTCGACCATGACAGTCAAGGTGGGCAACAGCGCTGCGCTCGGAAACCACACGGTCACGGTAACGGCCAAAGGCGGCGGCATCACGCACACGACTACGGTCACTGTCGACGTTCTGCAATAGCGAGTTGTGGGGCGACCAATCTTGGCCGCAGCCGGCTTTTAGCCGGCTCTGGCCGCCTGAAAGGCGGCTGCGGGCATGATTGCCCCGCCCCACATTACCCGTTGAAGATCAGGCTCATGCAGGTGACTCCCGCTTCCGCCTTCTGCAATTCGGAGACATCGATCGCGAGCACACGCCAGCCGGCTCGATCCAGCGTACGAGCGGTTTCCGGGAAGGATGCCGGAACCATCGCGGTGTCGCCTATCGCCAGTACATCCGCCGCCGCCGGCTCGCCCGGCGCCACATCGATCACTCGAGCCATGCCGAACGGCGCGAGGTCCACCCAGCCGCGATTCGCCAGGACGGTGTCCTGTCCCAGGTAAGTGCATGCCGACTTGAGGTGCAAACAGCCTCGCATCTCCACGGCCCGCACGGCATATCCGAATGGCGCCAGTTCGCGCGCCAACTGGGCAATGCCCGCATCGTTGCTGCGCGCCGATCGCCCGGCGAACAGCGTGGAGCCGATGCGCACAACGTCGCCGCCCTCGAGCGTTCCCGGCGCGGCGATCCAGCGCAGCGGACGGAAGCGCGCGATGGCCTCCGCCAGGCTCGCCGATTCGCCGCGCCGCGACTCCGCGCCCATGCGCGTCATGAGGGCGACCTCATCCAGTACGATGGCCGGATCCTCGACAAAGACCGCGTCCGGCTGGTCCGCCAGGGCTGGGAGGGAGACCACGGCGATTCCCAGCGACGCCAAGCGGGCTTCGTATTGGTCGTGCTGCGCGACGGCTTTGGCTATATCGATGGACTGCCGTTCCACAAACGCCAGTTGGCAATCGTTCAGGGACGAGCTGACGGCGCGGGTAATGGCGGTAAGCGGCATGCAACCTATCTTAGCGGCTCGTCTTGGCGGCGCGCACGAAACAGCGATCGTACCGGCACACTAGCCATCAACAGCAGCAGAGCATAGAGGCTGTTGCGCCGGTCGCTGACTACCGCGCCCACCAGGAACGCGAGGCTGCCGGCGAGTGTGAGGAGCGTCAGCGCAGGGTAGGCGAAAACGCGGAACGGCCTCGCGGCGGCGGGCCGGGTGCGGCGCAACACGATCAGCGAAATATAGGCCCAACAGTAGTTGGAGACATAGAAGAATCCAGCCAGGGCGATCAATCGATCCACGGTGCCGCTCAGCACCAGCCCGACCGCGACGAGGGAAGCCAGGGCCAGCGCGGGACGGGGTGTGCCGTTCTCCGCCACCGACGCTGTGCGCCGCCAGAACAGGCCATCGCGGCTGAGGGCGAACAGGATGCGGGTGGAACTCATCAGCACGCTATTGAGCAGCGTCAGTAAGATGACCACGCCGACAACCGAGATGACAATCTCGCTGGCGCGTCCGAAGATCAGTCTGGCGGCGTCGGCGGCGGCGAATTTCGAAGCGGCCAGGCCGGCCGGTCCGAGGGCGCGCAGGAAGGCTGCGTTGAGGAGCAGATAAATACCCGCCACCAGGGCCAGTCCGCCAAACATGGCGCGCGGGAGCTGGCGGGTGGCGTGGCGGGTTTCTTCCGCGAAATAGATGGGTTCGTACCAGCCATCGTAGGTCACCGCGATGGACTGAATCGCCAGCACCATCATCGCGAGAAAACTCCCGGCGGGCGGGGGTGAAACGGGCCCCGCGCTGGCTGGCGCACGCACCATAAAGCAGGCCACCACCAAACCGAGCAGGGCGATGGCGGCGATGGCGGATGCGGTTTGCTGCACGCGCGCGCTCAGGCGAACGCCGAACCATTGCATGACTGCGAACGCCAGGATGGCGCCGGTGGCGAGTAAGACGGCGAATGGCGCGACCGCGGGAACCAGGCGCTGGAGAAACTCGACCGCGGCCATGGCTCCGTAAGAGGCAGGAGCCACGTTGGCCAGAAAATCGGACCAGCCCACGGCGAACCCGGCATAGTCGCCCATGGCTTCGCGGGCGTAAACATAGAAGCCGCCGGCCCGCGGAATCATGGTGGCCAGTTCCGAAACGTTGGAAGCGCCGCAAGCCGAGTAAATCGCTCCGGCGAACCACATCAGCATGATCAGCCAGGGCGCGCGAAGGTAGGAAGCCACCGGTCCCGGCTGGCGCAGAATGCCCACGCCGAACGTGGCTCCGATAGTTACCGCGATGCCGAAGAAGAGTCCCAAAACGGGAAGCAGCGAGGTGCGTGCGGCGGGAGCGGCGGTGCCAGGGGACGCCATGGGATCGAACGACTGTAGCACATCTATGGCCCCGCGGGGTCCGGCCTCTTGACTTCAACTGTACTATCTGTCATAGTACACATGTGATCCCGTTCCGCCTGTCTTTCCAGCCCGGCGTGGCGCTGTATGAACAGGTGGTTTATGCCGCGCGAAAGGCCGTGATCTCCGGCCAGATGCGGCCCGGCGACGCCTTCCCCTCCGTGCGCGCGCTGAGCACCGCGCTCAAGATCAACCCCAACACCGCGCACAAAGTAATCACGCACCTGGTAGGCGAAGGTTTGCTCGAAGTGCGTCCGGGCACCGGCACCGTGGTGGTGCAACCCGGCCGCTCCACCGCCGCCGAACGCACCCGCCTGCTCGACCACGAACTGGAGCGCCTGGTGGTGGAGGCGCGCAAGTTGGGGCTCAAGGTCGACGACGTCGTCAGCGCCCTTGTCGCGCACTGGAGCCGGCTCGATCCAGCCGGAGACCCCAGTGTGCAGGAAACATTGAAAGGAGCTCGCAAGCAATGAGCGATCCGATCCGCATTGCCGGACTCACCAGGAAATTCCGCCGCACCCTCGTGCTGAAGGGCATCGACCTGGCCGTGCCTCGGGAGTCCGTGTTCGCCCTGATCGGCCCCAACGGAGCCGGGAAGACCACCACCATCAAGATCGCGATGAATATCTTGCGTCCCACTTCGGGGCGCGCCGAGATTCTGGGCATCGACTCGCGCCGGCTTGCGGGCCGCGACTTCACCCGCATCGGCTACGTCTCGGAAAACCAGGAGATGCCGGACTGGATGACGGTGGACTACTTCATGCGCTACCTGCGGCCCTTCTATCCCGCCTGGGACGACGCGCTAGCCGCACAGCTCATCGGCCGCTTCAACCTGCCGGGCGGCCGCAAGCTGAAGCACCTTTCTCGCGGCATGCGCATGAAGGCGGCGCTGGCATCGTCGCTGGCCTACCGGCCCGAAGTCATCGTCCTGGACGAACCCTTCACCGGCCTCGATCCGCTGGCCCGCGACGAGTTCATCGAAGGCCTGCTGGAGCGCAGCCAGAACACTACGGTGTTCATCTCTTCGCACGATCTGGCGGACATAGAAACCTTCGCCAGCCACATCGCCTATCTCGAAGACGGGCGCATCCTGTTCTCCGAAGAGCTGAGCGCGCTGGCGGACCGCTTCCGTGAAATCGAAATCACCTTCGACGCCGCGCCCCCGCTGCCCGCCGATTGGCCCGCGGCGTGGCTGCGGCCCGAATCGTCCGCCGCCGTGATCCGTTTCACCGACAGCCGTTACGACGCCGCGCGCACCAACGCTGAAATTCGCGCGCGTTTCCCCGGCGTGCGCGACATTTCCGCCACGCCCATGCCGCTGCGTTCCATCTTCGTCACCGTGGCGAAGTCGGCGCAACGCGCGGCTGCCTGAAAGGTGCGCACATGACCCAGACGCTGCACATCTTCCGCAAAGACATCCGGCGCTTTCGCTACGAATTGTGCGCCGTAGCGGCGCTGACCGCCGCATTTGCCTGGTCCCATATCGCAGCCGACGTGCCCGGGCCGGCGGATTTCGGCCGCGCCATGGCCCTGTCCTTTTTGACTACCTTCTTCCTGGCCGGCGCTTGGTGGTTTCTGGTTTCGCAGTTGGTCCACGAGGAGTCGCTGGCCGGCGACCGCCAGTTCTGGGCCACCCGCCCCTACGCGTGGCGGTCTCTGCTGGCGGCCAAGCTCCTGTTTGTCATAGCGTTCGTGAACGTCCCCTTGCTGGCCGCGCAGGTCGCGATTCTCGCGGCCGCCGGCTATCGGCCGCTGGCCGGCATTCCCCAGTTGCTGTGGATGCAATTCGCGGTGGCCGCCATCCTGCTTGCACCGGCTTTTGCCCTGGGAACGGTGACCCGAAATCTCGCCCAGTTCGTGCTGACGATTCTGGGCGGAGTGCTCTCGTGGTATGTCGCTCTGGCCGCCGTCGTTCCCTACCAAGCTATTGCGGTACCGTGGCAGAGCCAGGCGGTCAGCGTGACGGTCGTCTGCGCGGGCGCGGCGCTGATGGTTGGCTGGCAATTCTCGCGGCGCTGGACGACCGCCTCCATCCGCGCGGGCCTGTGTACGCTACTGCTCGCGGGAGTGCTCTATTACGGCCTTCCCATGCCGGTTCGCGATGCGATCCGGTCGAGTGTATTCCGCCAACCGGAAGCGAAGGCGGTCTCCGTTTCGATCCCATCCCTGAACGCGCTTAGTTACGGGCAGGATTCGGGCTCCGGCCGCCTGGGCATCAATCTTCGCTTCACGATTCACCGCGTCCCCGAAGGCGAGGTTGCGCGACCCGAAATGCTGGATGTCACGCTGGAAGCTCCCGCCGGCCTGCGCTGGTCCCCGGGCCCGGAATTCGCTTCGCGTGAGTTCCCGGTCTCCACCCCGGCCGCGCGGGAAACAAACTATATCCACACGTTGTATCTCCCGCGCGAATTCTATCGAGGTGTTCAAGGTGCGGCGGTGACCATCCACGGGTCCATGCGTCTGAGCTTGCGGCAGCAAACCATCGTGCCGCTCCCGCACGGACAAGCGGCGCGCATTCCCGGCGGCGGCTATTGTGACATTTCTCAGGCCCAGGATCAGTCGACAGTTTTCTGCAGTTCGCCCTTTCGGCGGCCCTTCGACACCTCTAGCGGATCGGGCGTAGACGTGGACCACGGTCCCGCCGGATTCGCGCGGTACAGCAGGACGCAGCTTCTCTCGGCGCCGGAGTCGCCGTTCCCGGATTTCGCGGTGAGCCCCGTGTTTACCATACAAATGACGTCAACACCCATCGATGTGGAAACATCGCTCGTCAGGGAGTCTCCCCGCGCCTGGATCGAGCGCGACTTCGCGGCCAGCGTCCGCATGCCAGTGGAGCACTGAGCGATGCAACAAGCTTTCCATATCTTCCGCAAAGACGCGCGGCGGTTTGCCTACCAGATCGGCGCACTGGCCGCCCTCACGTGCATGTGGGCTTGGTCCAATATCGCCGCCGGCCGCGCGGGATCCGCGGACCGCTATGCCGGCATTGCCGCCGCGGTTCTGTCAATCGGCTGGTGGTATCTCATCTGTCTGCTGGTCCACGAAGAGTCGTTCACCGGCGATCGCCAGTTCTGGATCACGCGGCCTTACTCGCGCCGCAGCCTGCTGGCCGCCAAGTCGCTGTTCGTCCTGGCGTTTGTCAACGTGCCGCTTTTGCTGGCCGGCTTCGCCATACTCGCCGCCGCCGGCTACCGGCCGCTTGCCTATCTGCCCAACTTCCTCTGGATGCAGATCGCGTTCACAGCCACCGTTCTGTTGGTTCCCGCCGCGCTCGCCGCTCTCACTCGCACTCTGGTGCAGTTCGTGCTATCGATTGTGGGCCTCTACGCCAGCGTCATCCTGCTGGCCGTAGTCGGCGGCCACGTCCAACGCGGCTACCAATCCCAAGGGCTGGCCTGGGCCGGCGGTATATTCCTGATGCTCATGGTCACGGCGCCCGCGCTGATCGTGTTCGTTCTGCAACTTCGCATGCGAAACCGGTTGATTTCCGCAGGCGTGGCCATCGCCCTGGTGGTCCTGATGCTGTACACGAATGAGGGCGCGGGCCGGCGATTCGGAGTCGCGGTTCAGTCGCGCCTGTTCGGCCAGAGCGGCGGCGCATCGGTGGAGGTTATGCTCGACGCTACCGGCATCCGGCCGGATGCGAAACAACTCGAACCGGACGGCGTAACACTCGGCGTGCCCCTTCGCGTGATCAACATCCCGGCGGCCGAGACGGCCGCGCCTGAGATCGTCGATCTGACTTTCGAAACGCCCGCGGGACAACGCTGGTCATCCGGTTGGATTCCCGCAGCCAGCAACGATCCTGGCATCGTTCAGGTGGACCCGTCGCCCGATGGCGCCTTTCTGTGGAGACAGCGCGTGGTGGTGGACCGCGCCTTTTGGCGGCACGCCGCGTCCGGCCCGCTGGCCGTTCGCGGAGAGGTCTACCTGATGCTGTTTGGCCGCCGCAGCATGCGCATGCAACAGGACGGGATGACACGGGTTCCCGGCGACGGCTGGTGTTCGTGTTCCGTCTCGCTTCCGAATCCAGGCGCATGGCTGGTCGAGTGCTTCGCGCCGTTCCATCGGCCCTTCAGCCAGAACGAAACCGTGCAGGAGGCGACCGCGACGGGGGTTGCCCATTCGCCGGTTCGTCTGCTTTCCATCTGGGATTCGCCGCTTCCGGCCGATTTCGGCATGGACCCGATATCCAGGAACTCCCCAACGCCCGCCGTCAGGGAGGCGGAGATCTTCTTCCTGCGCTACGACCCGCGCGCGTTTATCCACCGGTCCTTCTAGCTGTGGGGCAGGCCATCGTTTTTCGTGGCCTGCCGAGTCGACCGTGCACGCTAGGCCGGTTTGCGGGCGAACAATAGGTTGGAGGGGATCTTTCCGTATCCATAACCGATGCGGAAGGTGAGAGGCTTCGGCGTGGACGACAGATAGGCTTTTCGCAAATCGGCCTGCTGGAGCCAGCGGAAGCTGCCGTAGGGACGAAGGTAGGCGCCGTACAATTGCACCGTCCACGGGGCCGCGGCGAAGAAGCGGTACGGGATACCCGAATCGTCCTGCAGCACGGCGACGCTCCCGGAAAGCACCCGCTCGCGTATGATCGAAAACTCCTGTTTGTGGACCATGTAGGATGTCGCTTTGAGAAGAGTAGCGGTCCCTTTCAGGGTGGCGAGGAAGGCCAGGAACGGCTGGTTCTCCCGCAGGCGCTGGTCGGAAAGGTTCACCGAGAAGTACAGCAGCTTGTGGACCGACTGGTCGTCGTCCCGCCGGAAATCGATCTCCAAACCCTTATTGCCGATCTTGCCGGGCGCCTTGTAGCCGGCGGGCCGCTCGATAACCTGTCCGGCATCGTCCAGCCGAACGTAGCGAAACCCCAGGATGGTGTGATGGGAGCGCACCAGGAGTTCGAGAATGGGCAGGAACAGCCCGTCGACCACTTGCCCGCGAAGCTGGCGATCCATCTGTCTGGTAACGAAGAAGCTGCGGCCCAGTTCCGAAGCGACCGTTGCCCGGATGCGCGCCAGATAGTCGTCGAGGTTCCGGCGCTCGATCTGCCTGGGCGGCGGCAAGGTGCCGGCGGGCTCCAGCCCCACCATTACGTACACGGGGTTATCGGGAAAGAACACGGTGACCATCAGCGCGTCCGGTCCGCTAAAAGGATAGAAAACCGGCGCTTTGACGATGGGCGCGGCGCACAGTTCCCGTTTCTGAAAGGCGCTCATGGCCGGGAGGGAATCCTCATCGATCCTGCTCCAGGCTCGATCCAACACGCGGCGGTGTTCGATCCACGCGGGTTGTTTTTCGAGTTCGCCGAACGGGCTCCCGGTTCGCGCGGGCAGTCCCGCGAGAAACCGGCCCAGGTCGTCGGCATACCGATCGCGCGGACTGGCGGCGGAGAAGCGGTCTTCGGAGACCTTCCGGACTGCGGTCTTCGGCGCGTGGTTGCAGGAAATGGCGAGCAGTCCGAGCGCCAGCCCGAGCGCGCGCACGCACCGGTAGCGCCACCGCAACGCGCTGAAATTCGGGATATACATGCCTATTGATCCCATTATAGGACAGTGCGGGATCGGGCCAGTTAACCTTCGAACACTTGTCCTGCGGCGGCCGGCAGTGTTACTTAAGCCGATAAGGAAGACTAAAGGAGTAGTGTGTGACTCTTGGTTGCAAGCTGTTAGCGCTGGCGGCCGGTCTGCCCGGTCTGGCGGCCGCCGCCGATCCCGAGATGATGAACCTGGTCATGCCGGACGCGAGCGTGGTCATGGAGATCGATATTGCCAAGATCGTGGCTTCGCCCATCGGACAGGCGATGGCGGAAGCCTTTCATCAGGGGATCGCGAAGCAACCGCAGGCCGATCTGGCGAAAGCCAAGCCGGAGTACAAGGAGCAGATCGCGTTGCTCACCAACATCGACTGGAGCCGGGAGGTGCGGGATGTCCTGGTCGCGGGCGGGTACACCAAATCGTCGCCCATGCTGGTGATCGTGCGAAGCTCGCTGGACCCGGCGCGGATTCGAGCTTTGCAGGCATTCACCGGCGAGATGGCCGACTACCAAGGCGTGCCCATACTGGCCTCGTCCAAGCCCGGCAACGGGGTCATCGCCTTCCTGGACAATGGCATTGTGGTGATCGGACAGATGAGCGATGTGAAGTCCGCCATTGGCCGCCGCAACCAACCCGCGGCATTGCCGGCGGCCCTGGCGGCGCAAGTGGCCAAGTACAGCGGCTATGACATATGGGCCGCCGCGGCGGGTACCTTTCCGGCTCCGGCGCCATTGGGCGGTCCTGCGGCGAAGGCCCCGGCAGAAGCAGTCGCAGCACAGTATCTCGCAAAAGTGGCGGGGTTCAATGGCGGGCTGAGCCTCAGCCCCGATTTTGAGCTTGCCGCCGATGTGGAAGCGCGCACGGAAAAAGCCGCCGCCGAAATGGCCGAAGGGCTGCGTTGGCTGAACAGCGCGGTGAAGTCCCAAGCGAAGAGCGCGGGCCAGGCGGGGAGCGGCCTGGAGGGTCTGAAATACCAGGTGAACGGCAAACACATTCTCCTGTCGCTGCACGTGCCGGAAGAGCAGATCCACGCGGGATTGCGGCAGATGCGCCCGGTCCGACCGGCGGCCGCGAGGCAGGTTCCGGTAGCGGCGCCGTCGAGCGGCTTGCCTCCACCGCCGGCCGGCACCATACGCGTGCAGTCTTCGGAAATGGGGACGGTGCTGATTCCGACGGCGAAAGAGCAGTAGTGGAGGGCGGGCAATCATGCCCGCCCTACTATTTCACCGCCATCGTGACCGTGTTCAGCCCGGCTGTGCCTCCCACGCCGATAGTCACCGGCACCGCCGTCCCCGGAGTCACGCTCGCCGGCACCTGCGCATTGATCTGCATCACACCGGCAACCAATCCCGGCGCCGCGCCCTGATAACCGGCCGTCGCGGCCTGCCCTCCGATACTCACCGCGACAGGCGCCACCGACAGCGGCAAATTCGTCGCGCCGACCATCGTGCCATCCGCCACCGCCGGACTCAGAACACCCGTGCCGGTGGCATAAATCGCGATCCACGACCCGCGCGCCGCCGGATTACCCGCCGCATTCACCGACAAATCGGCGTTCAAAATCGCGCCCTGCCCGGCTGCGTTAGTCGCAAATATGGCGGGCGCGGCCGTCGCCACGGGCAGCGTCACGGTGAACGCCGCGCCGCCGGGCGCGGAAACCCGCATCAGCGTCGTGGACTCACCCGCCACCGCGAACGGCACCACCGCATTGATCTGGCCTGCCGCAGCGTATAACAGCGGAGCCGGGTTCCCATCGAAGCTGACCGTAAGTCCCGCGAGCGAAGTCGCCACCTTCCCCGACGAATCCATCTGGAGTCCCACTGGCACGGATGGGCCGATGCTATTGCCAAAAATGGAAATCAGCTCACCCGGCGCAATCGCGGAGCTGGTGAAGCTCGCCGCACTCACCACAGCCGTGACGCCGGGAACCGGCAGTAAGCCGTAGACGGTCACCTGGTTCGAATCCGTCGGCACGTACACCTTGCCGTTGGCCACCGTGGGATTGGCGAATTTCGTGAAGCTGCCCAGCGCATCGCTGCGGCCCTGCACGTCGCTGTTCCATAGCTCCCGGCTCACATTCATCGCGTCGAAAGCGTGCAACACGCCCGCCGCCGGCAAGGTTGTCGAGGTAGCGCTGGTGGCCCAGAAGATGCCGCTTCCCGGCACGAAGGCGTTGGACGATACGGTCATGCCGCTGAATGGCAACGCATTCTGGAGCGAACCATTGGCCGCCAACGGGCTGGTATTGAATACGCCGTTCTGCATTTGAAATTCGCGCAGCACGTCGTCGTCTCCCCAGATATAAAGGATGGGGCCATCGGGGCGATTCCAAAGAGCAGCGTTGAAGATGGCGAATTTGCTGTTGGGAACCGCTTCAAAGAACTGCAGCGCGTCCGTGTCCAGAGGTTGCCCGCCCATGTCGGTCCGGTCGATCAGCGCCACCAGGCCAGCCTTGCCGCCGGCGATCAGAAAATTGGTCCCCGGCACCAGGATCGGGCCGTTGGAACCGAAGTCCATATCGTCGTCGGTCCAGGCGGCGTACTCCGCGGGCGTGAACCAATCCGCGACGCTCAGCGTGGGAGTCAAGCGCAGCACCGTCTCGCCCCACGACATGACGCCGTCGTAGTTGCCGTTGCCGGTCGAGCAATAGATATTTCCATCGGGGTCGGCCGCCAAGCCCCGCCCGCCTTGCCAAATTGCGGAGCCGGCCGTCGAGGGCGTGGTATTGAAGACGGCGGTTTGCTGCGGCAGGTCGGCGGCATTGTAGGCCACCATCCAGCCGTGCCAGGGAACGTAGTCGCCATGCGACCCGAAACCGGCGTAAATCGAGCCGTTGGCGAGCAGCAATCCGGGCCTTTGAATGTGGCCGGCCGCCAGCAGCGGAAGCTCACCGTTGGTCGCGTCTCCCGTGCCTCCCCACCCGCTCCCCGCCACACTCGCCTGGATTTGAACCGGCCCGTTCCACTTCTCGCTCCCGGTCGTAAGGTCTAACGCATGCAGGAAGAAAGCCGCACTGCCGCCGGCCAGCGTCTCATCGACCACATAAATGGTGTTGCCCGCGCGGTCGATTACGGGCGTGCTGAGAATCCCAATCTCGTGCAGGATGTCGGTGTACGTCGCCGCCCCCGCTATGTCGAACGAGGCCGGATCGACCGTGCTTCCCAGGTTCACTTGCCATAGCGGCGCGGTCCCGCCGGAGGCATCCGCGTCGAAGGCGTACACGCTGTTGTGCATGGTGGCCACGTAGAGCGCGTTCAGCGTGCCCCTTCCGGGAATGCTCAGGGCGTGTACGTAGAGCGGCTGCGCGTAAACCTGGCCATCCACCGGATAGGCCCACAGCTTGCCGAACTGCGTGGCGTTCACGTTGTTGGTATTCAGAATTCCTTCGTTCAGGTTGGCGTTGGTGCGGTTGTTGTCGTAGTTCGCCGTGAGCACGTCCACTTGGGCACGGACCGCCACGGCGGCGGAGCCCGCCATCAGGGCTAAGAGGAAGATTCGTCTGTACATGAGTGTGTCAAGTGTGTTAACGATGACCGGCAGACCGATTAGGTTACATGTGGGACAGGCCTCCTGGCCTGTCCTGGCGAGGGTACAATATTGCAAGCGACCGGCCAGGAGGCCGGTCCCACTGGAGGCGCAATGATCACTCGAAGGGGTTTTGCCGCGCGCATCGGTGCGGCCGTAGCAGCCGGGCGGATGCTGCCCGAGATGGCTTACGCGCAGCGCGCCATGATCCAGGGCGACCTGCCCAAGGACATGGTGTGGCTCAACGCCAATGAGAATCCCCTGGGTCCGCCGCAATCGTCCCTGGCGGCCATGGCGGATGTGCTATCGGCTGCGGGCCGATACCACTACCAGGAAGTTCGCGACTTTTATGCGGCGCTGGCGCGCAGCGAGGATCTGCAGCCGGAGAATATCGTGGCGGGCTGCGGATCGAGCGAGCTGTTGCACGCGGCCGTGGAGGCTTTCACCGCGCCGGACCGGCCTTTGATCGTCATGCACCCCACCTACGAAGGCCCGCCGGAAGTGGCGCGCGCCATGCACCGGCAGGTGATCCAGGTGCCGCTGCTGCCGGACTACTCGGCCGACGTTCGCAAGATCGCCGAGGCGGCGGACAAGATACACGCCGGGTTGATCTACATGTGCAACCCGAATAATCCCACGGCTTCTATTACGCCCAAGGCCGAGGTGGCGTGGCTGGTCGCGAACCTGCCGCCGGATAACGTTTTGCTGATTGACGAAGCCTACATCCACTTCGGTGAGTCGAAGGAACTGGAGACCGCGCTGCCCTACGTGCGGCAAGCGAAGAACGTGGTGGTGGCGCGCACGTTCTCGAAGATCTATGGGATGGCGGGCGTGCGCGCCGGATTTGTGTGCGCCCGGCCGGAGTTGATCGAGCGCATGCGGCCGTTCCGCAACAATGTGCTCTCCATCATCGCCATACGCGCCGTGCTGGCGGCGCTCGCGGAATCGCGCACGCTGCTTCCCGAACGCCGCGCCACCAACGCGCGCATCCGCGGCGAACTGTGCGCCTGGCTGCGGGAGCGCAAGCTGCCCTATATCGATACGCAGGCCAACTTCATGATGATCGACGTGGGCCGCAATGCTCGGGAGTTCATCGCCAAAATGCCGCCCATGGGCGTCGCCGTGGGCCGCCCCTTCCCGCCCCTCGACAACATGCTGCGCGTCACCATCGGCACCGATCCGGAGATGCAAAAATTCCGAGACGTTTTCTGGCGCGTCTATCGAGGATGATTTTGTGGGGCGGCCAGAGCCGGCTGAAAGCCGGCTGCGGGCAGAATTGCCCGCCCCACAACGTCGATTTGTAATAGACTGCTATCATGCAAACGTTCAAAAGCAGTCTGATAGTGGCCGCCGCGCTGCTCATGCCGGCTCTCGCCCAGAAAAGCACCAATCCATTCGCCGGACGGTGGGATTTCAACATCGCCACCCCTGGCGGCACGCGCGCCTGTTGGCTGGGCGTAACCGCGAAGGGCGGCAATCTGGAAGTGTGGTACCAGCCCCCCGGAGGCAACGTCTACCAGGTGAAGGATGTCCACGTGGACGGGTCGCACCTCACGCTCACCTTGTCCGCGGCCACCTCCAGCCGTCCGGCGATGACCTGGAATCTCGAAGCCAGTGGCGGGAAGCTCACCGGCGTGCAGAAGAGCGGCGATATCTCGACGGAGTTGACCGGCATGCGCTCGCCGGCAATGAAGCGCAGCGCCCCAAAGGCATGGACCGATCCCGAACCGCTTTTCAACGGCAAGGACCTTACCGGCTGGGAGCCGATCGGCGATCCCGCCGCCAGCCACTGGAAGGTCGAAGACGGCTTGCTATTGAACACCGCGCACGGAGCCAACCTGAAATCCACGCGCAAGTTCGAGGATTTCAAGGTGCACTACGAAGTCAACTGCCCCGACGACGGCAACAGCGGTTTCTACCTGCGCGGCCGCTATGAAGTCCAGATCGAATACGAACCGCTCAAAGACAATCCTCCGGAACGCCGCATCGGGTCGATTTACGGACGCATCGCGCCGCAGCCCGAACTGCCGCGCGCGCCGGCCCAGTGGGAGACCTTCGACGTCACGCTGGTGGGCCGCATCGTCACGGTAGTCCACAACGGCGACACGGTGATCGACCATAAAGAGATCGAGGGAATCACCGGCGGCGCGCTGGACGCCAACGAAGGCGAACCAGGCCCCTTCTACATTCAGGGCGACCACACCGGCGGCCTGAAATTCCGCAACGTCACGGTGTCGGTTCCGAAGCGTTAGCGCACGGCTAACAGCAGCAGGAACAGCGCCAGGATGGCCAGGTCGGCGATCAAGCCGGCCTTGTTCTGGTGCAGATGGATCGGCAGGCCGCCCCCGCAGGTTGCACCATCTTGCAGCACCCCATGTTTGGAGGGCGGGCTTGAGCCCGCGCGGGGCTTTAGCCCCGCTCGTCTTACTCGGATTTGAGGGAAGCCATGTCAATGGAGAAGCGGTACTTCACATCTGCCTTGACCAGTCTCTCGTAGGCTTCGTTGACCTTCTGGATAGGGATGACTTCGACATCGGCGGTGATCTTGTGTGCGCCGCAAAAGTCGAGCATCTCCTGGGTCTCCGCGATGCCGCCGATGCAGGAGCCGGAGAGACTGCGGCGGCGCATGATCAGCCCGAATGCCGCGACGCCCAGGGGCTTGGCGGGAGCGCCTACCAGGGTAAGGTTGCCGTCGCGGCCAAGCAGGTTGATATAGGCGTTGATGTCGTGCGCGGCGGAGACGGCGTCCAGGATGAAGTCGAAGCTGCCGGCGTGTTTCTTCATCTCGTCTGCATTGCGCGAGACGACCACTTGGTCCGCGCCGAGGCGGAGCGCGTCCTCCTTTTTATTGGGCGAGGTGGTGAAGACCACCACGTGGGCTCCCAGCGCATGAGCAAACTTCACGCCCATGTGGCCCAGACCGCCCAGACCCACGATCCCGACTTTCTTGTCTTTTGTGACGCCCCAGTGGCACATGGGTGAGTATGTGGTGATTCCGGCGCAGAGCAGCGGCGCGGCTCCGGCGAGATCGAGGTTGGAGGGGACGCGCAGAACGAAGCGTTCCTCGACGACGATGCTATCGGAGTAGCCACCGTAGGTGACGCCTCCCAGGTGTTTGTCCGGGGCGTTGAACGTGAGGGTCGCGTTCGCGCAGAACTGCTCGAGGCCCGCCTTGCACTCCGGGCAGGTGCCATCGGAATCGACCATGCAGCCGACCGCGGCAAGGTCCCCCGATTTGTACCCGGTAACTGCCGAGCCCACGCCGGTGACACGCCCGACGATCTCATGGCCGGGGACAATCGGGTAGACCGTGGGCATGAACTCGCTCCACTCATTGCGGACCGAATGGAGATCGGAGTGGCAGATGCCGCAGAACAGGATTTCAATTTGCACGTCGTGTTCGGTGGGATCGCGCCGCGGGATGGTCGTGCCGCCAAGTGGCGAGGTCGCACTGCTAGCGGAGTAAGCTTTCGTCTTGTACATGGATTTCCTCCTACTCGATTTTGTCATTCTGCCCGCAAGGCGGCTCTCAGCCGGCCTTGGCCGCCTTAAAAGGCGGCTGCGGCCAAGATTGGCCGCCCCACAAGTCAAGCCTGATATTGTTCGTCGCTGACCTGCTCCATCCAGTCGGCGGCTTTGCCGTCAAGCTGTTCCTGAATGGCGATATGGGTCATCGCCGTGGTTGGAGTGGCGCCGTGCCAATGCTTCTCTCCAGGTGGAATCCAGACCACGTCACCCGGCCGGATTTCCTCGATCGGGCCGCCCCAGCGGCATACCCGCCCGCAACCGGCGGTCACTATCAAGGTCTGACCGAGCGGGTGTGTGTGCCACGCCGTCCGCGCGCCGGGCTCGAAGGTGACACTGGCGCCCATAACACGCGCCGGCGTGGGCGGATTGAACAGCGGGTCGACCCGCACCGTGCCGGTAAAATACTCTGCCGGTCCTTTGCCGGAAGGCTGTGAACCACTTCGTTTGATTTCCATTTCTCGACCTCCTTCAAGTGGCCGTTCACCGGCCGGTCATCTGCTCCAGCTTTTCGGGGTACCGCGCGCCTAGGACCGTGATCTTTGAGGCGGCGTTCTCGATTTCGCGTAGATCGTCCGCCGAGAGTTCGACTGAGACTGCCCCGATGTTTTCGTCCAGGCGATGCAGCTTGGTGGTGCCTGGGATCGGTACAAACCACGGCTTCTGGGCCAGCAGCCACGCGAGCGCGATCTGAGCGGGTGTGGCTTTCTTGCGTTCCGCGACGCTGGCGAGCAGATCGATCAGGGCCTGATTCGCCTTGAGCGCCTCCGGCGTGAAGCGCGGCAGCGTACTCCGGAAGTCGGTGCTGTCGAACTTCGCATTTTCGGCGATCTTGCCCGTGAGGAAGCCCTTGCCCAGGGGGCTGTACGGGACCAGGCCGATTCCCAGTTCCTCCAGGGCCGGTATCACTTCTTTCTCCGGAGTCCTCGTCCACAGCGAGTATTCGCTCTGTAGAGCGGTGACCGGCTGGACTGCGTGTGCCCGGCGGATGGTCTGCACTCCCGCTTCGGAAAGGCCGAAGTGCTTGACCTTGCCTTCCTGAATCAGGTCCTTCACCGCTCCAGCCACGTCTTCGATCGGCACGTTCGGGTCAACCCGATGCTGATAGAGCAAGTCGATGACCTCGACCTTGAGCCGCTTGAGCGAGCCCTCGGCAGCCTGCTTAATGTGCTCCGGCCGGCTATTCAGACCTGCCGCCCCCGGCCGATTGTCGCTGCCACTCAGATCGAAACCGAACTTGGTGGCGATCGCTACCCGGTCACGGAAGGGAGCGAGAGCTTCGCCCACGAGTTCTTCGTTGGTGAACGGGCCGTAGACCTCGGCGGTGTCGAAGAATGTGATGCCGCGTTCCACGGCCGCTCGAATCAGAGTGGTCATCTCCCGCTTGTCTTTGGGCGGACCGTACGAAAAGCTCATTCCCATGCAGCCCAGGCCGAGAGCCGAAACTTCCAGGCCGCTGTTTCCAAGTTTGCGCTTCTGCATTGTTTCTCCTGGGGGACTGTTTCCCTCCTCTCCAGGTTAGAATCGGGCGCCGTGGAAGCGGTATCCCGATCCTTCCGATTTATTGCCTATTCCTCTTGCCCTGTTGATCCACGCACAGAGCCGCGGTTATCCTGGGGTAGAGGAGAGCGAAGCCGCTGCCATGAAGAACCACCGTGGAGACGCCATTCCGTTGCCGGATCGAGCGCATGAATTGCGCGCCGAGTTGGCCCGTAAGATTGCCTTGTTCATTGGCTCCGCAGAGAGCCGGGCAACGGATATTCCCGGGGTTACGCTCCACCGGCGGACCTCCCCTACCGCCCCATGCTCCATGACCTACCAGGCCGGCGTGACCGTGATCGCCCAAGGGCGAAAGCGCGTAGAACTCGGCCGAAACATTTTCATCTACGATGCGTCGCGATTCCTGCTGACGTCGGTGGATTTGCCGGTCGTCAGCCGAGTGATCGAGGCAAGTGAAAAGGCGCCCTGCCTGGCGTTGTCGCTCAAACTCGAAATGCCCGTGGTGCGGGAGTTGCTCAGCCGGGAGGAGATTCAGGTGGCGGAGGCGCCGTCCGACAGTCCTGGCATGGCCACCGGTGAGACCACGGTGGAATTCCTGAGTGCATGCTGCCGGCTCGTGGACCTGCTGGACACGCCGCGGGACATTCCCTTTCTCCACGGCCTGATTCAACGCGAGATCATCTACCGAATCCTCCGCAGCGCGGAGGGAGCGCGCCTTCGAGCCATTGCAACGCAAGGAGAGCAGAGCCACCGGACGGCAAGAGCGATCGCCTGGATCAGGGCGAACTATGCCAAGCCGCTACGGTTGGAAGATCTTGCGGAAATCGCGGGCATGGGCGTGTCCACGCTGCACCATCATTTCCGGGTGCTGACCGCCATGAGTCCCATTCAGTATCAGAAACAGATTCGGCTGCAGGCAGCGCGAGGACGCATGCTCATGGATGGTCTGGACGCCGCCAGCGCGGCCTTTGAGGTCGGATACGAAAGTGCCAGCCAATTCAACCGCGAATATAGCCGTTTCTTCGGCCAACCACCCATGCGGGATATTCGCACTCTTCGTTCGCCAGGAGCTCCAGCGTTGGAGTCGGCCGCTAGTACATCGTAGAGATAGTCCCTCATAGAGCAAATGGCCAAGGTTCGGGGCGGGGCTGAAGCCCCGCGCGGGTTGAAACCCGCCCTCCATTCGAACGATCAAAGCCCAAGTGGTTGGATTCACAGATGCCGGTGGGTGTGCGCACGCTGCGCGACGGGGGCTGCGGTTGAGGACTGAGGATCGGAGTTGTGTTTCGGGGGCGGTTCAGAGGGAGTGGTCGCGTATCAGTTGAGGTCTTTTACCTGGTTGTCAAAGATCAGGGGGGCGGACGGCTAACGGGTGTCGGGAGTGAGGGCGGCGCAGAAGACCGGTTGGTCCCCGGCGCTCTCCGACATCACATAAGCGGGGGGCTGGACATTTGGTTCGGCCGGCTGGTGAACCGGCGCCGGCGCGGCCTTTGCGGCGGGCGCGGGCCGCGGCTGGGGCCGGGGTTGCCGCTTCAGTTGCAGGCGCTCCAACTCCCGCATGGCAGTGGTAAAGGAACGCTCCAGACGGGTGCGCTGCACGGAGATGCGGTCGAGCAGGGCGAAGCGCGCCTCATAATTCATGTTTGCGTCATGCACGCGACTCTCGCTGCAGGCCATGCGCGTGAGCAGCCACTGGGAGGTGCACATCTGTTCCATGTAGTACCGTTCGGTGTGGGTCTGCGGCTTCCACTCGGCTTCGAGGTCATCCCAGAGTTGCTGGTACTCAGCCGGGTCGTCGCCGGTAATCATGAGGCTGCGCGCGCGCAGGCTCCAGGTGAGAGCGTTGAAGCGCACGGCGGCCTTCCCTGCGGGACTTTTTGGACCGGTAGATTGCCGGGCATTTTGCCGGTTGGCTTCTTGCTGTTTGTCTGAAATCAACATACGAGATTTCCTTTTGGGGGACGCGGGGACCAGGCCCCATATCCCGCTTTCATGATAGGGCGGCGGTGGCTGAGGATGACCTTACACCGGAGGGCGGCTGGTTAGTAAGTTGTTTGGCTGCCGCGATATGATGGCGCGGACATTTATTTTCGAAACGTGTGATCGCGCTGGCGTAGCAGGAGCCGAGCTGCCGCTCCCGCGCCGCCTGGATAACACATGTCCGGGATGCCGACGCGCAGCCTGCACGGCCGTGGCGCACGTGCGCCGGGCGATCACTTCGGGTGGCTGGGTCGGGTGGCCATAACGCGCTAGTACATCGTACAGATAGTCCCTCATAGCGCGCGCTTCGCTCGCGACAGAGCGGGGCTGAGAGCCCCGCGCAGGCTGAGAGCCTGCCCCACTGTAAATATGCCGGCTAAAGTTAGATTCCGGCGTACCACGCGTACCCACCTTCGGGAGACGCCGATCCCAAGCCCTTGCCGAACCGTTTCAGGCTATCGGTGATGGTAAGCCGGGTAATGTACTTGACGCTCTTGTAGCCCAGTTGCCGGGGAACACGCAGTCGAAGAGGTCCGCCGAATGCCACGGGAAGCTCGCCGCCATTCATACCGTGCGCGACCAGCGTCTGAGGGTGCAATGCATCGGCCATGTCGATGCTTTCCCACCAGCCCGGTTGGAACGAACGGTAGACCACGAATCGGGCTTGCGGGAGAGTCCCCACAACGCCCAGGATGTGCGAGAGAGGCACGCCCACCCATTCGGCTATGTAAGACCAGCCCTCTTCGCAGGCTAGGTGGGTGATCTCGCTGCGCCGGGGAAAGCTCTTGAGTTCCGCGAGTGAGAAAGTTGCCGGACGAGCGGCCATTCCATCCACGGTCAGACGCCAATCGGTGAACGCTCCCTCCTGAAGGCGTTGGAACGCGTCGCCCAAGGGAGCCACTTCGTTGGCGAACGGCGGTTTCGAAATCTGGTTGGGATGGAACTCGCGCGCCAGCGAGTGGCGAGTCAGTATTCGCTGCGCGGCATAAGTCAGCGTTTCGCCCGGCCCGTAGAGGCCGCCGCCATCGGGCGGGATAAGTCCGTAACGCTGCGCGAGCTTCGCCGCCGCCGCCAGCCCCGATGCGCCCGCGGTTGCGGCCAGTCCGGTGGTGATGAGTTTACGTCGTGAGATCCTGCTCATACCCGCTCCATATCTGGGGCCGGCCGCCCCGTGATCATCGCCCGCATCCGGCTTCGGAATCCGGTAAGACAAACCATAACGACGTGAACCAAAAGGAAGAGCACCAGCAATACGGAGACGAAAAAGTGTATGGTGCGTGCGGCTTGCTGGCCGCCCAAAACAGCGACCGCGGCCGGAAACGCGGACGCGATGGCGGGCGACATCGCCAGGCCCGTCCAGATGACCAACGGAAACAGAACGAAAATAACCAGCAGATACGACAGCCGCTGAAGCACGTTATACGACCAGGCTTCTTCCTCGCTCGCCGGCCTGAGGCGCAAATGCCGGGCGATTACGGCTGAGATCCCCTTCCAGGAGAGATCGCCGCGCGCAGGCAGCAAATCCTTCCGGAAATGCCCTTGGAATAATGCGAAGACGACGTAAAGCAAGCCGGTCAAAACACAAACCCAGGCGGATTGAAAATGGAGATAGCGGCTCCAGCCGTTCTGGTCGGGAAGCACGTAGCCGTAGCCAGTGGGGACGGTGGCTCTGGAAGCTGGAATCGGCAGCTTGAATAACGGAGGAATTAGTACGTTCCCTGCTTCACCCCAATAGAAGCGCGGGTGAGAGATAAGAATCTCGACTCCGCTGACGAGTAGAGCCAGGAAACATAAAGTGGTGACCCAATGCGTAGCGCGAACGACCGCACCGTGCCGCGGACCAACCGAATCGGCCATTCACGGAATTGTACCAATTAGGCACGCGCCGTGCACGCCCTCGTGGGGCAGGCTCCCAGCCTGCTGCGGCCTCTCAGGCCGCCAGCGCGCGCTAAGCGCGCGTAGCGCGAGCTTTGCTCGCGGAAGCGGGGCTAAGAGCCCCGCGCAGGCTGAGAGCCTGCCCCACTGTAAATGGCCAATCTCCAGGCGCGTGCTAAGCGCGCGTCTTTTTCGTGCCCAGTTGGCCGCAAGCCATGCGAAGGCCCAGCATTGTCCAACCCCTAGTCTGCGCGGGTACCCAGCCCGCTCTGCGGCAGTCCCGCGAGGGCCTCGGCCGCGCGCCGCCGGCCCCGCCCCACAAGCAATTCTTGGTGCCAGCTTGACTTTCGGATAAATGTAATCCTATCATGTGGTTGAACACTAAGCGGGGAATGCGCTCCTGCGATCTCCGGGAGGCCCATTTTGATCAAGCTCGATATCATCAACGAAGTCGTGAACAAGACCGGAATAACCAAGACCAAGGCCGAGATGGCCGTCGAAACAGTCTTCGAATCCATGAAGAGGGCCTTGGAACAAGGTGATCGCATCGAACTGCGCGGCTTCGGCGTCTTCAACGTCAAGCCCCGCAAGACCGGCATCGGACGCAATCCGCGCACCGGAGCCGAAGTGTCGATTCCCCCGGGCAAAGCCGTGCGCTTTAAACCCGGCAAAGAACTGCAGACGCTGCAGTAGGGCGCGCGCAAATAATCGAATTGTGTCCCCTCAGGATTATTCGGCGGCCACTTACCCCGCCTATGCGGAGAACGGAAATGGCCACGGGTTCCCGCGCGTGCTGCCCCGGCTGCACGAACGCTATTGGCTGCACGGGCTGCTGTTCCTGCTCACCCTGATCTCCACCACCCTGGTGGGTTCCAGCCTGCAGGCGGACTTCAACCGCAATCTGCCGTTCGACGTCGAGCATTACCTGTATGCCTTCGTCAACGTCTGGAGCCATCCCGGACTCATCTGGCAGGGCCTGCCCTTTTCGCTCACGCTGCTCACCATCCTGCTGGCCCATGAGTTCGGGCATTACTTCGCTTGCCTCTACTACGGCGTGGATGCCAGCTTGCCCTACTTCCTGCCCGCGCCCACCCTGATGGGAACCTTTGGCGCATTCATCCGCATCCGCTCGGCGATCTATTCCAAGCGCGTCCTTTTCGATATCGGCGTGGCGGGACCTCTGGCGGGCTTCGTATTCCTGATGCCCGCGCTGGCGGTGGGCGTAGCCTTCTCCAAGTTGATCCCCGGCATCGCCCACCAGGGCGACATCCAGTTCGGAACTCCCGGGCTGCTCTGGATCTTGCAGAAGACCATCTTTCCGGGAGTGCCCGCCGCCGATATCTACCTGCATCCGGTGGCGCGCGCCGCCTGGATCGGGATCCTGGCTACCGCGCTGAACCTGCTACCCATCGGCCAGCTCGATGGCGGCCACATCCTTTACGCCCTGGTGGGCGACCGGCACAAGCTGCTGTCCAAGATCTTCATTGCCGCGCTCATCCCACTGGGCTTCCGCTGGTGGCCGTGGTGGCTGTGGGCCGTGGCGCTGTTCTTCCTGGCGCGGCGCCACCCGGTGATTGTGGACCCCTCCAGTCTCTCCACCGGCCGCAAGTGGCTGGCCCTGGCGGCCCTGATCGTTTTCCTGCTGTGCTTCACGGCGGCTCCCGTGCTGGAGGGCGCCCCCTGACCGCCCGCCATGAAGATCACCGCCACCATCATTACGCTCAACGAAGAACTTCACATTGTCCGGGCCATCGAGAGCCTGCGTTGCTGCGATGAGATCGTGGTGCTGGACAGCGGCTCGGCCGACCGCACCATGGAGCTTGCCGAAAAGCTGGGAGCGCGGGTCCTGGAAAGCCCCTGGCGCGGCTATGCCGGCCAGAAGAACTGGGCGGCCGAGCGCGCCACCCACGACTGGATTCTGTCGCTCGACGCCGACGAGGCCCTCAGCGAAGCGCTCGAAGGGGAAATCTGGAACCTCAAAAAAAACGGTCCCAAGTTCGACGCCTACACCATGCCGCGCATGGCGCAGTATCTGGGCCGTTGGATTCTGCACAGCGGCTGGTATCCCGACCGCAAGGTCCGGCTGTACAACCGCCAGCAAGGTAAGTGGATGGGCGATTTCGTGCACGAAAGCGTGCAGGTGCACGGGCGCGTGGGGCACCTGGAATCGAATCTGCTGCACTTCACCTGCGATTCGCTTTCCGAACATCTGCGGACCATGGACCGCTACACCACCTTGGCCGCCGAAGAGCTGGTGTCCCGCAAGACGCCCTTGGGATGGGGCCACCTGATCCTCGACCCCATCTGGACTTTTCTGAAGACTTATTTCGTGCAAGCCGGGTTCTTGGACGGCATCGAAGGGCTGACCATCGCTTACATGGCCGGGTTCTATACGTTTCTAAAATACGCCAAGGCCCGCAACATGACTGGAGGGCGGGCTTAAGCCCGCGCGGGGCTTGAGCCCCGCCTGTGCACCATGCGCATCCTACACCTCGATTCCAGCCATGAAATGCGCGGCGGCCAGTGGCAGGTCCTGCGCCTGATGGAAGGTCTGCGCCGCGAAAGCATCGACTGCACCCTGCTCTCCCCGCGGTCGTCGCCGCTGTGGGACAAAGCCCGCGCCCTCCATCTGGACGTGCAGCCGCTCGGGCCCTGGGCCGTACACCGGCTTTCGCGCCAGGCGGACCTGATCCACGCGCACGATGCCCGCGCGCACACGCTGGCCGCCGTTTTAGCGGGTGCGCCGCTGGTGGTTTCGCGCCGCGTCGCATTTCCCATTCGCTCGCGCTGGAAGTACCGCCATGCCAGCCGCTACGCCGCCGTGTCACAATTCGTCAAGGGCATTCTTATGGAAGGTGGCGTGCCGGAAGACAAGGTTTCGGTAGTGTACGACGGCGTGCCGCTCGGCGAACCGGCCGCCGGCGGCGAAACAGTGGTGGCGCCCGCCAGCGGCGATCCACGCAAAGGAACAGCGCTGGCTCTGGAAGCCACCCGCCGCGCGGGCGTGGACCTGCTGCTTTCCCGCGACCTCGAATCCGACCTGGCGGATGCCGGCCTGTTTCTGTATCTGACCCACTCCGAAGGCCTGGGATCCGCCATCCTGATGGCCATGGCGGCCGGCGTGCCAGTCATCGCCAGTAACGTGGGCGGGATCCCGGAGATCGTGCGCCATCGGGACAACGGCTGGCTGGCGGAAAACGAGCCCGAAGCCATTGCCGCCGCCATCCGCGAACTGCTGTCGGATCGCCCACTGGCCCGCGCGCTGGCGGCGCGCGCACGCCAAACCGTGGCGGAGAACTTCTCACTCGACCAAATGATCCACTCGACCATCCACCTTTACCGGCAGGTGCTCTCTTGCTAGAGGCACGTCTCCTGGAAGCCTGCCTCGCGCTGCTGTTCGGTCTGCTGATCGGCAGTTTCCTGAACGTATGCATCTACCGCCTGCCCCAGGATCTTTCGGTGGTGCGGCCGCGCTCGTACTGCCCGGCGTGCAACCACCCGATAGCCTGGTATGACAACGTCCCGCTGCTCAGCTACGCGCTGCTCGGCGGCCGCTGCCGGCATTGCAAAGCAGCCATTCCCGCGCGGTATCCGATAGTCGAACTGATGACCGCTGCGCTGTTCTTCGTCTTCGTCTGGCGGCTTGGACCGTCGCTCGCTGCCGGGAAGTTTTGCCTCTTGAGCGCGCTGTTAGTGGGGCTGACTTTTTCCGACCTGGAGGCGCGCATCCTGCCCGACGAATTCACCCTGGGCGGCGCCGCGGCCGGGCTGGTGCTGGCCTGGTTCCTGCCGGTCAACGACGACATCGCGCAAACGCTGCTATGGCTCGCTGGCGTGCGCAACAGCCCGCACTGGGCATCGGTCGCGGAGGCCCTGGTCGGCGCAGTTGTGCCCGGATTGTTCCTCTGGTTCGGTGGCTGGCTCTACTTCAAGCTGCGCCATCGCGAAGGGCTGGGCCTGGGCGATGTGAAGCTGGTGGCCATGGTGGGCGCGTTCCTGGGCTTGCACGGCGCGTTGCTCACGCTGATCGCCGGATCTCTGGCCGGCTCCCTGATCGGCTACGCCTACATCCGGTTCACCCACAACGACGCGGCCACCTACGAACTGCCCTTCGGCACATTCCTCGGCCTGGCGGGCATAGCACTCGCCCTCTGGGGCGGGCTTTAGTGGGGCAGGCTCTCAGCCCCGCCCCTAACTCGACCGTTTCGCCGTGCGCGCCGTAGTCTCGCTGCGTTTGACCTGCGCGCGCCGCCGGCCCGACGCCAGATTCTTGGCCGCCTTGTCCTTGGCCGCCTGGCTCACGGCAACCTTGTTCACCACTTTGATGGCGCCGCAACTCTTGGCCAGCCGCGTCGCCGTGCCTTTGTGTTGCAACACGTCGGTCTTGCCTTCGATGGTGGCGACTCCGCCCTGTACATGAACCTCGAAATGGTGCGTTGAAATCTTGGAAGCGGCGAAGCGCGCGCGAATGGCCTTCTCCAGTTGGGCATCCGGCATGGTTGCCTGCGTCGCGGCGGCTGCCGGCTTCGCGCGTGTCACTGGTGCGGTGAGCGCCCTCACGGGCGGTACGGCTTTGGTGGCGGCGTACCCAGTCCCCAGAGCCAGCGCGAGCACCAACGTGGCGCCGATACGGCTATTACAAATCATCGGATCTCCTTAGATGAACCTGTGCCCGCGGCGGCGGTTTACTCTCAGGAAACATGTTTCGCGGTATAACAAGGCTGATGACCGTATACGGCGGAATGGAGTGTGGCGGCACCAAGTTCGTGTGCGCCACCGGCGGTGAAGACGGCAAACTGCTCGCGCGAACCGAGTTCCCGGCCACCACGCCGGCGGAAACCATCGCCCGCGCGCTCGAGTTCTTCGGGACGCAGCCCCACCCCCTCCACTCCATCGGCATCGGATCGTTCGGCCCCGTGGATCTGGACCCCGCGTCTCCCAAATTCGGCTATATCACTTCGACGCCCAAGAGCGGCTGGCACGATACCGACCTGCTGGGCGCCGTGCGCCGCGCCACCAGCCTGCCGGTGGCCTTCGACACCGACGTCAACGCCGCGGCGCTGGGCGAGGCCCGTTGGGGTGCCGCGCGAGGTCTGGATACCTTTCTTTACCTCACCATCGGTACCGGTCTGGGAGGCGGCGCCATGGTCAACGGCCGCCTGCTGCACGGCCTGGTCCATCCGGAGATGGGGCACATTCGCGTGCCGCACGACCTCGGCGCCGATCCCTTCCCCGGCGGCTGTCCCTTCCACGGCGACTGCCTGGAGGGCCTGGTATCCGGGCCTGCGCTCGAAGCCCGCTGGGGCCAGCGCGGCGAGACGCTCCCGCCCGAGCATCCCGCCTGGGACCTGGAGGCCCACTACATCGCCTTGGGGCTGGTCACCTGGATCTGTACCCTCTCGCCACAGCGGATTATTCTGGGCGGCGGCGTGATGCGGCAGGCGCACCTGTTCCCGCGCATTCGCGCCCAGGTGCTGGCGCTGCTGAACGGCTACATCCAGGTGCCGGAGATCGTGTCACCGGTCTTGGGCGGCGACGCCGGCGTGCTGGGGGCCATCGCGCTGGCTGCGGAGTGCGGGGTTTAGCTGTGGGGCCGCCCAAACTGGCTTTCCTGGCGTTGCTGCCCCTACTTGCCGCATGCACCGCCCACCACCCGCGCGCCCCCGCGGCCGCGGTCCAGCCCATCGGCCCCAGCTACATCGACCTTGAACCTGGATGGCGCTTGCGCGTCGTAACTCCCATCCTCAAATCCGGCGGCTATCGCCTCAATCTCACCGCTCCAACCGCCGACGCCGGCACAGTCACCCTTCACGCCGGAGACGACTTTCTGGGCTACGAAGTGGCCTACTATGCGGTAAGAGCGCGCAACGGAGTGGAGTTCGTGTCGGCGGAAATCACCAAGAACGGCCGCACCGCTCCGCAGTCGCAGCCCGTGGCGCATCTGTTTCAATTGCCGCGCGGTGTCCGGCACGTGCGGCTCATTTACCTGGTGCGCGTGAGCCAGGCCGATCACGACATGGCGGTGGCCGCCGCCAAAGATACGGATGCCCTGGACGCACTCACCCGGCGCGTGCAGGCCAACCCGGCAGACGCTTGTCGCACTGAACCGGGCGCGTACTGTGAGTGGATTCCCGCCGGAATCGCGGTTGTGCCGCAGTTCAAAAAAACGATCGACGGCGGTTTCGAGTGGGTTCCGGCCCGCTGAAGAATTGCGGCATGATGAAGTAAAGGATTCTCCATGACACACCACCTCGCTCTGACAATCCCGTTTCTTCTGGCGGGCGCGCTGCTCGCCTCCAGCGACGTAACTCCGGGCATGAACCGGTTTGCGGCCGCTACCTACCGGCAACTCGCGCAAACCAGCGGCAATCTGATCCTGTCGCCCTTCTGCATCTCCACAGCGCTCTCCATGCTGCTCGATGGCGCGCGCGGGCAGACCGCCGCCGGGATGGCCGCCGCGCTCGACCAACTCCACCCCGGCCCCGGCTACCACGCCGCCGTCGCAGCGCTGGCGGCCGAACTCACCAAACAGGCCAACGGCGAGGGCAACCAACTGGCCATCGCCAACGGTCTCTGGGTGCAACAGGGCTTTCCGCTGGCCTCCGAATTTGAGCACACCATTCGCACGCTGTACCAGGCCCCGCTCGCCTCGCTCGATTTCCACGCCCATGCGGACCAAGCCCGCCAGGAGATCAATTCCTGGACCGCGCAGCACACCAACGACAAAATCCCGGAGTTGTTCGCGCCCGGCTCGATGGATGCCACCGCCCGCCTGGTGCTGACCAGCGCGATCTACTTCTATGGAAAGTGGCGCTTGCCCTTCGATCCCAGCGCCACGCGCCCGGAGCCTTTCCAACTCGGCGGAGGCCGCACGGCAGACGCGAAGTTCATGCACCAGAATGCCGATTTCCTTTACGGCGAAACGCCCTCCGCGCAGATTCTGGAGATGAGGTACCAAGGCACACCCTTGGCGTTCGACATCCTGCTGCCTAAAGCGAACGACGGCCTTGCCGCGTTGGAGCGATCCATCCAGCCCGACGTGCTTTCCGCCTGGTTCGGCGCTCTGACCAGCCGCAAGGTCGATGCCGCCATTCCGAAATTCCGCGCCGAATCGGCCTTCTTGCTGCGGGACATGCTGTCGCGCATGGGTATGGCGGACGCCTTTGGCGCAGCGGCCGATTTCTCCGGCATCGACGGCCGCCGCGACCTGTACCTCGGCGTAGTGGTACACAAGGCGTTCGTGGATGTGTCGGAAGTAGGCACCGAAGCTGCGGCGGCCACCGGCGCGGCGGTTCACTTCATGGCCATGAGGCGCCAGGAACCGGCCATCTTTCGCGCGGACCATCCCTTCGCGTTCTTCATCCGCGACACCACCAGCGGCGTGATTCTATTCGAAGGCCGGCTCGTCCAGCCCAACTGAGTGGGGCGGGCGTCTACGTTTTCCCTGTGAGATACTATTCTCTGTCATGCTGATACGTCTGAGTGCTTGCCTTTGTTGTTGCGCCCTTGGCAGCGCCGCATTGGCGCAAGCGCCCGCTCGCAGGATCCGGCAGAAAATGGCCGATACCTTGAACGGTACACCGGACTTCATCTGTTCCGTGTCCATCGAGCGCACCGAGCGGACCGGCAATGCCGCGCCAGCCCCACTTTCGCCCCTACAGGTGAATGCCGGCATCATCAACGGGAAAGAGCTGTATGTATTGCCTTCCTCGGATACCGATCAAGCCCTGCTAAGGAGGGTGCTGGCAGTGTATAAGAGGGCCGGCACGGGCACCTTCGCCATGTACGCGCGAGCTGTCTTCTTAACCACCGAGGCCACCTTCTATATCGTCCCGGAAGAAACCAAGGACGGGCGGACGTTATCGCGTCTGGATTTCGCCATGCCGCGCGAAGTCAGTCATTATTCGCTAACCAGCGCGGGACACCATGTCGATCTAGGCTACTCGGGATCCATCTGGACCGATCCTCGCAATCAGGAGGTGACCCGCGTGCTGCTGCAGGCCGACGACATACCCCAGGATCTGGGCATCAAGGCAGTGACTCAGACCGTCGATTATGGCCGAATCGCCATTTTGGGGATCCCCGTGCTTCTCCCGTTGGCTACGGATCTTACCCTGCGGGAACTGTCGGGGAGGGAACTGCGCATAACAGGACGTTTTAACGATTGCCACCAGTTCTCCTACAAGCGCGGGGAACAATTCGTCGAGAACGGGTTGGAAGGCTCGGTATCGGTATCGGCCCCATCTCCGGCGCCATCATCGCCGGTGGCGGCTGCTCCCGCGCCTGTATCTCGGCCGCTGGTTTCTCAAGTCCTCCCCTCTATCGTGGAATTGTTGCCCGTCAAGACTTACTTTGAAATGATGCTGGAAGACCCCGTCGACGAACGCAGCACAATAGAGGGAACCAAACTCTCGTTTACAGTCTCGCGGGATATCAAGAAGGGCGGCAAGGTCGTTGTGCCGATAGGCGCGAAGGCGACTGGACATGTCACTCGAATCCTCAGGCAAACGTACCCGTTTGAAACGGGCCAGAAAGGTTACTACCTGGTCGGCATTCAACTGGAGACGATCGATGTGGGTGACCGCCGTTTCCGGATGTGGGCTAACCTCGAGCGCGCGGGACCGCCGGCTGCACAGATTAGTTTCGTGCCGCTATCCGTTGACCCCAATAGATTTGGCCAGTTTGACGACCGCCAGACACTATTCATAGTCCCGGCCGCCGAGCACGGCGAGTCATTCCTGGGGATTGTGTCGGAATTCCTGCGCCTTGGAGGTCATTGGAAAACGTACTGGACCATCGTCAAACCGCCGGCATAGCAGCTTATTTGTCCGCCAACTTCCGTCCCGCACTTAGACTGTCGAAATTCATAATTGCATTAAACACCAGGAAGTAACTGCCCTTAGTCTCCGCGCGCCAGAACGGGTTATTGGAAAACAGCACGACATGACCCTGGCCATAGGGCGCATCGATAATCGCGGCGTGCTGCGCTAACTCCCCGCCGTTGTCGAGCAGCCCGGAAACCAGCAGCTCTTTGGCGTCGGCATAGCGCAGCACCACGCGCGGCCGCGCGGCCGGAGGGACCACGTTGATCGGATTGCGAAGCTGCTCATCGGTTAACGGCAGTGCCTCCCAAGGCTCGGCGTGCGGCTCTTCGGGGATGTCGGCCGGTGTCCGTCCCTGCGGCACATCGGGATCGTCGGCCGTGCCGCGGCCGGTCGGCCGCTGGCGTTCCTCCGGAGTGCTCCGCCGCCCGCCGCCCCCGCCCGCCATATTCGACAGGGTGAAGACCGGCGGATTCGAAGCGAAGATCGCCAGGTTGTCGCCATAGCCGTACACGATCGGGCTGGCCGCATCCACCGTTTTGGAGCGCAGCGCCGAACCAGTCACCTTGAGCTTCTGCGCGGGCGCGATGCCGACCCCCGAGGTGAATCCGAACGTCACGGCGAAGCTGGTGCTGTCGCTGGCCGTGATCAGCAGCCCGCCCTGGCGCACGAACTCCTGCAACCGATCGAGACCCGTCCAGCCGAGCCCCGGCCGCATGTCGTCGGTTTCGTCCGTCTTGCCCAGATTCGGCGTGAGCGGCGTCACCTTCCACGGCAGCGGATTACCGTACATCGGCAACCCATTGACCACCGCCAGCGCATTGCGAATCCCCGGCGGAAAAACGATTGCGTCATATTTGGAGCGCAGGCCGCCCGCACCGGAAGGCATCGCGGCGACCGTCTGCGTGCTGATGTAGTCGTACGGAATCTTCAGCCGGTCGAATTCCAGGCGCCACCAGCCGTCGCTTTGCGTGCTGAGCCAGGTGTGCATGACCGCGATGCGCGCGGCCCGCGACGCGTGCGTCTTCACGCTGGGCGTGGCGGCTACCGCGTAGGCCCGCACGCCAAGCTCGGCGGCGGCCTTGTCCAGGTCGCCGGCAGCCACTCCGCGCACCAGGAACGATCCGCGGTTGAATTTGTGCCCGGCGGCTTCGAACGGCTCTTCGGCGGCTTCGAATGAGGCGCTCGGGAAGCGGTATCGCAGCGTGACCAGAGCGTTGTCCGCATTGTGATTGATCAGGAAAATATCGCCCGTGCCCTCCACCCCGCCGGGCGCGGCGACCGGCCCCTCCACCGGAAGCATTGCGGCGTCGAGCACCTTGGCGTCCGTCACCCGCGCCACCTGCACGTTGCCCAGCTCGCCCAAGGTCCAGCCGGTGTCGTCGTAAATATCCTTCTGCGGATCGTTCGGCGCCCAGTATTGGTAATCGAGCAGCGCATCGGCGATGCGGCTATACGGCTGATCCATGCGCAGAACGTAACTTCCCGCCGGGAAGGTGCGCGGTTCCGGCTTGGGCTTCGGCTTTGGCTTGTGATCGCCACTCTCTTCGGCGGCGTCGGGACCGCGCTTGGGCGGCGCCTTCTTGGGCGGCATCATCGCCGTGAACTCCGCGCTGGCGCGGGAAATTTCGCAGCCCTGTTCCTGCAGCATGCGCAACAGGTCCGCCTGCGCGCCGGGACGCGCCTCGTCCGCCGGAAAGACGTAGGCGGCCGGTCCCTCCGTGCGCGCCTTCTCGATGGAGCGTTTGGCCTTCAGATAGAAGTTGCGCAGGAATAGCTTGTTGTTGGCGCTGAAGTACGCCAGGCCCGTCAGCAGGCCGGTCTCTTCGTAGTTGTTGTTGTTGCGCTGCGACCATTTCGCTTTCGGCAGCGGCGGGTTCTGCCTGTACCACGTGCGCGCGTATTCGCTGGGCTCGAGCGTGCGCTCCACGGTATCTGCGCCGCCGTTGCCGAACGTTTCGTAAAGCCGGCTGATGCCGTTGTGCATGGCGGCAATGAACATCAGGTAGCTGGGAGACCAGGTGTCGAAGGTGCCATGTGTGAACACGCCCGGCATGCCGAACGTGGTCATTTGCGAAACGTTGTTCCAGCCCATCATCTGCCATTCGCCAGCCAGGATCGGATCGATCCACGCATTGTAGGGACCGTCGCCCACCGTGTTGTCGTAAAGATAAGGCACGGATTCGTGCAGGTCGTGCAGCACCTGCGCCTTCCATCCCACGAAGGTGTGCAGCACGTTGCGCGTCAGCGCGAGGGTGAGCCCCATGGCGTCGCGATTGTTGTCGTGGCCCACGTAGTGGCCCCAGTAGATCAGCGGCGGCCACTCCTTACCGGGGTTCGCCAGGTGCCACTTATAGATATCCACCATGCGGTCGCGCCCGTCCACTTCGACGACCGGCGTGATCAGGGTGATGGTGTTCTCGCGGATGAACTTAATGTAGGCGCTCTCGTCCACCGCCAGCCGGTAAGCGAGCTCCATCAGCGCCGTGGGGGCGCCGGTTTCGGGCGAGTGGATGGTTCCGGTGATGTAGTAAATGGGCGTGGATGCCGCCACCAGTTTCTCGGCTTCGGCGTCGTCCAGATGGATGGTGCGCGGGTCCGCCAGTTTCGCCAGGCGCGCGCGGTTCTCGTCGAGTTTGGCCAGCAGCCGTTCGTCCGCCACGGCCACCGCGATCATCTCGCGGCCCTCTTCGGTCTGGCCGATGCTGAAGACCTTCACGCGCGGGCTGGCTGCCTCCAGCATGCGCATGTAACGATAGACTTCGTGCGCATACGGCAGGATGCCCGGCGCGCCCGCCACGTCGCCGAGCACGGCCTTGGGGGTCGGCACGGTCTTCGACGCCGGTAGATAGTCGGTAAGCGGCGAATTGAAGAACGGCTGGGTGGTGTACTCGCGGATCTTCCTGGTGTACTCTTCGTCGACGGGTTGGCTGGCGTCGCGCGCCGGCCTGGGCTGAGCCATGAGGGGCAGCGCGAGAACGATCGGAACCACGAGCAGTTTCTTCATGTGAAAACGACTATAACAGGTGGGGCGGACCTCCAGGTCTGCGCGGGTCCTCCAGGACCCGCTC
>Ga0224555_1001421_pt1 | contig 33186 bp, 31 predicted proteins | sample 714S23034metaG_FD_180687 | JGI IMG/M metagenome (GOLD analysis project Ga0224555, IMG submission 180687) | Peat soil microbial communities from Stordalen Mire, Sweden - 717 S2 30-34 | ecosystem: Environmental > Terrestrial > Soil > Wetlands > Peat | place: Sweden: Norrbotten County, Stordalen... | reverse complement strand
AAATGTCGATTTATAGTCCCTACAAAATAAATAAATCTATATGACAATTGATTATCAACAACTTACAAAAGAAAATTCGCCAAAAACGCTCCGGTAACGTTAAATGCTAAACGAAGTCAGGTTAATGGTAAGCACGCCGCGTGCCGGAAATGGCAGCAGGGTGGTTTTCATGTTTTTAATCCGTAAACCATTGTTACGTAAGGGGCTACAATAAAGTATTTATACTACTTGTGAACATAAGAATAAAGAATAGTGTAAGAGTTTCCGACGCCGAATTCAATCAAGATTGTCTTAAATGCAGGCAACACATTGAACAAGAACACATTACGTCGCATCCAGCCGATCTGTAAGGAATTCCGACAAAAATCATTCTGTAGGACTAACGATCCAGCTCCGATTGGAACTGCCAGCGGCCCGGCCCGACCTCGCGGGCGCCGCCGTTCCGGCCCGGCACAACCACCGTCGCCGTGGTGTTGGCGGGGATGGTGATGTCCATGTCAAGTTTGGCGCCGTGGCGTTTCCATTGGCTGAGAATTCGGCCGCAGGGCGAATCAAACCGCGCTTTCACCCAGGTCAAATCTCCAACGATGGCTGGCTGGATGAGGATTTTCTTGAAGCCCGGCGCGGCGGGGCGGATGCCGGCGAGGGTTTGGTAGAACCAGGCGTCCACGTTGCCGGCCTGAATCAACAGCGCCTCGCTGTTCATGCCTGGATCGCGCGTGTCGGTATCCCATCGCTCCCAGATGGTGGTCGCGCCTTGGGCCAGCATGTAGCCCCAGCTTGGGCGCGTCGTTTGCGTGACAATGGTCCAGGCGACATCGGGCCGGCCGATGTCCGTCAGGGTCTGCATCAGCCATTGGATGCCGATCAGGCCGACGGTCAAATGACCGTTATGCTTGACCATGATGTCATCCACCAGGTTGGCGATGACGCCCTCGCGCTGCTCCGCCGGCACCAGCCCGAACTGCAGCGCCAAGACATAGGCGCACTGCGTGCCGCCCTGGTAAACGTGCGTTTGCGGATCGAGGAATTTTTGGTTGAAGGCCGTCTTGAGTTTATCGGCCATTTCCGCGAACATGCGCTGGTCCGCCTCGTGCCCCAGCCGTCCCGCCAGCCGCTGCAGGATGCGGCAGTTGTTGTAGTGGTAAGCGGAGGAGATCAAATCGCGGGGCGTGGCGCCTCTTTCGTTGACCTTCTTGTCCATGGTATAGGCATCGCACCAGTCGCCGAAGCTGGTGGCCTTCAAGGTGCCGTCGGGCAGTTCATGGCGGCGCATGGCCAGCACCCAGGCCTTCATGGCGGCATAATTGTTTTCCGCCACGCGGCCATCGGCATAAAACTCAGTGAACCAATCGGGGATGATCGTGAAGACGCTCGGCCATTCCACGCCGTCGCCCCCGGTCCAGTACATCGCCACGTCCGGCAGCGAGCCGTCGGTCCGTTCCGAGCGCCGCACGTCGTCCATCCATTTGGTGTAGAAGGGGGCGACGTTGAAATTAAAGGCCTCGCTTTCCGCGTCCTTGGCCGGATCGCCCTCCCACGCCTGCCGCTCGTCGCGGTCGGGGTCCAGCGGCGCGCTGCGCAGGAACATCCTCATCCCCCGGCGCATGGCGGCGTGAATGCGGTTGACCAAATCGTTGGAACACTCGAAGTCGCCCACCGTTTCAACCGCGGTGTGGATAAACAAGCCCTCGAAATTGTCCGCCTTCGGCGTCCCCGGAAAACCGGTTACCTGGACGCGCCGGAAGCCCTGTCCCTTGAAGCGCGGACTCCAGGTTTCGGTGCCTTTTCCCTTGAAGGTGTACCCATCCGTGCAACGGGCGGAGCGGTTGTCCGCCGTCTTGAGCGTACCGTCGTGCTTGAGGCTGTAGGCGCTGGTCAGGCGGACCTGCGCGCCGCGCGGCCCGCTGGCCTTCAATTGCACCGTGCCGTAGAAATTCTGTCCCATGTCCACGATGGTGGCGCCCGGCCCCGGACTTGTCACCGCCGCCGGATGGATGATCTCCGTCACCCGCATCGGCTCGATCATTTGCGCGTGCAACGCGCCGGCCGGCGCGGCCACCAACCCGGCCTGCTCCCACGAGGCATCGTCAAACCCGGCGCGATCCCAGCCGGGCATTTCCAGCCGGGCGTCGTATTCTTCGCCATCGTATTCATTGTTGACCCGGATCGGGCCATGGGTGGTCAGCCGCCAATTCTCGTCGCTCACGACGGTGGTTTTTGAGCCGTCGGCGTATTCGACCTCCAATTGCAGGAGCAGCTTTGGAAAGCCGAAGGTGGCGATGCTCTTGGACACCCGCGGCGCGAAGAATCGTCCATTGCCGAGAATCACGCCCAGCGCGTTGGTTCCGGGGCGCAACTGCCGGGTGACATCGAATGTCACAAAGTAAAGAGCGTTGGAGTAATCCGACAAAGCCGGGTCCATCACATCCTCGGACACCTTCTGCCCGTTCAGGGACAAATCGAAGAAGCCCACCCCGCACACATAAGCCGCCGCCCGCGCGACCTTGTTCGACACGGGAAATTCCCGGCGCAGATAGCGGGCCGGCAACTCCCGCCTGTTGCTGGTGATTTTGCCCCACGGCTCAACGCCATAGGCTCCCAGCGCCTTGGCCGCCGTCCATTGATTCCGGTCGGCGCTGGCCTCCCACTGTCCGTCCGTCGTGACGTCCAGGGGATCGCCTTGCGCGAATTCCACGTGCAGCGTCGCGATCAATCCCGCCGGGGTTGGAACTGTGCCGGCGTTGGTGGCCGTGACCGCAAGAATGTTTTCGCCCGCGCGCAGCAACGCGGTGACGTCCAATTTAACCACTTCTTGAAAGTTATCGCCCTGCCCGGCGTTGCGTCCGTTGATGGAAAGCCCAAACGCATTGTCCGCCGTGATGAAGCACCACGCCCTGACCGGCTTCCGCTCCGGGGGCAGCGTGATGGTTCGTCGGAAATAGCGTGTCCCCGGCGGCGCGCTGACGGCGGGATTGCCTTCATTTGCCCAAATCCATTGCGCTCCTTCCAGGGGCTCATTCCGTGGAGGATCGTCGTTGCCAACCCATTTCGCCTGCCAATCTTCGGTCTTGAGCAGGCCCATGCTCCAGGAAGCCGGACGGCTCCAAGGCGAGACCTGGCCGCGTCCGTCCCATACGCGCACTTTCCAGAAACAGACGGCGCGGGATTCCAGCGGTTTGCCGGCGTATTCCACCAGGAGCGATTGATCGGACGAAACCCGGCCGCTGTCCCACAGATCGCCCTGGTCGCCGGCCAGAAGTTTGACTGAGGATGCCACCAGCACTTGATAGGCGCTCTGCATGGCGCCGCGTTGATGGGAGGCGAGAATCCAGCTTAAGCGCGGTCGCGCAACATCAATGCCCAACGGGTCTTTGAGATATTCGCAACGAAGGTCCTCAACGGCGGCCGCGCGGCCAACCAACGTCGCAACGATGAAAAACAACAACATTAGCCCCGACAGCAATGGCCCCGATTTCATTTTATTTCAAACCACTTCTCCATAACCGGAGTTTTTCGCCGGATCTAACCCCCAACACAAACCAAACCACACAGCCGCCCAAAATGTTAACCATCCCGACTGCGGGCAATTTCGCAAATTCAGGCAAGAATGTCAATGCCTTTTTGCACCGTTTTTGCACCCCAAAAAAGTGGAATGCGCCGATTACAAAAATCAGCGTGATTTTATAGCTGCATTGGGGCGGGGGACATGGTAAAACTGTCGCGTCGCCGGTCAAATGCCCGAAGAAAGGCAGCGCCCGGCGGCCATGGAAAGGACACGACGATGGAACAGTATGTTTATTTTGGCTGTTTTTTGTTCGGCCTGATTTTTACGCTTGTGAGCGCCATCTTTGGGCACGACTTCGGCGGCGACGGGCACTTTGAACTTGGCACCGGCGGCCATGCCGAGGCGGGCTTCGAACATTCCGGCATGCCGGGCATCTCCATGTTCAGTCCGACGGCGATATGCTTGTTCATCACCGCTTTCGGGGGATTTGGACTGATTTTCTCCAGCATTTCGGCGACCAAGAACGTCTGGCTGAGCACGCCCTTGTCCCTCTTCGGCGGATTGGTGGTTGCCGGCGCGGTGCTCTCGCTCTTTAGCATGATGTTTAATAAGACCCAAAGCTCCAGCGAAGGACACATTAACACACTGGTCGGCAGCACGGCCACGGTGATTACGCCGATTCCGCCGTCGGGCGTCGGAGAAATCGCTTATGTGCAGGGCGGCAGCCGTTATACCGCCCCCGCGCGGGAGGAAAAAGGCGTGGCGGTGGCCAATGGCCAGACCGTCAAAATCACGCGCGTGGCCGAATCGCAATTTTTCGTCTCCCGATCTGAGAATCCCGCTTCATCATCCACACCAACCCCAAAGGAATAAAATGCATCCCTACATGTTTGCCTTGCTTGAAAACGTCGGTGGCCTGGCCAAGGTGGTCCTTGCCGTCATCGGTATTGTTGTTGTCATCGTCTTCCTGGCCTCCATCTGGGCCAACCGCTACGCCAAGGTTGGCCCTAACGAGGTCCTGGTCGTCTCAGGCCGCAAGCACAGGTATCTCGAATCGGATGGGACCGCGCAATTCCGCGGCTTCCGCATTGTCAAGGGCGGCGGCACCTTCGTCTGGCCTGTTTTTGAAAAGGTGGACCGCCTTTCGCTCGAATTGCTGACCATAGACGTGCAAACCCCCGAGGTCTATACCAGCAAGGGTGTCCCGGTCAAAGTGGACGGCGTCGCCCAAATCAAAATCAAGGGCGATGATATTTCCATCGCCACCGCCGCCGAACAGGTCTTGAGCAAGTCCATTGATGAAATCAAGAGCGTCGCCACCCAGACGCTGGAGGGCCATTTGCGCGCCATTCTCGGCACCATGACCGTGGAGGACATTTACCAGAACCGCGACGCCTTCGCTTCCAAGGTGCAGGAGGTGGCCGCGGGCGACATGGCCAACATGGGCTTGGGCATCGTCAGTTTCACCATCCGCGACATCCGCGACGGCCAGGGCTACCTGGACGCGCTGGGCAAGCCGCGCATCGCCCAAGTCAAACGCGACGCCACCATCGCGCAGGCGGAGGCGGACCGGGACGCGATGATCCGTTCGGCGCAGGCCACCCAGGCGGGGCAGGAGGCCAAATACGTGGCCGACACGCGCATCGCCGAGGCGCAGCGTGATTATCAAACCAACGTCGCCAGCTATCAGGCGACCGTCAATCAAAAGAAAGCGGAGGCCGACCTGTCCTACGATTTGCAGAAGTTCAAGACCGGCCAGTTGGTCAAGGCGGAGGAAATCCAGGTCAGCATTATCGAGAAACAGAAACAGATCGAGTTGCAGCAGCAGGAAATCCAGCGCAAACAGCGCGAGTTGGAGGCCAACGTGCAAAAGCCGGCCGACGCCGAGCGTTACCGCGTGGAAACCCTGGCCAACGCCACCAAATTCCAACTCGAAACCGAAGCCGCCGGCAACGCCGCCGCCACCAAAGCCAAGGGCTTCGCTTCAGCCGACGTGACCAAAGCCACCGGTTTGGCCGAGGCCGATGCCAACAAGGCGCGCGGTCTGGCCGAGGCGGCCATTATCGAGGCCCAAGGCGCCGCCACCGCCAAGGCCATGAACTTGAAGGCGGAATCGTTCAAGCAGTACAACGAAGCCGCGGTCGTCGAGATGATCGTGCGCATCCTGCCGGAGATGGCGGGCAAGGTCAGCGAGCCGCTGTCCAAGACCGAGAAGATCGTCATCATCAACAGCGGCGGCGGCGTGGGCGGCGGCGCCAGCAAAGTGACGGGCGACGTCGCGCAAATCATGAGCCAGTTGCCGCCGGTCATCGAGAGCCTGACCGGGATCAGTTTGGCCAAGCTGATCGAACAAGTGCCCGCCCTCAAAAAAGCCATGGGCGGCAACACGCCCAAGCCGCCGGCCGCCTGAGTTGCGTGGGGGTGTGAGACAACATTCGGTTTGTCTTCATTGCCCATCGTGTTTCCCTGCAAGGGGCCTCGTAACTTTGGTTTCGTCAAGGATCGAGCAGTCTATCCCGAACTGGGTATGGCCGAACGCGGGTTCAGTTGATGCTACAAGCGCAAGGAAAGGATAAAGCCAGTCAGATTGTCCACTATCATAATATGGCAAAGCCTTTTTAATGGTCACTTTTCTTACCGCTGCCCAGTCAACCTCTCCTGGAACAAGCTCTTGCACCGCTTTGCCTTCGCGCAAATACGCTATTGCTGTTTCAGGTGTAATTGAACGAAGGCGCTGATAACGTCGCAACTTTCGCCAGGTAATCGAAAAGCTGCGGATTGTTCCATGCTCGCCAAAAGAGATCTGGCTACCGTCGCCGGCGATAAGCGATATTCCATCTACACATCTCCAAAAGCTGGCTGTGCGATATTCAACATTGGTGATGTCGATATTACCCACGTAGTAGATCCTCAGAGGCTCCGAAAAATGAAACTTGGACGCGCTTTGGATATCACGTCCATTGTCAAAAGAATTTGTGATATCAGACAAATTGATGCCTGTTTTCCGTAAAAACTCCGCGGCAAGTTTCGGCATTTCACTTATTGGCGGCACACCTTCTGCCAAATTGGTAGGCCCATAGTGGGGTTCAACTGTTTCGTAATGAATTCGGCCTAATGGAAAAGAGATCTCCAATGTTCTCGATCCGTCGGGCATCCGAAAAACTACGCCATTTGTGGTTTCCTGAGTCTTGTTTTGCTCCGTAAAAGAGCACAAGTTCATTATATTGGAAATGACTTCGGGAGAGAACTTATTGGGCAAAAGCCGATAAATCCAAACGTTGGATGGTATCGCCCTTGTTGGGGCCTCCCAACGCACGTCCAAATCGGCGCGCGCCGGGATGGGTGTTTCCCCTTCCCTCCAAGGAGCGTTTTGAGCCACGCCTGCGAACAAAAACCCTTGGAGCAGGCCGAAGGTGATTATTGTTCTCATTTTTACCATTATGGCCAGACTTGATTGCTGTCGGAAGTCCACTCTCCTCCCGGAACATTGGGACTTTGCAGCGTGTCGTTCATACAGGCAGTGTCACCAGCAACCGCCATAACCGCGGAGCTTGCGCCATCGGGAAGAGAAGATTTGTAAACCTTATACGCATCCCTCGCTGCCTGATACCATGCCGCTCGAATCGTTAGGGGATTGTAACTGTTTGTGGTCGTTCCGTAATTCATGTACTGGGCCCAATACTTCCCGAAAGTTAGACTCGGATAGCAGTCCGTATCCGAACCCAGGATGAGATGGAGGTTGTTGTTATACGGCTTGATTCCACCCCTCTTCATGCTGCTCCAATTGACGTGGTAAAGGCTGTAACAGGCGTAAATCCCTATCCACTTAAGTCCATTCGTTCCGGAGCCCCCCAGATTCATTTCGGACATCCGCAAGTATTGCGCCCCGCCGCCCGACGTTATGGGAAAGTACATCTGTTCACATTCGTTGGCCTGGTAGTCCGGCGATGTTCCGTAGGCGCCATGAAGTGACAGCAAAACGAGATTGACGTTGTTGAAAGGACTGCCGCTTCCTCTCAAATCGTTGATGTGGAGGGTGTTGTCCGCCTCGGAGAGTGCGTTAGTCCATCCCCAGTGCTGCATTTGGCTCGCAAATGCCCCGATTTCCATTGCAGCCAGGTACGTTGGCCCGAATCCTAGGGAAGAGCTTCCGCCATGTCCCTCAAATTGAATGTGGGTTCCCGACAAAGACCCGTCCAGCAATGGCGTCAACCAAAAATCATTTGTTCCATTGGCAGTGTAACTGTCATAGGCAACCCCAAATGTGCCTTGGAGACCGCGGACAGGATTATTCGGCGGCCGCTGTGGCGCGGCAGGGCTGGATTGTCCCGACGGCGAGCCGCCGCCGCTGCCGCCATCGGGCGACGCGCCCCCTGAGACGCCGTCATTGTGACTCGCGATAGCGGCGGATTCGGTCTGGGGCGTCATTTGCGAAGGCGAAGCCGGGAAGATAGTCAAGTTGTTCGTGTCGTATCCCGGAGGGTATATGATCAGCGGCGCCGCACTTCCCGAACCATCCAACGGCATCGCCCATAACTCAGATGCATCTGACGTTGCGGAGGGCAATCCTGTGGCCAAATCAAGCGATGGAGGGCCGCTCTCGCCGTTGTTGGTGCTGCCGACAAAACCTGAGAGCGCTTGGCCGTTCGTTTGCGCCGTGATGTAGTAATAGTAGATGCCGATTGGCAAATTTGTTTCACCATTGCCGGTGCCATCCCAATTGTACAGCATCGAGCCGCCGCTTCCCGACGCGGTGACAACCACGTTGCTATTGACGTCAACGATGTTGAGCGTCCAATCCGAGTTAGCAGCGAAAACGGCGCTGACCTGCTGGATTTGTCCGGAGGACGGGTCAAACGAGGGCTGAGAGAACGAAATTCCAGTCACCAGATTGTTAAAGGTCACTGGCGCCAACGGGGAGACACCGTGTCCGGCGGCAACGGGACCTGCGTTCAGAGTGACCGCTTGCGCGGATTCGCATTGCACTGTGCCAAACAAAACATGCGTTCCGTTTCCCCACTCGCAAGTGTTAATCGCGTAAGTATCAACTTCGTAATTCGTCACGCCTTCGCTGTAATTGGTGGTGCTCTCCGCCATTTGCATTTCCTGTCCGTCAACATAGAGCTTAGTCCCGTCAATAAATGGCTGGTCGGTGCTGGCGGTCACCGTCACCGTCAATTCGCCGGCCACAGTGGCATTGGCCGCGGGAGAAGTGATGGAGACGGTTGGCTCATCCGAAGTGGTGTCCGGGCCTTTGTCCACGACGCGGTAAAATCGGGCAGGAGCGTATTTCGGATGCGGGATGATGGGAACAAGGGTATAATTGCCGGTGTCAAGCTAAAAGGTGTTTGTGCCTTGCGAGGGATAATTGTCGTAAAGCAGATTCCAAGGGATGTTTCCGTCCGCGTTGGTGTTCAACGTATCGGCTTCGTCAATTTCGTACGTTTCGTTGCTCATGCTGGCCCAACTGACTTGGATAGCCTGTTCGGGGGTCGCAGAAACTCCGGTAAATTGGAGTTGAGCGGATGCGCTTGCGGCAAGCCCAACCCCTAAAACAACTGCACTAGCAAACAATATTCGCGAGAGGACAGTTTTACGGTTCATATAAAGATTTCCTTTCATTTGGCCCGGTTGTAATCCACAGAAAACCTCGGAAGAAGCAAAGGCGCACACCTGTGCTTCCTCCAGAGGCTACCGACCAAGGCGCCGCAAGATAAAGCCACAGGCGGCGCCCATTTGGGCGTTGCCCTGGCCTTCTTGCAATGCTTGATAAATTGGTCGGTAATTTCTGGAGATTTTGTGTAGCGGCCATGCTACGCAAATTCAAAAAAACTCTAAAATTGTAAAAGAACTGTCCCGATGCTGGCTCAGGTCGCCGCAAAATGCATGTATATTTTCGGCCTTTTCCATTACAATTAGGAGGGCCATTCCGATGGGATGGCTCGCATTGGGGGTTTTCCTGTTTTTCGCCCAAAAAACGCGGGGCCTGGGAAATCAACGCAAGTTCCTCTCCATCAAGGCCAAAGACGGTCACGACCGCGCTCTAAAAAACGTACTGACAGAAAAAACGGGCTTTTTTTGGGGCCGTTTGGCAGAAAAACGGGGGGTCCGCTCCAAAAAAAAGACACTTTTTTTCGTGTTTTTCCTATTTTTAGGGATTTTTCGCCCCGCAAGAGGTTGAAGCTGAGGATGTTCCGCCGATTCGACCCCACCCAAAAAAATCGTGCCGAAAAACCTACCATAGGTTTTTGGGTTTTTGCGGGTTATGGTAATATGGCCGCGTGAATGTTGAAAAAGTTCAGCGCGTGCCGCGTCTCGCGGCGCCGGCTGCCAGCCGGCGCTGCCAGGTCGTGGATGTCACGCATGGCCGGGCCGGCCGGCCGCCGATCCGGCCTCAACCAGCGCTATGCCCGCAGGCAATCCCATTTCGATCCGGCCTTGCTCCGGCCCAATCCGGGCTAATCCAACCTAATCCGACCTATGAGAAAAAAAATAAATCCACGGAATCGAGTGACGCGTCTCCTGAAAAAATATGGCTAAATTAAACCAAATTAAACCAAATATGACTGGATTTTTTTATTTTTTTCCGCCTCCGGCAGGTTCTTGGCGGCAGATGCAGACGGCTGGAAGAATTTTGTCTCACGCCCGTTGCGTGATTCCGATTGCAAACGGTCTTGATGCAGTCTAAGTTTAACCTATGAAACCGCCTGAAATGCCCGTTTTGGAAGCGCGTTTGACCAGCCGCGATATTCGTGCCGTCGCGGCGCGGTTGGCGCATCCGGAGGACCCGCTGGCCGGGTGGCAATTCGAATTTGGCGAATGGCGCAAGGCTTGCGCGGAGTTTCAACAGATGGAGCAGGAGAGAATCGCCGAGCCAGACGCGCCTTCCCCTCTGGCCTTGCGTCAACACCGTTATTTGCTGTTCATGTTGATGACGCACGGAGAAGAATTGGGGCTCCATCTGATGCAGAATCCAGCCGTGGCGGACACCCAGAAGACACGGTTGCTTGAGCAGGTGGACGCGTTTTTGGGAACATTGAGCGATTCGTGGCATACCTGGCACGGCGAGGCTTTGCCCGCGCATCACGAGGCGCTGGCCGGTTTTTTGGGTTGATTGTGCATCCGGCGCTGGAAGCCATCTTCCGCCTGCGGGAGGAACGCGACATGGAGATTGATCCGGTCGTGAAGACCGGGCTTCACGCGAAGTTCCATCAGCGGCTGGAGGAGTTTCTTAACGACAATAACTTAAAAATGACACACGCGGAGTTTCTCGCCGCCACGCGTGAAGATTACAAGCACTGGCGGCGAAATCCGCGAACGTAATATGAGACTATTCGAAGCGATCATGGACGCCAATCACCGCGCGGTGGGGGGAGACCTCTCCGCCGGGTTGCACGTGGCGGATTACGCCCGGGAACTGCCCGTCGTGGCCATGACGTGCATTGACCCGCGCCTCAACCGCCTTTTCCCCGGCGTGCTGGCGCTGCCGGAGGAACAATTCATCTGGCTGCGCAACGCCGGCAACATCATCACCGGGCCGTTGAGCAGCACCATGCGCTCCCTCGCCCTGGCCTGCGCGGTCAAGGGCGGACGCGAGATCGCCCTCATCGGCCACACTGATTGCAAGATTCGCCTCACGACCATCGGCCAGTTGACCGAGCGGTTCAAGGCCCTCGGCATCGAACGCCGTCTTTTGCCGGAGAACCTGACGGACTATTTCGGCGTCTTCGCCAGCGAACGCCAAAACGTCATTCGCGGCGTGGATTTTATCCGGCAAAGCCCGCTGATCGGGCCGCGGATTCCGGTGCATGGCTTGATGGTGGACATTCAATCCGGCTTGTTGGAATGGATCGTCAACGGGTACGACGTGTTGGACCGGCCCGCCGCCGCTCCGGGTGAAATGCGGTTGCCGACGCTGGGCGGGGTGGTGGGGGACCTGGCGACCGGCGCCGGCTTTAACATCGGCGAAATGAAATTTCCCGAATTGAAAATAGGCGAAATGTCCGGCGCCGCATCGCGGATGCTCTCGGCTTCCGAACCCCTGGGCGCTCCGCCGCCTCCACCGGCGCCGACGCCAGTTCCGCCGCCGCTGCCGCCGCCGCCCATGCGGACGCGCGCGCTGCCCATCCCCCCGCCCATTCAACTGCACACCGGGGACCGGGGCCGAAGGCGGTAATGGGGTCTTGATCCGATAATCAGGCGCAATTCAAACATAATCGAAGCGGGGCCAGAAAGCGTGCCTTTGAAGGCGATTGAGGATTGCAAATTGAGAATTTGTCAATGGCAATTGAGCCGTGGTTTTCAATGGCCTTAAAGATTGAGGTGTCTTTGGCCTGCCGTGAGAAAAGTGTTGGCTTTGCCGCCCCGGTGATGGAAAATCCCCCCGATCGCAAGGGGCGGACTTTCCGCCGGGGTTCAAGGCGCGGGCCAAAACCAAGCGTGAAGCAGAACGAAATGAATTCGAAAGAGATTTTAAAACTGGGCTTGCCCAAGGGCAGTTTGCAGGATGCCGCCATCGCCAAAATGGCCAAGGCCGGCTTCCATGTTCAAGTCAGCAGCCGCTCGTATGTCCCTTACGTGGATGACGAGCAACTGATGATCCGGCTCATTCGGGCGCAGGAAATCAGCCGCTATGTCGAGCATGGCTACCTGGATTGCGGCTTGACCGGGCATGATTGGATCGTTGAAAACGGCTCCAAGGTGCATGAGGTCGGCGAGTTCCAATTCAGCAAGGCCACCAGCCAGCCGGCCCGCTGGGTGCTGGCCGTGCCGGAAAATTCCCCCATTAAGTCCCCCAAGGATTTGCAGGGCAAGCGCATCGCCACCGAGGTCGTCAACATCACCAAGCGGTATCTCCGCCAGCACGGCGTCAAGGCCGAGGTCGAGTTTTCCTGGGGCGCCACCGAGGTCAAGGCGCATGAACTGGTGGATGCGATTGTCGAAATTACCGAGACCGGCTCGTCGCTGCGGGCCAACAATTTGCGCATCGTGGATACGCTGCTGGTTTCAACCCCGCGCCTGATTGCCAACGCGGCCTCGTGGAAAGACCCCTGGAAACGGCAGAAGATCGAGACGCTGGCGCTCCTGCTCCGGGGCGCGCTGGAAGCCGAAAGCAAGGTCGGGTTGAAAATGAATTTGCAACAAAAGGACCTGGCCTCGCTCCTCAAAACCCTGCCCGCCCTGCGCAACCCCACGGTTTCCAACTTGAGCCTGCCGGGGTGGGTTGCGGTGGAGACGATCATTGACGAACGGGTGGTGCGGGAGTTGATTCCCCAACTCAAAGCCGCCGGGGCCGAAGGAATCATTGAATATCCTTTGAACAAGGTGGTATATTAACACCGCAGTTATGAAGAAATAATTATGGGATCACTAAAGAAACGCCGCAAAAGCAAGATCAACAAACATAAACGCCGCAAAAAGCTGCGCGCCAATCGCCACAAGAAACGCACCTGGCAGAAGTAAGCCGGGATGGTGTTGGGCCTTTTAGGGGGTGCCGATGCAACCCGCCAGCGCGCGGGAGGCGGTTCTTTCTGGCTGCCGGGGTACGCATGAAGGCAATCCATTTCATTCTGGTTTTCGGGCTGGCGGGCTTGTTGCTGCCAGGCTGCGCGGAGGGCCTGCGCCGCTTGCCGGCGGCCGCCAGCGCTCCAAATGGAGGGGCGCCGCCCCCGTTGCAGTTCGTCTGCGGCAATGCGGATGCCTACGCCCACTTCGCCGCCGGCGAAAGCTGCTCCGACAACGATGATGCCGCCGGTTCACTGCGGCAATGGGAGCTTGCCGCTTTGGCGGATCCGGGCAACGAAACGCTGGTCACAGAGGTGGCCGAGCAACTCCTGCAGCACAAGGAGATTGACAAAGCCCTGGCCGTCTTGGCCAAGTCCGCCAGCCGGACCAACGCTTCGCCTCTGGTTCTGTCGTGGCTGGCCCGCGTCCAGCTTCAGTGCAGGCATTTCAAGCAGGCCCTGGCCGCCAGCAAGTTGGCCATCCAGCGGCAGCCCGACGCGCTGGCGGGCTACGAGTGCCAGGTTGAGATTCTCATGCAGCAAAAACAATGGGCCGAAACCGCCAGAACACTCCACCGCGCCGCCCGCCAGGTGCGGCCGGATCCGGGCCTTTTGCTGGCGGTGGCGGACCTCTACGGCCTTTATCTTAAAAACCAGCCCAAGGACGACGAGGCCGAAGAGGCCGCCGTCGCGCTGCTGGATCGCACTGGCCGCCTTGAATTCACCTCCCCGCGCCTGTGGGAACTGCTGGCCGACCAATACGCCAAGATGAACCAGGAAAAGAAGGCGGCCGACATTTACACCCGGTTGCTGGCCGATGTGCCCGAACCCTCCGCCGCGCGCGACAGCCTCCACCAAAAGCTGGCGGGGCTTTACATCCAATCCGAAGACCGCACCAACGCCATCAAGGAATTGCGGGCCTTCGTGCGGGACAACCCAACCCGTTATCCGCGGGCCTGGTTCGTCCTGGGCGAACTGGCCTATGAAATCGGCAACCTGGCCGACGCGGCCGAGGATTTCGCCAACGCGCTGCATGGGGACCCGCGGATCGAACAGGCTTATTACGACCTGGCCCTGGTGCAACTGGATTTGCGCCAGCAACAGCAGGCTTTCGCCACCTTGGAACAGGCGCGCGTCCTTTTTTCCAAGACTTTTGCCTGTGAATTCTACACCGGCCTGGTCTTTGCCCACACCAAGAATTATCCCGAAGCCATCCGCCACTTCAAGGAGGCGGAAGTCATCGGTTTGGCGACCGATCCCTCGCGGCTGGACCAGCGGTTTTACTTCCAATTCGGCGCGGCGTGCGAGCGCGGACGGGAGTACAAACAGGCCGGGGAATACCTGCAAAAGTGCGTCACCCTGGCGCCGGATTTCGCCGAGGCGCTCAATTATCTGGGCTACATGCTGGCCGATCACGGCGAACAACTGCCCCGCGCCCGCGCCCTGATCGAAAAAGCGGTCAGCCTTGACTCCAAAAACGGGGCTTATCTTGACAGCCTGGGCTGGGTGCTCTTCAAGCTCGGCCAGCCCCATCAAGCCCTGCCGCAACTCCTCAAAGCCGTGCAATACACCTCGCCGCCGGACGCCACCGTGCTGGACCACCTGGGCGACGTGTACCTGGCCCTCCATCAAGCCGGCAAGGCCCTGGAATCCTGGAAGAAATCCTATGCCATCGAAACCAACGACGATGTCAAACATAAAATAGAACAGTATTCCGGCGGCACCCGGTGAGTCCCCGTGCGTTTCTCCAATTCAATATGCGCATTATTAGCGGCAGCGCCGGCGGCGTCCTGTTAAAGGCCCCCAAAGGCTTTGAAGTGCGGCCCACGCCCGACTTGGTGCGGCAGGCCGTCTTTAACAGCTTGGGCGCGCGCGTGCAAGGGGCGCGCGTGCTGGAATTGTTTGCCGGCACCGGCGCGTTGAGTCTGGAGTGCCTGAGCCGCGGCGCCGCCTGCGCCCTGTGCGTCGAAAAATCCGGCCGCCACGCCCAATTCATTCAACGGAACTTGGAGCAGGCGCGCCTGCCCGCCGGGAGCCTGCGCCTGCGCGTGCAAGACGCCTTCGCCGCCATCCGGCAATTGGCCGCCGAACGTCAACAATTCGATTTGATCCTGGCCGACCCGCCTTACGGTGAGAAGAACATCGGACGCCGCTCCACGTCTTTCGCCCAACAATTGCTGGACAAGAGCGTTCTGGGGGAGTTGTTGCTCCCCGGCGGCCTTTTCATCCTGGGCCACACCAAGCGGGACACCCTGAGCCTCCCGCCGGAGTGGGAGGAAACCAATCTCCTCAAACACGGCGACACCGTCATGCGTTTTTTGCGCCACGCGGGCGTTCAGGGTTGAACTTTGCGCTTTTCACTCCTGGCGCCGCGCCTTAATCTGGCGGCGTGCAGTTTCAGATTATATTCAATCCGACCAGCGCGGCTGAATTGGCCCGCATGCCGCGCGAGTTGCAGCTTCACATCCTGGGCGAATTCCGCGGCCTGCCGCGGGAAGTCCTCAAAAGCGACCCGCATCATTTTGGCCGGCTTGAGCGCGCGGGCAAAACCTTGCAGCGTTTCCGCCTGGGCGACTACCGCGTTTATTTCGAGCGCCATGAATTGGGCGTGGTCGTTCACCGCATCCTGAGCCGCAACACGCTCAAGGACTTTCTCTATCGCTCCAGCCTGCCCACGGGCGAGGACGAAGCCTTGCAGGAGAACCCGAAGTTTTGGGAAATGATCGAATCCGCCCGCCTCACCCCGCCCAAAAAGGAGTGAGCACTGCTGTCGTTTTCTTCATAATCATAATCTTAATCTTAATCTCTTCTGATGGATGAGTGGAAAAAAGAGATTACGATTAAGATTATGATTATGGACCGGAGACCGCCACCCGCGACCAAAGGGCTATTTCACGCGGCGGAACACTTTGAACGTCGCCGCTTGGTCCACCGATTTAATCACCATCTCGTCTATGTTGACATGCGGCGGGCGGGTCGCCACCCACACCAGCGCCTCCGCCACGTCCTCCGCCGCCAGCGGATGGACTCCCTCATACACTTTCGCCGCCCGGGCCTCGTCCCCGTTGAACCGCACCAGTCCGAATTCCGTCCGCGCCATGCCGGGATCAATCGAGCCGATGCGAATGCCCGTGCCGTTCAGTTCCAGGCGCAGGGTTTGCGTGATCTTGAGTTCGCCGGCTTTGGCCGCGCAATAGGCCGCGCCGCCTTCGTAGGCGAATCGGCCCGCCACGGACCCTATGTTCAAAATGGTGCTGCCCGCGTCCTTGGGCATCATGGGCAGGATGGCCCGTGTTACACGCAGCAGTCCCAGCACGTTGGTTTGCAGCATGGCTTCCCAATCCTCGTCCCGTCCGGCGGCGACCGTGTCCAGCCCGTGCGCGCCGCCGGCATTGTTGATGAGCACATCCACCGCGCTGGTGCGGCTCCGCGCCCATTGCGCGAAGTCCTCGACGCTGGCCGTTTTGGTGACATCCAGATTATGGCACAGCGCCTGGGGCGCGCCAGCCTGGCGGGCGGCGGCGGCGGCGGCTTCGAGGCGGTCAAGGCGGCGCGCGCCCAAGAGAAGATGGCAGCGCAAAGCGCCAAAAGCGGCGGCGGCGGCGGCGCCAAAACCGCTGGAAGCGCCCGTGATCAAAACCCATTTGCGGGCAAGTGAAAAAGCCATAACCCACCATTATCCAAAACCGCCCCGCCGCGCAACGAACAAAAAGCGCCATCCAAAGAGGACGCTTGCCCAAATCCCTAAAATGGGTATTTTGGAGGCATGATTGTGACCGCGACAGAACTGGCCAACGAAAGCAAAAGCATCCTCGATCGGGTGGTGCAGGGCGGCGAAGTCGTGGAAGTTCAACGACATGGCAAGACCGTGGCGGTCCTTCAACCGCGCGCGCGGCGTTGCACGCTCGGAACTTTTGCGCCTTCTGCGCGGGCGCGGCTTCAATGCCAGGGATTCCAAGGAATTGAAGGCTGCGATGGACACCATTTCTGAGGTTGTTTTCTCCCGCTGAAAAAAACGCTTGAAATCAGGCCGCCCAAGTGGGAGATTCCCACCATGACAGTCGTGACAGACAACAAAAAGCGTGTGACCCTGCGCCTGGCCAAACCCGGTGACAGGTTCGATGTCCAGGTAGTGTCCGATGGAAATTATAAGTTGACCAAGCTGGAGCCTGTGCAGATGAGGGGCGCTGCGAAGGTCCGGATTGAAAAACGCGGGCAGTACCATGTCGGCGTCCTGGACCGCCCGATCAATGAGGAATCGCTCAAAGAGGCGCTCGCTGAATTTCCATGAATCCGGCCTCGCCACAATCGCCGCCCGCCTCGCCCCCGTTGCGGCATTTGCTGGATGTCAATGTTCTCCTGGCCGCGATTTGGGCCAACCATCCGCAGCATGCCAAAGCTTTTGCCTGGCTATCAGGGAAAATCGTCATTCTCTGTCCTCTATCCGAACTTGGCTTTCTGCGCATCTCAAGCAACAAAAAGGCTATCAATGCGCCTATGCAGAAAGCGCGCGATCTGCTCAACCAATTCGCCACAGATCGAAAGGCGGCGCGGATTGCGGACAACCTGCCAGCGCTTGACTCTCATCCGGACAAATCCGAGGAAGTTACCGACCATTATCTGGCTGATCTAGCAGCGCTGCATGGGGCCAGACTGGCAACCCTCGATCAGAACCTAACCCATTCCGCCGTTGATGTGATTCTCTGAGTATCACAGACGGGCCAAACCTCAATAAGATGCCCCTTATTGTTTCGCACAATTCAAGTGGATGAGACCAGAACAGTTTTTTGCAAATCAAAAAATGTGAGGTCAAAAAAAGCGAAGAAAATATCAAAAAAGGGTGAGTTAAAATCTTCATTCAATTCCAATTTGGATCAGTAACGGTTCATCGTGTGAGCGCTTGGTGAGCAGGGAAGCATAACGGAGATGCCGGGCGGCGCCAGTATGCGCCCGAATTTGGTTCATTATGAACCCTCTTCGACAAGCGGGATTTTATTCGCGCGGTGACTGCTGGAAAGATGCACATGGAAAAGATTAAACTTTGTTGCGCAAGGTGCGGCTTTGTGATCGAGGAATACAACGCCAGCGAGTTGGCCGACGTTCCCCGCAAGGCAAAACGATACAAATACCTCTTGCAGAAATCGAGCATTTGCCCGTCGTGCCTGGCGTCGGGCCGGCTCAAGGAAACGCGCGTGACGGAGGAAGCCGGGGCGGCTTCGACGCCGCCTGCCCAATTGGTGGCGCCAAAATCTTCCGCCGCCGCGCCGGAAGCCGTCGAGCAACACCCGGATTCGCCCACGCCGATGATGGATGCCATTTCGCAAGGCGCCTGGCCCAGCCATGCGGCGGAACTCAAAAAGACGAAGTATCCCGTCCAGATGTATGAGCAGGCGCTGCAAGCAAGGGCGACCCAATGGGGTTACGGCGGCTACGTGTCGCTGCCCGGCGTGGCGGCGGGCGTCCTGGTGCGCGCTTCCGCGCGACCGGACCTGAGCAAAGGCTCCAATTTTGTCCGCATCATGGACCCGTGCGGCAATTTCTTCAAAACTGACGCCATGCGCAAGATTTGCGACATTGCCGACAAACACGCCTACGGCCTGCTGCATTTGTTGAGCACGGGCGGCGATTTGGAAATGCTGGGCATTCCCACCGATCAGCTTAAGCCGGTGGTGGATGAAATTGTGCAAATGGGTTTCGACGTCGGTTCCACGGGCGACGACTTTCGCACCAGCGAAGAATGTATCGGCCCCGCCAAATGTGATTTGGCGCTCTACGACACGCTCGGTTTCCGGCAGGCCTGGTACAAACGCTTTCTGGATGACATCCAATACCCGCGTTTTCCGCACAAGGTCAAATGCAAGTTTTCCGGCTGCCCCAACGATTGCGTGCGCGGCGGGCAGAAGGCGGACATTTTCGTCTGCGGCGTGTTCCGTGATTTGCCGGCCATTGACCAGAAGAAAGTCAAGGCCTGGGTCAGAAAAGGCGGCGACATCACGACCGTGTGCGCGCGTTGTCCGGGCGGCTGCCTGAGTTGGCACAGCAAGACCGGCCTGAGCCTGGACGGCGACAGTTGCCTCCGTTGCATGTATTGCGCCAACAAAGTTTCCGGCGTCCGCCCCGGCGGCGACCGCGGCGTGGCGATTCTGGTCGGCGGCAAAATGCGCGGCAAGTATGGCCCGATGCTGGCCAAGGTGGTCGTGCCGTTTATGAAGGCCGAACCGCCGGATTACAAGGAAGTGTTCGATTTCATCGAGAAGCTCATGGAGGTCTATGACGAGCACGCGCGCAAGAAGGAGAGGGTGGGGGACTTTTTGCTGCGCATCGGCATCAACGAGTTTTTCCGCCTGCTGGGCGCGCCGGTTTCGGCCCACCTTTTCAAGCAGCCGCGCACCAATTTGTTTTACCATTGGGAGCCGGAAGAGATCAAAGACGAACGCGGCCCAGTGTCAACCTCAACCGTCAAACTATAAACTGCCATGCCTGGAATTGGAATACCCCCGCTGGAAGACAACCTGCCGCCGATTGTCAAACGGAACTACGGCAAGTGGATTTCTCACGAACACCCGCGCCCCGGCGTCATCAAGCATGATTCCGAAAGCGGCGAGGCCTGCTACACCGTGCGCGCCGGCATGCCGCCCAACGCCCGCGTCAGCACGCAAACCCTGCGCAAAATCTGCGACGTGGCGGATGAATTCGCCGAAGGCTATTTCCGCGTCACGCAGCGCAACTCCTGCGAATTCGTGGGCGTGTCCGCCAAGCGCATTGACGAACTGATCGCGCGGCTGGCGCAGATGGGCTTCCCCGTCGGCGGCACCAACCGTTCCCTGCACAACACGGTCTGCTGCACGGGTTATTTGCACTGCCATTTGGCGGCGACCGATCCGGCGGCCATCATGAAGGCGGTATCGGAGATGCTCCTGGAGCAGTTCCAAAACGACTGCCTGCCCGCCAAACTCAAAATCTCCGGCTCCGGCTGCATCAACAATTGCGGCGAAGGTTCCACCGCCGACATTGGCGTGGTGGGAGTTCACCGCGATCTGCCGCCCATCAAGGAGGATAAACTCAAAGGTTGCGAATTGCCGCTGGTCATTTCGGTTTGTCCCGTCGGCGCCATCAGGCCCAAGGGGCCGGGCATGGTCGAGATTGATCCCAAACGCTGCATCCATTGTCCCGCCTGCTCCGTCGCCTGCGCGGCCTTTGCGCCCATTGGCAGTCCCAACGGCGACGGCGTGGCCATTGTCGTGGGCGGCAAGGCGGCCAATACCGGCGACGGCCCCGCCATCGCCAAAGTCGTGGTTCCCTATTTGCCCAACAACCCGCCTTTTTGGCCGGAGGTCACGGGCACGATTCGGAAAATCGTTCATGCCTGGATCGCCTGCGCGCGCAAGGACGAGCGGGTGGGCGATTGGATCAACCGCATCGGCTGGGAAAAATTTTATGAACGCACCGGGCTGCCGCTGTCCTTCAAAGTGATGGACGGCTATGACGCTCGCGCGCTCGAATACGCGAAGTCCAACGTGCAGTTCAGATGGTAAACAACAAAGCAACGGACAATTATGGCTGTTATCACACTGGCTGGAAAAGAGTTTGAAGTGGACGAGGACGGGTTCTTGCGGGACCCGGCCGGCTGGAACGAGCTTATTGCCAAAGCGATGGGCGAAGAGGAGGGCATCAAGGAACTGACCGAGGAACATTGGAAGGTCATCCGCTTCCTGCGCGAGTATTACCTCAAATTTGGCGTCGCGCCCATGATTCGCAAGCTGACCAAGGAAACCGGCCTGCCGCTCAAGCATATTTACGAATTATTCCCCACCGGCCCGGCCAAGGGCGCCTGCAAACTGGCCGGATTGCCCAAGCCGACCGGCTGCATTTGACGTATGGGACTATGGCTCCCCGTTCTGCTGTACCTGGCCGCCGCCACCTTCCTCCTCGGCATGGGGTGGCGGCTGGCAACATGGCTGCGAACGCCGGTGCCGCTGAAAATTGTGCTCACGCCGGGGCCGAAGTCCTCCGCGGGCGTCGCCCGCCGCCTGGCTGAAGAAATGCTCGGCTTCCGCAGCCTGTTCAGCGCGGACCGCCTTTTCTGGATCCCGGCCTGGTTCTTTCACCTTTCGCTCGTGTTGCTGCTGGCGGGACACGTCGGCGGATTGCTGATTCCTCAATGCGCTCAAGCCGCGCTGGGGCTGACGGAAAACCAGTTCGAGCGGCTGGCGCAGGTGGCCGGCGGCGCCATCGGCCTCCTGGCATTGGCCTCCGCGCTGGCCCTGTTGTTCCGGCGGTTGCTGGGGGAACGGCCCCGCGCCATTTCCACTTTCAGCGATTATTTCGCCCTGGGGTTGTTGCTGCTGACCATCGCCACCGGCAATCAGATGCGGTTCTCCAGCGGCTTCGACCTTCCGCACGCGCGGCTATTTGTCTCGGGCTGGCTGGCCTTTCATCCCGTCCCGCCACCCGCCGCCCCGATGTTTGCGGCGCATGTCCTCTTGATCTGCGCGCTGTTGATTTACATTCCTTTCAGCAAGCTCGTTCATCTCGGTGGCGCAACGCTCTTCAGCCCGACTTTGAACCAGCGGAACGATCCGCGCGAACGCCGCCACATCAACCCGTGGGACACCCGGTCCGCCAACGCCCATGAAAGCTCCGCACCTTAACCCCGGCGCCTCGGCTGGCGTGAAGGCTCATCGCGCCAAAAAGGATTTGCTGGCGCCCCTGGGCCTGCCGGCGGAAAGGCCGGCGGACTGGCGGGAAAGGGCCTTGAGCAAGTTCGACGAACTGTTGCGGCAGCGCCGTTCGTTGCGGCTTTATCTGGACATTTGCGTTCGCTGTGGCGCGTGCGCGGATCAATGCCAGTTCTTCCTCGGCGGCGGGGATCCTAACAACATGCCGGTCGCCCGCGCGGAATTGTTGCGCAAAGTGTATCGCCGCTATTTTACGACCGCCGGCAAACTGGCCGGCCGCCTGGCGGGGGCGGAGGAACTCACCGAGGGCGTGCTCGATCAATGGTACACTTATTTCTACCAATGTTCCGAGTGCCGGCGCTGCGCCGTGTTCTGCCCGTTTGGGGTGGACACGGCGGAAATCACCGCCGCGGCGCGCGAGATCATGGCTTGCATCGGCGTGGCCCCGAAATACGTCGTGGAGGTTGTCAAGAAAGCGCGCGAGGTGGGCAATAACTTGGGCATCCCCGAAGCCGCCTGGCGCGATAGTTGCCAGTTCCTTGAGCAGGAACTCAAGGAGGAAACCGGCAAGGACATTAAAATCCCCGTCAATGAATCCGGGGCCGAAGTGCTGTTGGTGCCGCCGTCGGCTGATTTGTTTTCCAACACCGACACGATGATGGGCTACGCCAAATTCTTCCACGCGGCGGGCCTCAGTTGGACCACCAGTACCTACGCCAGCGAAGCCGGCAACTTCGGTTTGTTCCTCAATTACGAGCAGCTCCGGCAAGTCAATCGCCGGTTGGTGGAGTCGGCCCGGCAACTCCGCGTCAAACGCCTGGTCATCGGCGAGTGCGGCCATGCCTGGCGCGCCGCGCAGGCTTTCATGGACACGCTCAACGGCCCCTTGGATTTTCTGGAGGCGCCGCGCCCGGAGCATATTTGCGAGTTGGCCGCCCGGCTCATCCGCCAGGGGGGCCTCAAGCTGGACAAAGCCGCCAACGACGGCCTGGCCGTCACTTACCACGATCCTTGCAACCTCGCCCGCGCCGCCGGCCTGACCGAGGAGCCGCGCGAAATCCTGCGCGCCGTGGTACGGGATTTCCGCGAAATGCCCGCCGGCACGACACGCGAAAAAACCTTCTGCTGCGGCGCCGGCGGCGGCCTGCTGGCCGACGAATTGATGGACGCGCGCATGAAAGGCGCCCAACCGCGGGTGGAAGCCTTCCGCGCCACCGGGGCCGATTGTCTGGCCACCCCTTGCGCCATCTGCAAGGCCCAGTTGCCGGTGGCTTTCGAGCATTACGGCGTCCAAGCCACGGTCTCCGGCGTCATGGATTTGCTGGGCAAATCCATCCAGCTCTGAAGGCCGGCGAATTTATGTACTTAATTACTGTTGACAAAGAAAAATGCAAGCTTTGCGGCGAGTGCGTGAAGATTTGCCCCGCCGAAATCTACCGCATCGAAGGCGATTGCGTCGTAGTGGGCAACTCCGCCGATTGCAGCGGCTGCCAGAGCTGCGTCTCGGTGTGCGAGAACCAGGCCATCACCATTTCGGAAGTTTAAGCGCGGCGCATGAAAACCCTCCTGATTCTGGGCGCGGGCACGGGCGGGACCATCGTGGCCAACAAAATGGCCCGGCGTCTCGATGCGCGTGAATGGCAGATTCTGGTCGTGGACCGCGACCAGCAGCATCTCTACCAGCCGGGCCTGTTATTCATTCCGTTCGGAATCTATCAAGCCGCGGACGTGCTCAAGCCCAGGCGTCGTTTGCTGGCCAGCCCCGTCAACCTGATTCTCGACGAGGTCGAGGCCGTTGAACCGGCGGCCAGCCGCGTCAAACTGGCTGGCCGCGCGGAGCCTCTGCCCTACGACGAATTGGTGGTGGCTCTGGGGTGTGACATCGCGCCGGAAGAAACGCCCGGCATGAAAGACGGCGGCTGGCGCAAAAATATTTTTGACTTTTATACCTTGGAAGGCGCCCTCGCCCTGGCCCAATTCCTGCGCCACTGGCCGGGCGGACGCCTTGTGGTCAACGTCGCCGAGATGCCCATCAAATGTCCCGTCGCGCCGCTTGAATTCCTTTTCCTGGCCGACTGGTTTTTCCACCAACAAGGCCGGCGCGATAAAGTGGAGTTGATTTACGCCACGCCCCTTTCGGGCGCCTTCACCAAACCCAAAGCCGCCGCCATCCTGGCCGGTTTGCTGGAGTGCAAGGGCATCCGCGTCATGCCCGATTTTGCCCTCAGCGAGGTGGACCCGGCGAGCAACCGGCTGCTCTCCTACGACCACAAGGAAATCGCTTACGACCTGCTCGTGACCATTCCTGTCAACAAGGGCGCGGAAGTCATTGGCCGTTCGGGCATGGGCGACGAATTGAATTACGTCGAAGCGGACAAGTTCACCCTGCAATCGCGCCAGTGGCCCAACGTGTGGGCCATTGGCGACGCCGCCGGCGTGCCGGCCGCCAAGGCGGGTTCGGTGGCCCATTTCATGGCCGACACGCTGGTGGAGAATCTGTCCCACCACATTCGCGGCCAGTCCTTGCCCGCGCAATTCGATGGCCATGCCAACTGCTTCATTGAATCCGGCTACCATCGGGCGCTGCTGCTAGATTACAGTTACACCGCCGAGCCGCAGCCCGGCGCGTTTCCGTTCCCGGCGATCGGCCCCTTTTCGCTGCTCAAGGAATCAGTCATCAACCATTGGGGCAAGATGTTCTTTCGCTGGATATACTGGCACCAACTGCTCCCCGGCCGTCTGCCGTTTCCCGCCAAATACCGCGCGCCGTAAAGGACAATCGCGGCGGCGCGCTTTGCCAATTGGAAAGCGCGGTATGGAAAACCTCACTGCAACCGCCGAATCAACTCACTTGCGGCGACAGAATCGTCAACAGCGCATGCGCCTTGTCCCGCCATAGCCTTGAGCGACGGCGGAACCCTGAGAGCGCAAAGGAAACTGAAACCGCCATCAGCGTCCGCCAGCAGAGCGAACGTGAAATTGTGGCACCCTCACAAGGCGGGGCAGAACGCATGAAACCCGCCGGCTGACTCTTTTTCCAAAATCACGGGGCAGTTCACTCCGTAAGATTACTGGGCGGTCCCGCCATCGTCCAACTCCATTCTTGGCGCGGTTTTGGCTCCACATTCTGCATTCTGCATCGTATATTCCTCTTCGCCGGTTGCGCCCGTAGCTCAGTTGGATAGAGCAACTGCCTTCTAAGCAGTGGGTCGTGGGTTCGATTCCCGCCGGGCGCGCCATTCATAAATGGCCTATGTCCAAGTACATAGGCGGATTTCAGGGCGTCCCCAGGTTGTTGGGAAATCGCCAAAATCGGCTGATTTTGGGGCCATCACGCCACCCATCACGCCACGACTGACAAACTTCACTCATAAGCAGGCCCGTCCCCACGGACCTAAAATGTTTTTATGAGTGAATTGGCATTACTTGAGCCGAAGGCGGCGGAGGTTCCCCAGCCGCCGCCAAAGGCCCAAAAGGCGGAGAGAACACCGCCCCGATACGAGCAGGTCGAAACCGGGATTTACCGGTACAAAGCGGCCGACGGCAGCGTCACGTACCACGAGCGTCCCACCATCGACGGCACAAGAACGTATCGGTCGCTCGGCGTTAACTTCGCTCCCCAATCCAGCCTCAAGAATGCCAGGGATGAATTCCACCGCCGGCGGAGTGAAATCGCCGCCGGGCGGAATCCTTATGCGCCGGTAGCGCCGGAAGGGAAGTCGAAACCTGAAGGGGACACTGAACCAAAGAAGAAAAAAGAACAGTTCAAAACGATGGGCCAGGTGATCGCGCTATACCGGAAGGATGGCTGTCCTGACAAGTGGAAGCAGAAGCGCACCGGCGACAACCTTCACGACGAACTTTCCAACTGCGACAGGTTGATGGAGTTTTGGGAAAACATCCTGGTCGAGGATTCGGGGCCGGCTGAATGCGATAATTTCCACACCTGGTACACGGAACATGGTTGCAGAAATGGCGCCAAGGGGAATCGGATGGCCGATCGCCTGTTGAGCACGCTGAACACCGCGTGCCGTTGGTGCTGCCGGTCGGGCTATATCAAATACAACCCCATTGCGGATAGGCCGAAATATCAACCGTCGTCCGAGGTCAAACACTGCCGGGAGTTCCAGCCGCAGTCAGGCGATGAACTCCATGCTTCCGCCTCATACCTCTTCAATCACCCCCGTTCGGTTGTGCTGGGCTTTCAATTGTTGGAGGAGGCTTACACTGGTTTGCGAACCGAGGAAATTCTGAAATGGGGTACTGATATTTTTGGAACCACAACGGACGACGGCGAGAATGTGCATGTATGGCGCGAAAAAAACCAGCATCACAATAATCCCTACGTGGAAAACAACGAAGGCCTGAAAGCCGTCTTGAAGGCCCACAAAGCATGGCTTGCGGCCAATTATCCGGAGGGAACTGAAACGTTGTATCCGTCCTACGACGGTGGAAGCATTTCCAAGGGAGCATTGGGCCGTGCTCTGCGACGCCTCTTCAAAAGTGGCAAGTTCAAGCGGAAGCTCAGGAGCCACGGGATGAGGGCGTTCTTCGTTCTCGTTCATCGGAGCTGGGGGGTTGCCGACGAAGAAATCGCCTTCAAACTCGGGCATAGTTCGAATGGAGCTTGTATCCGGACCACATATGGAGGTGTGCCTGACAACTGGCGAAATGGCGGCGGGCCGAAAATGAGCTGGTTGCCGACCAAAGTACCGCTTGCCTGGGCACAGGTGGAGGCAAAGGGCTGGAAGGCGAATTTTCCTCCATCGACCATAAAAGGCAAGAAACGGGACCCAAAAACACGAAAAGTGCTGGCCGAGTAGAAATCCACGAAAACATTCCTAAAGCCGGCTGCTCCCGTGAGCAGATATTCGCAATCTTGGACGAACCCGCATATCCTGATGTCCACAACGACGCAGAGCTGTATGCCTGTGTACGAAGGCACGGCAGGGCAGTTGTGCGAATAATCCACCATCTAGACAACGGAACCAGGAAGCTGGGAGATCGCATCGTCCTTAAGCCGAGGGACTTTGAGGCCCGTTGGCGAGGTGATTAACGCGTTGTTACGACACCGACAAGGGGGCTTTTCGAGGGGTTGGAGATTGTTGAAGAACATTGCTGTCATTCCGGCTCGATTCAGAGCGGGACCGTAGCGATAACGGACTGCGACGCATTACCGATTAGCCTTCTCTGGTTTGCTATGCCAAGATGCGCCTCCATCACCGAGCGGCCGGAGGCCCTAGTCCAGGCGTAGCCGCCGCTACTCCGCTGCAACCACCGGACTATTCGACTATAAGCGGACGCAGACCTTCTACGCTGGGACCATGAAGAGATCTAGGTCCGGACGGTAGTACCTGCGATCAGCCTGGGTGTCCTCGTCCAGTTGCAGCTTTTTATAACGAATTTTGTAAGGGATAGGTTCGTCGCTATCGCGCGGCCAGGGAACGGCGCGCCGGAGGATTGTATCCGGCGACACGTCAAGATGTTTCGCGGCGCTGCTGAGCTTCAGCCAATCAGTGCTTTTCGTCTGCATAGGCCTCATTATAGGTTCCGTTTCGGTCGTTGCGTTATTCGACCCAAAATTCACGGAATTCACGGAACTTGTTTGTGAAGGGGAAATTCCGGCGCTGACCTGGCTGATCTGGACACCAAAGATCGAACAATCACCTCCCTCGTCGCTCACACAGGCTGGCTCGCTCGTTCAGCACGGAATGGGTTTAACGATCAAAGACATTATTATCGTGTCCTTTTTAGTTAGAATTAGAAGAAGCGCTGGATGCAACAGCATTGTAAGCGGTATGGGGGGTGCCTTCTATGCAAGAGGGCTGAGGCTTGGGTAGAGTGGCAGGAATGAAGAACGATTCTGCCGCTGACCGATCCTACACGCCGAAGGAGATTTCTGACTGGATTCGACGCTACCGCGCCAGTGGTCTGGCGCTGGGTTCTTTTGCCAAGCGTCACGGTTTATCCCGCAACCGGTTGCACTACTGGGTATATGACCGGCGCTTTGCCCAGCCGCGCCAGCCAGGGGCGGTTGCTCCCGTCTTTCAGGAACTCAAAGTGACCACCGGGCTGGTGCCGCAGAACTGGGCCGCCGAGGTTAGTTTGCCGACGGGAGCGGTGGCGCGGTTCACGGCGACGGCGACTCCGGCTTGGATTGACTCGGTTCTGGAAGCTTTGCGCCGGTCATGCTGAGTCTATCACCAGCCACCCGGATTTTTGTGGCGTTGGCTCCTATGGATATGCGGAAGGGCTTCAACGGTCTCTATGCCTGGGTGCAGACCGTGTTGGGGCAAGAACCCACTTCGGGCCATTGGTTCGTCTTCCTGAATAAACGGCGCAACCGGCTTAAAATTTTGACCCATGACGGGTCGGGGCTTTGGATTTTGAGCAAAAGGCTGGAGCGAGGGACTTAATGTTCTGCAGAACATTAGCAGCCTTATGTTGTGCTGTCGTAATGTTGAGTGCGATGCGATTTGGGAGGGAAACGATCTGAATGGCAAAACATTATGGTGCTTTAAATCGACTGGAGAAACTGCGAAAGCTTGGGGCTTTGTCGCCACGCTTTTTGCCTGGATGGCGAGAGGCCAGCGGCAGCCCAGAATGCTTCTAGAGCGCTACGCTTGAGTTTGAGGTTGCTCGTAGCGTAACGACTTGTGGTAGCGACGCTGACGTGACCGAGTTGGTCACGTATGGTAGTCAGATCGACCCCCGCCTGAAGGAGCGCGACCGCGCATGAGTGGCGCAACAGATGAGGCCAAACTTTGGCTGGAAAACGCGGGTCCGCCTGATGCAAAACCGCGGCATGGCGAGAAAGAATATTATACACGCCGTGACGAGACAGTGATTGGCCACGCATGTTCCGAAAGACGGGTTGCTCAGGATTGATCTGCAGACAGGGCGATTGCGCTTTGATGGCAGCGATGGTTTCCGGCCACAATGGACAAACCCTCTGCTTGCGTTTATCGAAAGCTCTCGATAACGGGAAGGAAAGAGTTTGCCCATTGTGGAAACAGACGGCGGACTTGTTGCGCCAGCTCCAGTGCCACGCCTCGGCTTCCGCGGAAAACCAAGTGTTCCTAAACTCACGCGGCCAACCCCTCAGCCGGGACGGGGTGGCGTATCTGCTTCGCCACTACTACCAACTCGCTCGGAAACAGCACTCTTCCTTGCCGAAGCCCTCCATTCATCCTCATGTGCTTCGACATAGTTGCGCGGTTGCGTTGCTCCAAGCAGGCATTGACCTGACCGCCATTCGCGACTATCTGGGTCACAGTTCGGTGGCCACGACTGGCCGTTATCTCCAAACCAATCTCTCTATGAAACGCGAAGTGCTCAGCCAATTTTGGAAGCGGGCTGGCTTGGAAAGCGGCCAGCCCAAACGATGGCGCCCCAGTCAGGGCCTGCTGGCCTATTTGGAGTCGATTTAGAAAAGGCATTTTTATCAGGAGCAGCGCGTCCCTCGTTTCCCCGCGCTTAGTGCGGAAAGATGCAATTTACTCTGGATAAAAACTCAATCGGGATAATGCGCCTTATCAGGAGCTTTTGATAAGGCGCACATTCGGCGCAAGTGGTATAAAGCCGCTGAGGAGTCGTGCGCCGAAGCCATCTAGTTTATCGGGCAAATCCGGCAACTCTACCTCATTGAGGATGAGACGCGGGACCTCAGCCACCCGGAGCGCAAAGCGGTGCGTCGGCAAAAAGCGCCGGCCTTGTGGCGCGCCATGAAGCGTCGGGCCCTGGAACTGCGAGCCAACCCGCGCTTACTGCCCCAGAGCAGTCTGGGCAAGGCGGTCAACTATTTCCTCAACGAATACACGGCGGTGGTCGGGTATCTGCGCGACGGTCGCTTTGAGATAGACAATAACATCGTGGAAAATGACGTACGCCCTTCCGCAGTGGGCCGGCGGCGCTGGTTGTTCATCGGCCATCCCGACGCCGGCTGGCGCAGTGCGGTCATCTACACCATCATTCAAAGTTGCCGTCGCCGCGGCATCAATCCACAGGAATACTTGACCGATGTGCTCAGTCGCTTGCCCTCCATGAAAAACCACGAGGTCAAGGACGTGCTGCCCAGCCGCTGGAAGCCCAGCCCAGCCAGACCGGCGTAGGCGCAGCCGTTACGCTGGAGAGGAGTCCATCGCGGCTCGCTCTCCACGGCACCATTATTGACGCTTACCTTTGATCTCATCCGCGACGACAAACCGGCCCATTGTTCCCTCGCATGGCGCATCATTGGTTTCTCACGTAGGCGATCAGGTCGGCCATTGCTTGCGGATCAAAGGTTTTCTCGAATCCATCGGGCATGAGGGAGAGCTTGGCCCCAACCATACTCACCAGACTGCTCCGCGCAAGGACCTCCTGCTGCCCACCCGGCAACGTGAGGGTGATGCTGGCGGTGGTTTCTGAAGTCATAATGCCAGTCAATTCTCGATCATCCTTTGTCGTGACGTTATAACATGTATATCGTGGCTCAATGGATAGGCTTGGATCAAGAATCGCGGTCAGCAGATACTCCACGGGTTTGTCGGTAACGGTCGCAAGATCAGGTCCGACTGCATGGCCTTGGCCTCTCAATTCATGGCAGGTCGTGCAGTTCTGCTGGAAAAGCTCCCCGCCTCGTCGGGATATTCCACTTAGATTCGTAACAGCCGAGTATTGCTGGACAATTTTCCGCCGGTCTGAACTCGCTGCCTCAAAGAGCTTCTTTGCGCGTTCCCTGATTCTCAAATTGGCATGGGTCGCCAACCTCTGCTGAACGAATGCCGACACCTGTCCGGGCGAGACGCGCCCGCCTTCCAGCGCCGTCAAAAGCAAATCTGTCCAACCCGGACGAATCAACAGCGTGTCCAGCACGCGAACACGGATTTCCGGGCCATAGCCTTGCCAGCCGCCAATCAATGCGCTGGCCGCGTTGGTGGACTCCATCGCCCCCAGTCGCTCGACCGTTTCAGCCTCCAGAGTGCCGGATGTTCCAGAGTTTAGAAAATGCCCAAGTTCCTGAATGTCATCTTCTTGGCGATCAAGACCGCGTCCGAGCAGACGAATGCACACAATTCGTTCTTCATCTGAAACGGTTTGGTCCAACGCCCCGCGACGCGCTTGCGCCACAATTCCATCCACTTCTTTAATCACCGGTTTCAGGGACTGCCGAGATCGTGCATAGAGTTTTGCAAGGCTGCTGGCATGATGCTCCAACGCTTCGATCATGCCGGACAACGCCGCCAGTTGCCACGGGGCGAAGTTCGCTCCGCGCGGTTTCGCGAGTTCCGCCAGGACTTGTTCAAACGCCCCTCGATTATTCATAGGTGAGGTGGCGGCCATTAACGCCTGAATCAAAGCGGGTGGAGGCGGTTGCGGCCGGGAGAAGATCGTTTCCAGCATTTCGTTCCAATGTCCCGTCGCGGAACTCAGCACGGCAGTTTCCATGGGTGCCATGTCGGACATCCGGTGGGACTTTCCAACCACTTGGAATTGACTTTCGGGTTTGTTGCCGTGCTGATAATCCCTTAAGGCAATCAACGCCAATGCGCGCCCGGCCCGTGGATCGTCCCATTCCCCCAGACTGAAGGCCAATTGATAACGGACGCGAATCTCCGGGTCGTCCACCATGTTGAGCAGCGTTTCGGCCAGTTTATTCGTTGTGGTGTTGGAGGCCGGCGTTTTGAATTGTCGCAAGAATGTCTCGCTCAACCGGACTGCCTGCTCACGCACCCCTGGATGGGAATCGTGTAACCCGACAAGAATGGTCTCTGTTGTCAGGGCATTTAATCCGTCCAACGTGCAAAGCGCCTGCATCCTCGTCTTGGCCCTTGAACATTTGCGAACAAGCTTTTCCAAGGGCGCAACCGCTGCCTTGTCTTGCGCGTGAACAAGTAGCCGTTGCGCGGTGTCGCGTTGCCAACCATTCGGTGAATCCAGGGCCGCAACCAATTTAGTCGTGCTCATTTTATCCAACCGAGGAATGGGGCGGAGTTTCGCGTTTTTCGGATAAATCCTGTAGAGACGCCCCATGTCGCGACCGGCAGAGAAATCCAAATCTTTCCACATTTTCATCGGGATATACTCAGGGTGCTCAATCACCAGACGATGCATGTCCAACACGTATAATGCCCCGTCCGGCCCGGTTTTTGCCATCACGGGACGAAACCAGGGATCGCTCGAAACCAGAAATTCGTTCGTCGGCTCGTCAGCCGCCCGATGGCTTCGGAATGTCACGCCGTCGGGCTCCAACACTTCCCGATGCACCAGGTTGTGCGCCGGGTCGCAGATGAAAACCGAGTTCTCAAACTCCGGGCCAAACAACTCATCGCGATAGGGAATGGGACTGCACGCCGAGGTGACCTGATTTGTGTCGCCCGGCTCGTTGTAGCGCGGCAGCATCGGGCTTGTGGGGAAAACCCTGCGCCAATCAGGATAGTTGGCGGAGTCGTGCTTCAGGCCGGCCATGAACAATTGCGAATTCCGGCGCAAATAATGCAGGGGCAGGAAATAATGCCAGAGGAAGGTGACGTTGTGGTCGCCAAACCAGTTTCCCCAGTCATCACGATGCCGGCCGTATTGGGTGCAACCGGCTTCCAGCTCGAAGGCCCCGCTATCCGGTTGGAATCGCAGGTCGCATTCCCTCATGGGTATTGGCTTGTTTTCTGGAGGGGATCTGATTGCCCCGCCACTGTCGCCGTTAGCCGCGTATATCCAATTGTCCAGGCCATACTCGAACCCATTCACGCGATGCTGCGGATTTCCAGGGTAAAATCCCGACAAAATCGTCTTATGAACATCCGCTTTGCCATCGCCATTGCTGGCCTCGGCATAATAGATTTCGCCCCCGGCGCTGACCATGACGCCTTTGCGCCAGGGATAAACACTGTTTGGGTAATTCAGACCGTCGAGAAACACCGTCGCTTTATCGTAAACGCCTTGATGGTTGCTGTCTTCGACAAAGACAATTCTGCCATTGTGTCCGATGCGAATTCCTCTCACGGAAAGCGATGGAGCAGGTCCCGGCTTTCCATCCTTATTGGCACTATTTCGCTCCGGTGATTCCCCGCGTGGATAATCCCGCATTTCCACGACCCAAAGTTTTCCGTCCGCGCCCCATTCAAAGGTGACGGGACTTTCAATCACCGGTTCGCTCGCCACAAGTTCGATTCTGAAGCCGGGCGGAACGATTAGACACGTCAATGCTCCCCGTGGCGACTCCGGGCCTGGTTGATTGTCTAAGGCAACTCCCAGACATCGGAAAACGCCGACGCCGAGCAAAGCAACAAAGCAGACGATTTTCATACCGTTATCAGGCGAGACTCCTCCTAAGTGGGAAAAGCCAGAACTTATCAGCAACTCGTATGGCGGCCAAAAGCCAACTCTTCCCAGCGACTCCACGATGAGATTGCCGATACATAAATGCAGTCTTTCCAAATACCAGCCAGCCGTCAAGAAATAAAAAACGTCAAAGCTGGAAGTCGTGACTTTCACGGCCACGCTGACATTGACTGGT
>Ga0224555_1001420_pt1 | contig 33198 bp, 22 predicted proteins | sample 714S23034metaG_FD_180687 | JGI IMG/M metagenome (GOLD analysis project Ga0224555, IMG submission 180687) | Peat soil microbial communities from Stordalen Mire, Sweden - 717 S2 30-34 | ecosystem: Environmental > Terrestrial > Soil > Wetlands > Peat | place: Sweden: Norrbotten County, Stordalen... | reverse complement strand
ACTACCTTCGCTGTTCGAGAACTACTAGCCTAACTTCTCGAACCGCCGTGTACGGACCCGTTCGCACGGTGGTGTGGCAGGGGTCGGCAGGTGACTGCCGCCCCTATGCCGATCAAGTCGGCTTGTGTTCGCCAATCCGTCTGTGCATGTTTCTCGGTTGACGACAACAGTCCAAAGCACTAATTGAGCTTCTGTTGAGCCTTTTCCAGCGGATCAGTACCGGGAACCGCCGTAGCGGGAGCCATCAATCTTTAATGCGGAAAGTAAATGCCTTGCCGGGATTCGCAGTGCCCTTAGGACTGGGGATGTCACTGCGCAGGATAAAGGCGTAGTCTCCCGAACCCGCACTGAAGGTGATTTGATAGCTGTTACCGGCGGCCTGAGCGGCCTGAAATGCTACTCCGTCACTGCTCTTGCTGCCGCCTAAATCGGATTTGAATTCGCGATTATCGTGCTTGCCGTGAAGATGCACGAGCAAATAGCTCTGCACAGAGGTTCCGGGTGCGAGCTGCAGGAGAAACTGAACTGGGGCTTGCACGGCAGTTCCGCTGTGGGATCCGGCAATCGTCCCCGTTATCTCCTCGTTCAGAAGGCCGCCGGTGGCCTTGCGAAGGCCGCTCATCAGTCCGGCACCCTCCCAGGTGACGGACTCGACCGGCAGTGGCGCCCATCCGGAGCCATTCTTGAGATATACGCCGGGGCTGAGGGAGCTCGGACTTGACGCCGCTGGCTGCGCCTGAACGGGCGGGTTGGCCGGCTGGGGCGCGGGTTGGACCGGGGCGGCGCCGCTTCCGCGATAGTTGGCGCGCACGGCGGCGATTTCGCCATCGGTAGCGCCCGCGGCGCGCAGGCTCTGCTCCGACTGGGCCGTCAGTTGAAAGTCCACGCCCCGCGCCTTGATAGCGGCGATCAGTTCGCTTTCCTTCAGACCGCCGATCTTGAGCGCATCGGTCAGGCCCTTTTCCGAAATGGGCTTCGTGGTGGAACTCTGGGCGATTGCCAGAACCGGCAGCAGGACGAACAGCAGCGCGATCGGCAGGAGACAGGCAATCAACCGGATGGCGGAAGATGGAAGTTTCGTGCGCATGATTCTCACTCGTCCAGAGCTTTCAAGGATTTTTCGTGCTTCGAACCCTTGGGTTTGGGTGTCTGCTTGGTGCTGTCGCTTGGCGGCGGCGCGGAGGGCTGGCTGGTCTGCGGAGGCTGGCTGGGAGTTGCCGCGGGGGGAGGCGGCATTGTGGGAGTATCGTCAAAGGGAACAGCGGCCGGAGCCTGCACCTGTTGGGGTTGGGTCACTGCCGGTTGCTGAGGGTTGCTGTTGTTGACATTCTGCGCATGGCGCCGGGCCAGGCCGGCGACGACGCCGATGCTGACAGAAAGAAAAACGAAGGCCACGGCCGCCGCGATCTTCCAGTTCGCTTGCAGCCAGGGCACCAGGCCAGACAATCGGGAAACGGGTGCGGCAGCAGGAAGGTTGGCTGCCGGAGCAAAAGCGGAACCCGTTTGAGGCGCGGCCATGTTGGGCATCTCGCCGGGAGTAAACTGATGGCCGGCGGTGCCCATCTCCTTGACAGCGACGGTGCCGACCAGATCCACTACGTCCTTCTTGGCGATGGCGAGGTTGCCGGAAGCCGCTGCGAGTGCGTCGGCGAAGGCGTCGCAAGATTGGTAGCGATCGCCGGGGGCCTTGGCCATGGATTTGCGCAGGACCTCTTCGACGGCCGGGGGCGCGTCACAGCCCATCTCGCGCAGGGCGGGCACCGGATCATGCAGATGGGCTTTCATCAACTCGAATTCGCTCTCGCTCTGAAAGGGGAGGCGGTTGCAGAGCATCTCGAAGAGCACCACGCCGAGCGAATAGATATCGCTGCGCGGGTCGGCGGCCTGGCCTTCGATGCGCTCCGGCGAGACGTATTCAATGGTGCCGATGAGGCGGCCTTCGGTGGTCATGCGCGGAGCCGCGACCATGCGCGAGATGCCGAAGTCCATCACCTTGATGGTGCCCCAGGTGGTGAGCATGATGTTGGCGGGCTTGATGTCGCGATGTACGATGCCCATCTCGTGGGCGGGCTGAATGGCTTCCAGGATCTTCGCGGCCAGGGGAACAGCAATCTGCCAGGGCAGCGCGCCGCGCTCACGCTCGATGTTCTCCAGGGTCTTGCCGGGCACGTACTCCATCACCATGAAGAAGTCCTCTCCCTGCTGAGTGAAGCTGTACAGGGTGGCGATCCCGGAGTGATTGAGCTTGGCGACGGTAACGGCCTCGGAGCGGAAGCGGTCAAGCAGATTGCGCTGGCGGGCAATCTCCGGGTGCAGCATTTTGATGGCGACTTCGCGCTCGATCATGGTGTCGACGGCCTTGTAGACGACGCCCATGCCTCCCTCGCCCAGTTTGTCCACGATCCTGTACTGGCCAACCATCGAACCGATCATATCTGCCATTGTGAGTCGCCTTCGTTCCGCCGATCTGAATCTTTGGATTATGGGTTTGTACCGTTAGTTGGTGTTATCCAACGGCCGCAGCTCAACGATCACTACAGAGATATTGTCGCCTCCGCCGCGCTCGCGCGCAATATCGACCAGCTGCCGGCAGGCGTTCAATGGCGACTCGGCGGTCGCAACCCGGCGAATCTCTTCATCTTCAATGTAGTCGTACATACCGTCCGAGCAAAGGAGAAAACGGTCGCCGGCCCGCAATCGCATCGGCTCCGCCCAGGTGGAAACTTCGACTTGCTCGCGGCCTCCAATCGAGCGCGTAATGACGTTCTTGTCGGGATGATGGCGCGCTTGCTCCATCGTGATCTCGCCCAAGGTGACCAGTTCCATGACGGCGGAGTGGTCCTCGCTCAACTGGTAGATGCCGCCGTTCCGGATGAGATAGAGCCGGCTGTCGCCCACGTGGGCGGAGTAGCCCAAGCCGTCCTGCAAGAGAAGCGCCGTGCATGTGGTTCCCATGCCGCGCATCGAGTCCTCCTCGAGGGACTGCTTGTGAATCGAGGCGTTGGCGTCGAGGAAGGCGTTTTTCAAGTGCTCGGCGGGTTCGGTGCGCATCTTCGCAAAAGAGTTTTCCAGCGTTTTGACGGCGGCAGCGCTGGCCACTTCGCCGGCATTGTGCCCGCCCATGCCGTCGGCCACCACGACTAGAGCGCGATCCCCGCGGCTATTGTTGCGTTCGTGCAGAATGCTCACGCAGTCTTCGTTGTGGTCGCGCACACAGCCCACGTCGGAGAGGACCTCGGCTTCGATGAGAAAGCCCGGAGCGGCAGGCTCGTCGGGCGGCTGAAGGGTCGCGGCAGGCGCAGTTTTGGAATGGAAATGATCGAAGAAACTCATGGCTGGGGTGCGCTCCTTTGCATGGTAAAGACATATTCCGCGCGTTCGCCGATGTCGAACTGTACGGGCAGATCGGAGAAGCCCGGCTGGCGCAGAGTGAGAGTGACGGAAGTGCCGAGGTTGCGGGTGAGCGTAAAGGGCGTTGGCCCCAGAAGCTCGTTTCCTTCCCAGACTTCCGCGCTGCCCTCGACCACATCGACAATCACCTGACGGGACTCGGCCGTGCTGGTGGCAGGTGGGGGATTGGGCGGGGGCAGGATGCGATTCGCAGCGTGCGGATGGGGCTTGGGGAGATTGAGTAGAACGGCGGCCAGAATCAAGAGCGCGGCCGCGACGCCGGCGGCGCTCCACTTCAGGCGCCAGGAGGGGAGCAAGCGATCGAGCAGGGAGGCCAGTGCGCCGGAGCCGAGACCGGCCTCGAGCGGGATCCGCTCCAGGTCCTGCTTGAGGGCCAGCATGGAGGGGTAGCGATCCTGGGGCTTGCGGCGCAGGCAGCGAGCGATGATGTGCTCCATCTCCACGGGGATGCCGGCCTTCAGAACCGTGGGCGGAGTGTAGGTTGCCTGCATGATTTTGGAGAACAATTCCATCTGCGTGGAACCCTCGAATGGGAGGGTGCCGGTGAGCATCTCGTAGGCCAGCACGCCGAAGGACCAGATGTCGCTGGCGGGGACCGCCTGTTCGCCGCGGGCCTGTTCGGGCGAGATGCTCTGAAAGCTGCCGATGACAAAGCCGGCCGTGGTGAGGCGCGCAACCATCTGGTTGGTGGCAATGCCGAAATCGAGCAGCTTCAATTCGCCTTTGGAGGTGATCTTCAGATTGGCGCTCTTGAGGTCGCGATGCACGATGCCCTGCGCATGTATGTACTCGAGAGTGGCGGCGCAGGAGGCTAGGATAGGCACGGCATCCTCAATCTTCCAGTGGCCGCGGGAGGCTGTGATCTCTTGAATGGTCTGGCCGTCAACGTATTCCATGACGATCACCGGCTTGCCCTGAAACTCGGTGAACTCATAGAAGGCGGCTACGCCGGGATGATGCAGGCTGGCCTGGATACGGGCCTCGTTGAGGAAGCGCTGGACGAGGACGGATTCCCCGCTGAGGTTGAGAATCTTGATGGCTACGGTATGGCCCAACAAGGTATGGACCGCACGGTAAACCTGCCCCATGCCGCCTTCACCAAGATAGCCGGTAACCTGGTAGTCACCGATGACGGCATTGAGGTATGGAGGCATCGTGCGGTCCTGCCCGAGGTTACTTCACGGGGGTGACTCCCATCAGTTCCATGCCGTAGCGGATGGGTACGGCGAAGGTAACGGTGGTGGAGCCTTGAGATTTCATTGCCGTGAAGATGCCGATGACCTTGCCGTCTTCGTCAAATACCGGGCCGCCACTGTTGCCCTCGCCGGTGGTGTTGATCGCCAGTTGGTAGTAGTCGCCCATGGTGCTGAGGATCGCGTCGCTGGTGCTGTTGTTGGCGCCATTGCGGACCACACGGCCGACGTTGCCGTCGCTGACGGTCGGATCGGGAACCGTGTCCTCCACGGTGCCCGGGGCGAAGGCGTCCTTGGAGCCAACCACCTGCACGATCTGCGGCGAGACACCGGGATAGCCCATCACAACCACTCTGGCGCCAGGCTGAATCGTGTTGTAGTTGTCGTTCAAGTCGACCTTGGTCAGCGCGGTGGGCAGTTCGATCTTGAGCATGGAGACATCGACTGAATCGGAACTGCGCGCCACTGTGGCGGGGATGCGGATGCGGTTGTCCGCCAGCGTCACGTTCAATACGTTGTTACGGCCCTGCACCTGATTCGGGAAGCCGATGGAGTCCTGGATGACGTGGAGATTCGCCGCGCTGATTTTACCCTCAATCACCAGCTTGGCCTGAGCCGGAACCCAGGAGGGGAAGGAACCTGCCGAGATCGCCTGGAACTGCAGATTATTGCCGCTGGGAACCAGCAGGATGCCGGCCTTGTCGCCATGCACGCCCCAGCCTTCATAACTGGTATTCCAGCCCTCGCCCACGTGGCGGTTGGTGAGGATAAATCCATCGCTGCTGACGATGAAGCCGCTGCCCGAGCCTTCCTCGCCAATGGGTATATACTGCCCGCCGCCATCGTCGGTGGAGAGAACAGGTTCGACCTTCCCGTTCAATTGCAGGAAAAGGGGCAGCGAGTTGCCAGCGCCTTGCGCAATGGGAATGGTCTGCTTCTTGTTCTTGGGGTCGGGCTGGGAGTTGGTAAGGTAGACCTGGTAGAGCGGACGGCTGCCGTTGACATCCAGCAGGCTCCAGGAGACCTCGATATAGACCACCGACGGGGTGCTCGCGGATGCAATCTGCGCTGAATTCAGTTTTCCGCTGTTGGGGTTGCTGTTGACGGGATTAACGACAACCGCCGGCGGCTTGGGCCGGGTGAGAAAGTAGGCGGCCACGCCGCCGATGACGGCCAGCAGCACCAGCGCTACGACCACCATCTGGGTGCGGCCTTCCTTCTTGGTCTGCGTGATCATGCGCTCCACCGTGGCCTTGCCCACCGTGGTGCTGCCATAGGCGACGGGCGCGGCGCCCATGGGCGGAGGAGGCGGGACGAACTGGGCCGGCGGGCCGGGCGGGACAGGCTGGTAGGGCGGCATGGCGGCGGCAACGGGCAAAATGGCTTCACGCGTGGGCATGCTGACCGGCGTCTCGGCCAGGCGGGTGGCCTTGGCAAGAATCGGACGGGGATTCAGATCGAACTGAATCTCGGGACCGCCGGCGCCGAATTGGATGACGTCGCCGGGGGTCAGGCGCGTGGGACTGTAGATACGGTGCTTGTTGACGAAGGTGCCGTTGCTGCTGCCCAGATCGTTGAGCGAGATTTCTAAGGGATCGACCTTTTCGACCACGATGCGGGCGTGTTTGTGGCTGACCAGGTCATCGCGAGTTTCATCGTAGCGCACGTTGCACTCGGCATCGCGGCCGATGAGAACCGCTGCATTGTTGGTAGCCGGAAACTCCTCGGCTTGGCTCGCCTTGCTGGAATTCTGATGCCGAAGAACGATCTTAACGTCCATAGCCTCATTCCCTCTCTCTGGAGCCGCCTAGATTTGCGCGTCGCAGCAGGGCCCGACAGAAGAAAATTGCGACGCGAATGCCAGCTCCATGCGTGTCGAAACACGAATTCTTTGAGTGATACGGACCCTACGCCGAGTTCCCCCTGGTGTCAACCTGAGTCAAACGGAGGGGAGTTGAGAGAGAGGGGTGTCTGAGAAATCGCCTCGAAATGGGGCAAATCGTGGCCCTTTGGTTCTGGCAAAGGCCCTGCCGGGCGCGTCCGGTTCTTTGGCTCTGGAACGAATGCCGAAAAACATCGCGGCAGCGGCAACGGGCGGTATACTGTCGCCGCCGGAGAAGCAAGATGGAGGTTCCGGATCAGCTTGGTGCATTCCCACGCCTTTCCGGCGTTGCTGCAAGAGGAGGAATGCCAAATGCTCAACGCCTGCGTCAACTCCCGACTGCCTATCGCTGGTCTTCTGCTGGTTATCGCTGGGTGCCTGGTTCTGCCCTTTGAGCTGAACGCCCGGGAGGACCCGGCTCCGCCGCTGAGCGGTCAGGAGGCGAGCCCCCAACCTTCGAGCGTAGAACTGCCGGCCGCGGCGCAGGCTCGATTGGATAAGCTCGAAGACGCGCTGAAATCGGCACATGAAGCTGGCGATGCAAAGGCCGAGGCAAAGACGCTCAGCCAAATCGGCGCTCTGTACTTTCAAACTTCAGATTTCCAGAAGGCATTGGACGACTACAACCAGGCTCTGGCGCTGGCCCGCTCCGCGAACGATGACATCGAGCAGGCGGTGGCGCTGGTCGGCATCGCGAGATGCTACCGCGGCCAGTCGCAGAACCAGAAGGCTCTGGAGCCCTTTCAGCAGGCGCTGGATCTGGCCACGGCTTCAGGAGACGAGCCTGCCCAGGCCGCTGCGCTGAACGGGATCGGCGAACTCTACACCTATCTGGGAGATAAGCAGAAGGCGCTGGAGTATTTCAACCAGGCATTGCCCATTGAACGCAAAGCAGGCGACCGCCGTCGCGAGGCCGCGACGCTGAATAACATCGGCGGCGTCTACTCCGATCTTGGGGATAGGCGGAAGGCGCTGGAGTATTTCAACCAGGCGCTGCCGATTGCAAGAGATGTGCGTGACCGCGGCGCCGAGGCCGCCACGCTGAGCGCCATCGGGCAGGTCTATTCCGATCTTGGGGAGAAGCAGAGAGCGCTCGAGTATTTCAACCAGACGCTGCCCATTGAAATCGAAACCAACTACCGCGCCGGCGAGGCCTCCACGCTGAACCGTATGGGGCTAGTCTATTCCGATCTTGGGCAGAATCAGAGGGCGCTCGAGTATCTCAACCAGGCGCTGTCGATCGAGCGCCAGGTGAATAACCGTCTCGGGGAAGCCAATCTCCTGCTCAGCATTGGCCTTGTCTACCTTAATCTCCGGGACAGCCAGAAAGCCCTGGATTATGAAACCCAGGCGCTCGAAATCTATCGCCAAATGGATTCCGGCCTCGGCCAGGCTAAGGTGCTGAACAACATTGGCGCAAGCTACAGAGATCTTGGGCAGTATCAGAAGGCGCTCGATTATTACAACCAGGCATTGCCGATCTTTCGCCAAAGGAATTACCGCCGCGGTGAGGCGAACACGCTCAAGAACATCGGCTACATGTTCGCCAAGCTTGGGGATCAGCAGAGCGCGCTGGACAGCTACAACCAGGCGCTGGCGCTGGCTGCCATTGTCAGCGATCCACTTCTTGAATCGCAAATCCTTATCCAACTGATGGAAAATCTGATGGAAAATCAAAAGGCCTCGCAGCCGGGCCTTGCTGTCTTCTACGGCAAGCAGGCGATCAACCTGCTGCAGCAGGTGCGCGGGAATATCCAGGGACTGGATGAGGATGTGCAGAAGAGCTTTCTGAATTCAAAGAAAAGCTACTACCGCGCCCTGGCGGACCTGCTGATTGCGCAGGGACGGTTGCCCGAGGCGGAGCAGGTGCTCGACTTGGAGAAGCAGCAGGAGTACTCGGATTATCTTCAAGGGCAAGCGGCGGACACACTGAGCCCGCTGGCCATAACTCCGGCGGAACGCCAGGCGGAGGAGGAATATGAGAAGTCCACGATGGCGCTTGTTTCCGTGGGCGAGCAGTGGGAGCAGTTGAAGAAGAAGACAACGCGCACAGCGGACGAGGAGAAGCAGTTCCAGGAGTTATCTGACCAGCTCGCGCAAGCCAGCAAGGGGTTGGACGCCTTCTACTCGCGGCTGTATGGGCTCTTTGGAAAGACAAGCAGCGCCAACAATCAGGTTAGAGACGTGAAGGGGCCGGTCAGCGATTTGAAGCAGATCATTGCGGAGATGCCGCATACGGTAGCGCTGTATACGCTCGTGGGCACAAATCGAACCAGCATCATCGTGATTGCCGGATCGGAGGGCGTACCCCCGGTAGTGCGGGAGTCTGTAATTTCGGAGGTCGAGCTGAACAAAAAGGTCGCAGCGTTCCAACAGGTGTTGCGCCAGCCAGGGCAGGATCCCAAGCCGCTGGCGCAGGAGCTGTACAAGATTCTGATCGGGCCGGTGAAGGCGGATCTGGACCAGGCGAAGGCCCAGACGCTGGTGTGGTCGCTGGATGGGGTGCTGCGCTATGTGCCCATGGCCGCGCTCTACGACGGGAAGCAGTACGTGGTGGAGAACTACTCGACGGTGACGATTACTCCGACCAGCATTGCGCACCTGGCCGACCAGCCGGATATGACCAACGTCAGCATGGTGGCGATGGGGTTATCGCAGAAGTATGAGGAGGGATTGCCTGCGCTGCCAGCGGTGGCGGGCGAGCTGGACGACGTGGTGAAGGACGTGAACGTGCAAGGGGCAAACGGCGCATTGGCGGGGACGATCCTCCTGAATGGGCAGTTTACCGAGATTGCGATGGAGAACCAGCTGGGCGGCCATCCCATGGTGGTGCATATTGCGAGCCATTTCGTGTATAGCCCTACCGGGGACGCCAGCAAGAGTTATCTTCTGCTGGCGGCCAAGGACCAGGGCGACGAGCCTTCTCATCTGACAGTGGAGGAATTTCGCAACGACGTGAACCTTTCACTTTCCAAAACGGCCCTGCTGACGCTCTCAGCCTGCGACACAGGAATGAGCGGAAACGCAAGCGACGGGGAAGAGGTGGACGGCCTGGGCATGACGGCGGAATACAAAGGGGCGAAAGCGGTGATTTCGACGCTCTGGTCGGTGAACGACGCAAGCACGGGCGCGCTGATGGCTGATTTCTACAAGCGATGGGTCGAAGGCGGGGGCAAGATCTCAAAGGCCGAGGCGCTGCGCGAGGCGCAACTCGACCTACTCCTGGGCAGGGCGAGGGGCCAGAGCGATGGGAGCAACAGAGGGCTTGCTCCGAGCGAACCCGAGGGCCCGGCTCCTGCCGGATACGCGCATCCCTACTACTGGGCGCAGTTTGTGCTAATGGGGAACTGGAGGTAGAGGGCCAGCCGCCTTATTCGGCTCACACTACACACGTTGACCGGTTGTCTTGCCCGCCATGTCAGTGGACGAACAATCGCCGAGTATCAATTCGAGCAAAGGCACAACGAACGAGACGCGGCTGTCTGCCCGACCCGCGCCACCCAGGATAGATCCCCTGAAACGCCGCAGGGTCCGGGAATGGGTTAGCTTCTGGATTGTCGCCCACTCGGCAGTTACTCCCTCGTTAACGTCGCCGAAATCGGCGACACCGGGTTCGGATTCTTCTGGGGATTACGGCACAATCGCAGTCTTGATCTCAGAGGAGCGGTTCATCAGCTTCTCAAAGACGCGGTTCAGCTCGTAGAGGCGAGCGCGGCCGGTGATGAATGCGCCGGCCTGGAAGCGTCCGCCGGCAATGAGCGCCAGAGCCTTGCGGCAGATGGCCGGCGTGTGATGAAAAGTGGCGCGCAGCGTGATGTCGCTATAGTGGATGCGGTTGGTGTCCAGCGTGACCTGCGTGTTGGCGGCGCAACCGCCGAAAAAGTTGACCGTTCCGCCCTTGCGCACCAGCTCGACCGCCTCCTGCCAGGTATCCGGCGTGCCGACGGCCTCAATGGCGACGTCGACGCCTCGATCGCCAGGTGTGAGGGCGCGGGTTTCACGAATGGCCTTATGGACTGTAGAGGCCTGCACGACATGCGTAGCGCCAAGCTGGCGAGCAGCTTCAACCTGGCCGTCGTGCTTGACGATCGAGATGGTTTCAAATCCGGCCAGCGCGGCGACGTGGAGAATCATGAGCCCGAGCGGTCCGCCGCCGATGACAGCGACAGTGTCGCCTTTGCGCGGACAGGAATCCTCGAGCCCGTGGACGGCGCAGGCCAGCGGCTCGGTGAGAGCGGCGTGCTCCAACGGCACGTTCTCAGGAATGATGAGGGTATTCTTGGCGACAATGCGCTCCGGAATCCTGATGAACTCGGCATAAGCGCCGTTGTTGAAGAGCAGGTCGTCGCAAAGGTTCTCCTGGCCGCGCAAGCAGAAGTAGCACTGGCCGCACGGGGCGGAGTTGAGCGCGACGACGCGGTCGCCGGGGGCGAAATCGGAGACTCCCTCGCCCGCTTCGACGACGGTTCCTGCCTGCTCGTGGCCGAAGAGCGCGGGAGGAACGATCATGCGCGCATGGTATCCACGGCGAAACACTTTGAGATCGGTGCCGCAGGTGAGAGCCGCGCCTACGCGGACGACGAGCTCACCCGTTGCAGCCTTGGGAATGGGAACCTGTTCGATGCGAATATCTTCGCGGCCGTGGAGGATGGCGGCGCGCATAGTGACACGCCCGCGGAGGAGCGCATTCTCGACTGTCTTGCGGCCATGGTGGACAACGGTCTCGACCGTCTTGCGGCCTTTAACCACCGCCGTCTCGACTGTATTCAGGCCGACCTCGACGACCGTCTCGACTGTGTCCAGGCCACCCTCGACGACGTTCTCGACTTTTTTCCTGCCGCCTTCGACAACAGTCCTGACGGTCTTTCGGCCACGGAGGATCGCGTCTTTTACCGTGCTGGCCATCGTGGCACTCCTACTCTGCCCCGACCCCTGGCACAGGCTCCATCATAATCTTCATTGAGCCAGGCTGGGGGTGCGAGGCAATTTCGATTGCCGCGGCCGCTTCTTCAAACGGGAAGCGGTGCGAGATTAGCTGGGTGAGATCGAAGCCGTTGCGATAGCCGTCGAAGACCAGGCCCGTGACCTCGTCCATGATTGGGAACGACGAGGAGTATGAGCCGATGAGGGTTTTCTCGTCGACACAAACCGCCGCGGGATCGAATGTGGCTTCGCCGTGCTGGGTTTGGGCGAAGAGCATGACCTTGCCGCCGGGGCGAACCGCGTCCATGGCGGTGCGGATGAGCGCGTTGCCGCCGACAGCGATGATGACTGCATCGGCGCCGCGGCCTTCGGTTTCAGCGAAGACGCGTTCGACGACATTTTCCGTTCCGGCATGGATCGGGTTGGTGAGCCCAAAGCGCGCGGCGATTGCGTGGCGCTCAGGAAAGAGGTCGGAGGTGAGCACGCGGGCTCCAATGCGTTTGGCGAGTGCAGCGTGCATGAGACCGATGGGCCCCTGACCGATGACGAGGACGGTGTCATCGAGTGCGAGGTTGAGCAGCTTGACGCCCTTGAGCACAGTGTTGAGCGGTTCGACGAATGCGGCCTGCTCGAAAGGCACGCCGTCGGGGATGCGGACCACGCCGCCGTAGGTGACCACAAAGTCCATGACGCGGATGTACTCGGCGAAGCCGCCGCCGGAAGGCTCAAAGCCAGCGGTCGCGCCCGTCTTTTTGTAGAGCGGGCATTGCGCCGGCGTGTTCTTGCGGCAGTAGTAACACTCGCCGCAGGGAACGTGGTGGAAGCTCATCACGCGGTCGCCGACGGCGAAGTTGGTGACGCCCGCGCCGACTTCGGCAACGATGCCGGCCATTTCGTGGCCAAAGATGCGCGGCGCGGAGTGCGAGCCCATGTGAATTTTTTTCAGATCTGTCCCGCAGACGCCGCAGGTAGCGATCTTGATGAGGAGTTCGCCCGGCCCAATGCGCGGAACGGGGACGGTTTCCAGGCGCATGTCATTGATGCCGCGATAGACCACCGCGCGCATCGTGGCAGGAATCCTGGGGTCGATCTGAAATCTGGGACGTGAGATTTGGGTAGCCATTCTGTTCTCTGAAACGACCTCGTTCACGAGAGGAAATCGTGCAGCGACTCCGCGATGCTTTGGGAAGCCCGTTTACTATTTTCGCCCATCCGAACGAGTGAGGGCCAGTACCAGGGGCGAAGGATGGCAAAAAGAGTAAACGCGGCGAGCTCGAAGTGGCCGCTTGGCGAGAGGAAACGGTTGAAGTCGGGCAAGCGGTCGGTGAGGGCGTCGCTGACGCCTTTGATGGCGTAGAACGGAATGCCGCGCATGGCGGCGAGGCGCGCGACGGCCGCGGCTTCCATGTCGACGAGGGCGGCGTTGTACGCGGAAGTGAGGCGGCGTTTTTCGGTATATGGGGCCACCTTGGGGCTGGTGGCAAGCCACAGTTCGCCGGCGCCCGTATCGCAGTGAAAGCGCTCGCCGGTGCGAACGTCGATCACTCCCGCGACGTTGTGGGCGGTGCCGGGGACGATTTCTGCGCGGAGGGCGCCTGCCCAGCCGATGGAGAAGACAAGATCGATGGGGCCACCTGCCTCGATGGCGGCGAAGGCGCGAGTGGCGGCGGATTGACCGGCGCCGGCGCAGGCGGCGATCCACTCATCTTCCTCGGTGCGCTGCGCCCAGAAGCGCGTGCCGTCGCGAGTGCTGTGGGGCCAATGGCGGACGAGCGGCTTGAGCTCGCCGGGGAAGGCGGCGATGATGGCGACGCGGGTCATGATGAGGTTTGCGCGCGGGCCTGCGGGGTGTTGGCGGGCGCGTAGCCGTTCAAGCGGAACCAGTCGATGGCGGCGCGCATGGCCGGGTAAACGGGCACGACGCGGAAGCCGAGTTCCTGCTGGGCGCGCGCGCTCGAGGCGTACATCTTCTTGCGGCCCATGCGTACTTCTTCGAGCGTGGCACGGGGCTCTTTGCCGCGAATGCGGCCGGTGATCCATTCCTCGAAAAAGGCGTATGTGGCGGCGACTACAAAGGGAATCTTGACGGTGGGCGAGGGAATACCGGTAATGGCCGCCATTTTGTCGAGGATCTGCTTGAGGGTCAGGTTTTCGCCGCCGAGGATAAAGCGCCGACCGGGAATGCCCTTGGTGAGCGCAAGAACGTGGGCGCGGGCGACTTCGGAGACATCGACGAGATTGAGGCCGGTGTCGACATAGGCGGGAAATTTTGCGTTGAGGAAGTCGACGAAGATGCGGCCGGTGGGCGTGGGCTTGCGGTCGTTGGAGCCGATGGGGGTGGTGGGGTTGAGGATGATGACCTGCTGGCCGCCCTTGGCGGCGGCGATGGCCTCCTGCTCGGCGAGAAACTTGGAGCGCTTGTAGTGGCCGACCATGTCGGCGAGCGAGACGGGAGTGTCTTCGTTGATGACGATGCCGTCGGTGCGGAAGTGCATTGTAGCAACACTCGACGTGTAGACGAAGCGCTTGACGCCTGCTTCGCGGGCCATGCGGAGCAGTTCGCGCGTACCGTCGACGTTGGATGTGTACATGGCAGCGGGATCGGGAATCCAAAGGCGATAGTCAGCGGCAACGTGGACGACGGCGTCGCAGCCTTCGAGGGCTGGCTTGAGCGAGGCAGGGTCGGAGAGATCGCCGACGACTGTTTCGCCGCGAATGCCTTCAAGGTTGGCGAGGCTGCTGGTTTTGCGGGTGAGAAGGCGCAGGCCGGCGCCCTCGGCGGCAAGGGCTTTTGCCACGTGGTGGCCGACAAAACCTGTTGCGCCAGTGAGGAAGATCTTCATAACACGTCAGCGGAGCTAGCGGAGTTAGCGGTGTTCGCCGTGTTCTCGCGGGAGCCAGATCTATTTTAAGCGGCGGGGCGGCCGAGCGTGCGCCTCGGCGGCGCGGCGAAAGCATTTCCTTAGGGACCGACATTTTCTCTTCCCTCACCCGCCCAAAAAATGCCGAATCAGGATCCACTGGCGGGAATGCTGGGATCGGACAAATCGCGCGGTGACATGAATCGCTCGCTCAATTCAAGGGATTGACTCATATAATCGGCAGTTGACTGAAACGAGGGAAAATGAGGATGCGGACTTCATTCGCTCATTCGGCCGTTCAGTTTGGGACGGCCCGATTGCCGCGCCCGACCCAGGTCATCGCCTGGTTATCGTCTCTCGTTTTCAGCGCCGCGTGCAGTTCTGGTTTCAGCCAGACCGGCGACACAACCTGCCGTAATGGAAACGGCAGATTCGAACACAAGTTCTTCACCGGAGTGACAGTGCGGGTGGGCGCGATGAACAATGGGGAATTCTCAGCACGAGCATGTGCGGCGGAGTTGCTGTGGAACAATCGGGATCTGGCGGTTGCGTCAGATGCGTGGAGCGTGGACATTGACGTGTTGGGCGCGGAGGTAGGGATGGGTTCGCCGGTGGTCGCATTTCAGATCAAGAAGCGCGATATTGATACGCGCAGCGAGTACGAAATCTACTCGTTGCAGGCCCCGCTATTGCTGCACACCATTGCCGGAGGAGATTCTTATAGCGCCGCTGATACGAACCTGGATGGGCGTGTGGAGATATGGACGGACGACGCCATCGGCGTGGATGGATTCGAGAGGATACCGCTGGGTAGCTATGACTTCGCACCCCCTGTGGTGCTGCGTTTTGAAGAACAGAAATTATTGGATGTGAGTTCGCAATTTGCATCGTATTACGACGGCAAGATTGCGGAACTTCGCAGCCAGCTTGCGGCGCCTGACCTGCGCGAGTTCATGGAGAGCGACGGGTTGCCAACAGCGGACAACCGCATTCCCGACGACCGATTGCATCGGCTGCAACGAACGAAGATCAAGGTACTGGAAATTGTGTGGTGTTATCTCTACAGCGGCCGCGAGCGGGAAGCACGGCAAGCCCTCGTGCAGATGTGGCCAGCAGCGGATGTGGAGCGGATCCGCGCTGCGATCGTAAACGCGCGGCAGCATGGCATTCGCGCGGAAATCGATGGCGTGGCAGCGGCGCCATCGCACCGGCATTCAAAACCGCAAGTCGAAGTCTACGATGCGTCAACCAAAGTGGAGTGGGTTCCGTATCTCGGAGGGTGGGGAGGCGTCCCTCATTCCGATCCCGATAGCGGGGTGAGCCCCGCACCTGATAGCAAGCCGAAAGCAATTAATCTCTTTCGCCCGGAACCAGCGCATTCGGACGCCGCGTCGGCAAATACTCCCGAACGATTAGACCTGGTGATTGACGAGGCTGGAAAAGTTCGCAAAGCCAAACTCGTCGGCAAGGATGAAGACAAGGATCTGATCGCTGCGACGGCGGGATGGAAGTTCATTCCAGCATTCAAGGATGAACGTGCGGTCGCCTGCCGTCTTCTTTACAATGTTCGAGGCCAGCAATGAGGGGCGCACCTGTCTCTCTCATCGCCAGGCGGCGGAAGCACATCAAGCCTCTGTCCCGACTGCTGACGCCTGGAGGCGACTGACCGGCCCTATTCCAAAGATTCGGGAACCAGAGCGATGTTCTTTTCGCCGGCGGCCTTCTTTTCGGTGTATGCCTTGACCCAATCTTCCCAGTGTTTTCCGGCGGCGCGATCTTTTCCCGAAAATTCCAAGCGGGCGATCTGGGCATAGCTCAGCTTGCGCTTCTCGTCTGCCTTTGGAGTAAAGTACTGCACAAACGACTCCGCCAGCGTGGCGCCGGTGGAGCGATTGAAGATGTAGGCTTCGATTCTTTCGCCGGACTTGAGAGTGATAGTGACGTCACCGCGATAATCGAAGGCCTTTTCGAGCGCTTCGCGCAGAGCTTCGTCGCTGGCAAGCTCGGGAACCCAGCCCTCGAGCTCTTCATGCTCGGTCCCGGGCGCCAGCTCCAGCGCTTCGACCTGTTCCAGCGTGTATTTCAGCACCTCGGCGGTCATGCGCGCGTCTCCTCCAGCTCACGATCCGGATGTGTGATGTGCACGAGCGACGACGGGCCGTGCGGCATGGGCTCATTGAGCAAGTTGAGCGCGTGCTGGTCTGGATAGAGCGAGAAGCTGCCCTTGACCATAGCTAAGAAGCCCTTGAGCGATCCGAAGCCTTCGAGCACGGCGGTTGGCTCGTAACCGCAGCTCACCATGCAGTTGGCGCACTTGGGATTGCCCGACGCCACGCCGTACTCTTCCCACTTGGTGGTTTCCATCAACTCCCTGAAGGTTTCCGTGTAGCCGTCCTGCAGCAGGTAGCAGGGCCGCTGCCAGCCAAAGATGTTGTAGGCGGGCGAACCCCACGGCGTGCACTCATAGTTGCGATCGCCCATTAGGAACTCAAGAAACAGCGGCGACATATTGAACTTCCACGTCTTCTTACGATTCGACAGGATGGCGCGGAAGAGACGGCGCACGCGCGCGCGGCCCATGAAGCGATTCTGATCGGGCGCCTTGTCGTAGCTGTAGCCGGGCGAGAGCACGATGCCCTCGACGCCCATCGCCATCACTTCATCAAAGAATGCGCGAACAGGGTTGGGATCGGTGCCGTCAAAAAAGGTTGCGTTGGTGGTGACACGGAAGCCGCGCTTGACGGCCTCCTTGATGCCTTCGACGGCGATATCCCAGCCGCCCTCGCGGCAGACGGAAAAGTCATGCTCGTCGCGCTGGCCGTCGAGATGGACAGAGAAGGTGAGGTACTTGGAGGGCGTGAACTCCGGCAGGCGGCGCTTGAGTTCGAGCGCATTGGTGCAGAGGTAGACGTACTTTTTGCGCGCGACGAGGCCGTTGACGATTTCGACGATCTGCGGATGGAGCAGCGGCTCGCCGCCGGGCAGCGAGACCATGGGCGCGCCACATTCCTCGATGGCCGCGAAGCACTCCTCAGGCGTGAGCTGCTTCTTGAGAATGTGCGGCGGATATTGCACCTTGCCGCAGCCGGCGCAGGCCAGGTTGCAGCGGAAGAGCGGCTCAAGCATGAGCACAAGCGGATAGCGTTTGTTGCCCTTGAGCCGGTTCTTGAGGACGTAGGTTGCCACCGTCCACATCTGGGAGATTGGAACTGCCATCAGCGTTTTCCCTCAGGGGCGGAAGCCCCAATCTTGCGTCCAGGGCTAAAGCCCCTGGTCTTCGTGTTGCGGCGAGTTCGCGGGCCTAAAGGCCTCTGCTCCCTCCAGATTTCTCATGTACGTCGTGCACATTCAAAAAACCAAATCATCACCCAACAATTAGACGATTAAAAACCGGTCAACGGCTCACCGTTCCGAGCGTATTACGTTCCATCGCACGCTTGTAGGTGGTGAGCGCCATGAGCGGGAAGTATTGGCGGTACATGGTGTAAGCCAGATAGAAAACCTTGGGGAATCCCGTTCCCGTGATGATGGCCTGGCGCGTGGGTCCTTCGCCCATCGACTCATCCCAGCTTCCGTCGGCGTGCTGCCGCTCGAGCAGCCAACGCACTCCCTTGGCGACGGAGTCGGAGCGATCGTCGCCGGCGGCAAGTAGGCCCAGCATTGCCCATGCGGTTTGCGAAGGGGTGCTCGGACCGATGCCGCGCGTATCCGGATCGTCGTAGGTGCCGCAGGTTTCGCCCCATCCGCCGTCGGGATTCTGCACCATGCGAATCCACTCGGCAGCCTGCTGGATTTGCGGCTCGAGGTGGTCGACACCGACGGCATCGAGCCCGCGCAAAACAAGAAACGTTCCGTAGAGATAGTTGACGCCCCAGCGGCCGAACCAGCTTCCGTCCGGCTCCTGCGCGCTGAAGATGAATTTGATGGCGCGCTCGATGCGCTTGTCGGCACGCGTGAAGCCATAAACCGCCAACATCTCGAGCATCCGTCCGGTGATATCCACGCTGGGCGGATCGAGCATGGCATTGTGATCCGCGAAAGGGATGTACTGGAAGATCATCTTGGTGTTGTCGCGGTCAAAGCTGCCCCAGCCGCCGTTGCGGCACTGCATGGCGAACTCCCATGCAATGGCGCGTTGTGCGACCTGATGTTGATAGCGCTCGCGGGGATTATCGACCTTGCTGAGAGCAAGCAGGACCTGCGCGGTATCGTCGGTGTCGGGATAGAACTCGTTGTTGAATTCGAAATACCAGCCGCCGGGCTCGGTTTTGGGGATTTTCACGGCCCAATCGCCTTTGTGACGAACCTCTTTTGCGAGCATCCAGTCGACAGCCTTGATCATGCGCGGATCGGTGCGCGGCACACCAGCTTCGCCAAGCGCATAAACCGCCTGCGCGGTGTCCCAGACCGGGCTCATGCAGGGCGTCATGCGGAAGGTCGGCTCCGGCATTTCGGGCGTGGCCGGCTGCTCGATGCCCAGCTTTTCAAATTCGTCGCGGGCGCGGATGACCTGGGGATCGTCTTCGGAATAGCCGAGGCAGCGCAGGGCGATGATGGCGTTAAGCATGGCAGGATAGATGGCGCCAAGGCCGTCGGTCATTTCCAGGCGCTCGAGCATCCACTTCTCCGCGCGCTTCATCGCCAGCGTGCGCAGTGGGCGGATGTGCACGGCTTCAGACCAGTGCATGATGCGATCGAGTATGAGGAAGAAATTGCGCCAGGAGAAGATCCGCTTGCGATCCATGCGCACGCGGAGAATGGAATTGGCGCGGCCGCCCACGAATAGCTCGTCGATTCCCTGCTCCGGCGGGATTTTTTTGTACGGCTTCTTGGCGTACATGATGGCGAGCGGCACGAGAATGGAGCGCGACCAGGCGGAGATTTCATAAATATTGAAGTAGAACCATTTGGGAAAGAGAACGATCTCCGGCGGAATGGCAGGGACGGCGTCGTAGTCGTACTCGCCCAGCGCGCACAGATACATTTTCGTGAAGGTGTTGCATGCGGTGACGCCACCATGATTCAGCACCCACTCGCGGCACTTGGCCAGGCGTGGGTCGGAAGGGTCGATGCCCATGAGCTTGGCCGCGGAGTAGCACTTAACGGAGAGCGAAATGTTGCCGGGGCCGCCGGGATAGATGCTCCAACTGCCGTCTTCGTTCTGGTAGCGCATCATCTCCGCGCAGGCGCGCTTGAGCCGGCCCGGATCGCCGCTCTCGAGCAGCGTGTGCAGAAAGATGTAGTCGGCTTCGAGCATCGAGTCGGCCTCGAGCTCACCGCACCAGTGGCCGTCAGGGTGCTGGAGGGAGAAGAGAAAGTCGCGCGCGCCGGAGATCGCCGACTCCACATCGGCCAAGTCTGCATCAATCCGGCCAAAACGTGGCCGCCCAAAACCGGGCTGGACGAAATGGGGGGCCGCAGGGGGCGTCTTCTGCTGCTCAGGAGTCATGGAATCTCGAAAATCCGGTACCCTGGCCGGAACACGGAAATCTGGATGAATGTTCCGGTTCATTTGCGCATTTGCGTGCCGCGTTGATGGACTGCCGGCTTCGTCAACGAACGGGGACAGGCTCTGCCCCGCCCGCGCTGCCAATGGCTTGCACAATCTCAGGAGGCAGGCCGAAGCGAACGTTTTCCGGCATGACCTCCACCTCTTCGACGTTCTCGAAGCCGTTCTGACGCAGATAACTGACCACGTCTTCGACCAGGATTTCCGGTGCCGAAGCGCCGGCAGTGACTGCGACGTTTGTAACGCCGGCGAGCCATTTGGGATCGATGGCCTGGGAGTTATCGATGAGATACCCGATGGTGCCGAGGTTGCGTGAAACCTCGACGAGGCGGTTGGAGTTGGAGCTGTTTGTGGAGCCGACAACAAGGACCAAGTCGGCGTTGTGGGCAACATTGCGTACGGCCACCTGGCGATTTTCGGTGGCATAACAGATGTCCTGCGAGTGAGGGCCGACGATATGGGGGAACTTGATTTTGAGCGCGTGGATGATGTCGCGGGCCTCGTCGAGCGAGAGGGTGGTCTGGGTCAGATAGGCGACACGGTCTGGGTTGGGCAGTTCCAAAGCCTCAACCTCGGCAACGTTTGAAACTACATGAGTTACGTCGGGCGCCTCGCCCAATGTGCCCTCGATTTCATCGTGGTCGCGGTGGCCGATGAGCACCAGCGAGTAGCCCTCCTTGGCGAATTTGACGGCCTCAAAGTGCACTTTGGTGACAAGCGGGCAGGTGGCGTCGATGACCTTGAGATTGCGGCCCTTGCTGCGCTCGCGGACGGCAGGCGAGACGCCATGGGCGCTGTAGATGACGCGCTGGCCGTCGGGCACGTCGTCGATCTCATGCACGAAGATCGCGCCCTTTTCCGCTAACTCATTTACAACATAGCGGTTATGGACGATTTCGCGACGCACGTAGATAGGCGCGCCGAAGGTCTCGAGAGCAATCTTGACGATGTCGATGGCGCGCACGACTCCGGCACAGAAACCACGTGGTTTGAGCAGCAACACCCGTTTCTTACCAGGAGAGGCGTCGGCGGAGCCGTGATGGGGAATGGATTCGACGGCAGTCGTAGTCACATCTCCAAGTATACCAATAGGCGGGTTAAAGGGACAGGAGAGAAAAGCAGGCGGAGCAGACCTCCGCAACAGCAACCCAGGCCGCCGACTTGCCAACCCGCCAACCCACAATACCTGGGGCTAAACTGCTGCATTTGTTCCCCGCCTGCCGAATTCGGGGCCTGCGCGATGTGGTCATAGTAGCTCGGTATTAGGATTTGCCGGGCAGCATACTGAGTTATGAAAAAGATTCTGCTCGGACTCGTGCTTCTCTTCTGCTTCGCGGTACCTTATGCGGCGCAGGCGCAGATCGTAGTGGTAGTGCACCACCACCGCCATCACCACCATCACCATCACCCCTACCTCCAACTCGGCCAATAATCGGTTGAGAATCCTGCTGTCCCACCCTTGCCGCGATCGTTTCCTCAAATAGAAACGACAAGGATGGGGCGCGGACCGGAAGGCGCATCCGCCGATTGGGTATACCTCTCCGCAACCTCCGCGAGGGCGCTGAAGGGCGGGAGAAACCAGACTAGCTGTTGAGCGAAGTGGAAGACCCCTTCCTAACGAAAGGACCGGGGACCCGCTTTAGTGGTGATTGGACGCTACGGTCGCCAGCTTGATTTCACGGCTCGCCTGTTCGAGCAGGTCCTTGGCGCGAGCCGCATGGCCACCCATGTCCCACTCATTGGCTCGCTGCGCGTCAGAAATGCGCTGGAATGCCTGATCGACGAGCTGCTGCGCCGCTCGCAGGTTGGGGTGCCGGCCCCCTTGCGCGACGAGCACGCCGCTTGCAAAACAAACCAAACACAAAACGGAGCCCGAAAGGAATTTGCTTCTTGTCATAGGGAAAACCTCCGTAGGTCACCATACAGACCCAGGGGAAGTGACGGCAACAGGAAAAATCATGAAAATTCCGGCGGAGGCGGGCGTCGATTTTGCGCTTTATCGCACCTAAACGGCCATACGCATATGGACCGAGGAGGTAGACCGATGGCGAAAGACAAGAAATGCGCAAATCCTGCCTGTAGTTGCGTTCCAACCGACGGGTCAAAGTACTGCAGCGCCCAGTGTGAAGGCACCGCGGATAAAAAGCGAGGTGGTTTGCTCGTGCGGCCATCCCGGTTGTAGTGGCGATGCGACGAACGTGCAGGCTGCGGCTTAACGCGGCGATCGCGGCCTTCTCCACGGACACCTATAACATGAGCGCCAAACATGCGATCAAGAAACTTGTCGGAGTTCCGGCGGGAGAAGGCCAGTCCAGACCGCGCTCGGGGCGATTCCGTTTCCGCTACGACGTCGAGGGGCTTGAGGTTCTGCTCCACTATTGCGGGCTGCGGCGGGAGGATGCGTATTGACTTGGCTCCTAGGTCCACGACGAGACCCGAGGATCCCGGCCGCAATTTCCTCAGTTGCCCTCGATTTCAACCGCATTCCGAGCCGATCCTCCCTGCAGCCTGACGGCTAAAATCAAGTTAGCCATGTCTGAATTCACGCACCTGCATTTGCACACGGAGTACTCGCTGCTGGACGGCGCCTGCGATGTCTATAAGCTCGTTGATCGCGTGGCAGCACTGGGGCAAACGTCTGTCGCGATGACGGACCACGGAAATATTTACGGAGCGGTGCACTTTTTTGATGCGGCCGAAGCAAAGGGTGTGAAGCCGATCCTGGGGTGCGAGCTCTATGTGTGCAAGGCAGAGGACCATCGCACCGAGACAACCAGGAACGGAAACGCCTCCGGCGGTGTTAGCCTGCCGTCGCCCGGAGCCTCGAGAAAAGACGAGTACAACCACCTGCTGGTGCTGGCCCAGAACGAAGAGGGCTACCAGAACCTGATCCGGCTGACGTCTGAGGCGAGCCTGCATGGGTTCTACAGGAAACCGCGAGTGAGCAAGAAGTATCTGGCCGAAAACTCGAAGGGGTTGATTGGATTTTCGGGCTGCCTGAGCGGCGAGTTGTGCGAGGTGCTGGGCGACGAGAACCTGGACGCGGCGGAGAGATACCTGAAGGCCAAGGCGGTGGCGCAGCAATACGAGGACATCTTCGGCAAGGGAAATTTCTTTCTGGAGATTCAGGATCAGGGGCTGGAGGCGGAGAAAAAGATTCAGGCGGATTTGTACCGGCTGGAGCGTGACCTGGAGATTCCGCTGGTGGCGACGAACGACTCGCACTACCTGTGCGGCGAAGACTCGCATGCGCACGACGTAATGCTGTGCGTGCAGACGGGCTCCAAAATTCACGAGCCCAACCGATTCAAGTTCGACAGCGACCAGTTTTTTGTGAAGAGCGCCGACGAGATGGCGCGAGTGTTCAAGGATTCGCCGGCGGCGCTTGCGCGGACGATGGAGATTGCCGAACGCTGCAACCTGGAGCTGCACAAGGTGGAGAATCCGTTTCCGGATTTCGCGGTGCCGCAGGGACACACGTCTGAAAGCTACTTCGAGGAGGTGTGCCGCGCGGGACTGAAGAAGCGGATGGAGACGGCGGTGCGGCAACTGGAGATGCGCGGAGTAAGACGCGCGACGCCGGAGGAGTACGAGTCGCGGCTGAACTTCGAGATTGGCATCATTAAGCAGATGAACTACTCGGGATACTTCCTGATCGTGTGGGACTTTATCAAGTACGCGCGCGATTACGGGATTCCGGTGGGACCGGGACGCGGATCGGCGACAGGGTCGTTGGTGGCGTACGCCATGGAGATCACGAACATCGATCCGCTGCAGAATGTGTTGCTCTTCGAGCGGTTCCTGAATCCGGAGCGCGTAACCATGCCGGATATTGACGTGGATTTCTGCATGAACCGGCGCGGCGAAGTGATCGAATATGTGACGCGCAAGTACGGGCGCGAGCAGGTGGCGCAGATCATCACGTTCAATACGATGGCGGCCAAGGCGGCGATCAAGGATTGCGGGCGCGCGATGGATATGCCGTACGGCGACGTGGACCGCATTGCGAAGCTGATTCCGGCGACGATTGGAGTGACGATCGATGAAGCGTTGAAAGAATCGCCGGATTTGCGCAAGGCCTACGACGGCGACAAGCAGGTGCGCGAGCTGATTGACACAGCGAAAAAGCTGGAGGGGCTGGTGCGCGGGGCGGGCGTTCATGCGTCGGCGGTGGTGATTGCGCCGCGTCCGCTGACCGAACTGGTGCCGCTGAACCGGACCAAGAACGATGAAATCGTGACGGCCTACGACATGAAGGCCGTGGAGAAGATGGGCCTGCTGAAGATGGACTTTCTCGGCCTGACCACGCTGACGGTGATTTCCGATTGCCTGAAGCTGATTGAGCAGACGCGCGGCGAGAAACTGGACATCGATCTGCTGCCGATGGATGATCCGGAGACGTTCAGGCGCGTGTTTCATACGGCGCTGACGTCGGGGGTGTTTCAGTTTGAGTCGGGCGGGATGCGCGACGTGCTGCGGCGCTACAAGCCGGACACAGTCGAGGACCTGACAGCGCTGAATGCGCTCTACCGGCCGGGACCGATGGACATGATCGACGATTTTGTCGAGCGCAAGTGGGGACGCCGCAAGGTGGAGTTTCTGCTGCCGGAGCTCGAACCGATTCTTAAGGACTCGCTGGGAGTGATCGTTTACCAGGAGCAGGTGATGCGCATCGCCAATGTGTTGGCGAGCTACTCGCTGGGTGAGGCGGACATTCTGCGGCGCGCGATGGGGAAAAAAGATCCCAGGGCGATGGCGGAACAGCGCGACCGCTTTATGACGGGCGCGGCCAAGCTGGGGCATCCGAAGGCGGCGGTGGAAGAACTCTTCGAGCAGATGGCGAAGTTTTCAGGGTATGGATTCAACAAGTCGCACTCGGCGGCGTACGCGCTGGTGGCCTACCAGACGGCCTATTTGAAGACGCATTATCCGGTGGAGTTCATGGCGGCGCTGCTGACGTCGGAGACTTCGAAGCCGGACAGCGTGGTGAAGTACATCGGCGAGTGCCGCGAGATGGGCATTCGCGTGGAGCCGCCGGACGTGCAGGTTTCAGGCGCGCAGTTCACGCCGCACGGCGAGGCGATTCGCTTTGGGCTGGCCGCGGTAAAGAATGTGGGCGGCAATGCGATCGAGTCGATTTTGAAGGCCCGCGCGGAGGCCGGCGGGCGGTTCAAGAGCTTCTGGGAGTTCTGCGAAAAGGTCGACCTGCGGCTGATGAACAAGCGCGTGATCGAATCGCTGATCAAGGCGGGCGCCCTGGACTCGCTGGGCACGCGCGGGCAGTTAATGGCTGCCGTGGACAAGGCGATGGAGCGGGCGCAGAAGGCGCAACGCGATGCGGAGCAGGGGCAGAGTGGATTGTTCGGGCTGTTCGATGAAACGCCGGCGCGCGGGCGCGAGGCGGATGCGCTGCCGGCTGCCGCCGACTGGGAAGAAGGCGAGCGGCTGGCGTATGAAAAGGAAGTGCTGGGATTTTTTGTGTCCGGGCATCCGTTGGACAAATATGCCGAGAAGCTGCGCAACCTGACGGGTGTGATCACGGTCGCCGAGGCGCTGGAGCGCAAGCCGCCGGAACGGCGCTGGGGCGCACAGGCGGACATGGCGGACGAACTCCAGGTGGCGGGGATCATTCATGGCCTCGGCGTGAAGAAGAGTCGGCGAGATCAGCGGCTCTACGCGCAGGCCTCGCTGGAGGATGCAACAGGAAAGATCGAGTTGATCTGCTTTGCGCGCGACTATGAGCGTCTGGCGCAGCAGTTGAAGATCGAGGCGCCGGTGCTGGTGCGAGGCACGCTGATGGGCGATGAGGATGCGGCGCCAAAAATCGCGGTGAGCCAGGTGCAGGCGCTGGAAGAGGTGCAGGTGAAGCTGCCGGGCGGCGTGCGAATATGCATCAATCTGGATCGCGCGACGGAAGAAGTGCTGGCCCAACTGAAGAGCGCCGCGGAGGGCGCGCCTGGACCCGGAAAGATTATGCTGCAGCTTGAGAAGAAGGGCGAGTACGCGGTGATTCTGGAACCGGAAGGTCTGAACGTGGCGGCGGATCGCGGCTGGGTGGAGCGCGTGGAGGAACTGGCCGGCAAGGGCTCCGTGCAGGCGGTTGGATAGAGCGGCGACGAACGAGCAGACCTGGCTGCGCTGTGCGGAGGGCGGTTCGGGTTGCAGCGGGCGCACTAGAAGAGCCGGGCAGCTTATGGCGATGGGGGTGGCGTTCGCCGCGCTAGAATGATCCACATGCAAATCAGAAAGGCCGTGATTACGGCTGCGGGTAGGAACCAGCGCAACCTGCCGATGCAGACCTTGTTTGACCAGCAGGGCGTGGAGCGCTCGGTGCTGAGCCTGGTGGTGCGCGAAGCTGTGCGCGCAGGCGTGACCGATGTGTGCATCGTCGTTTGGCCGGGCGACGAGGAACCCTACGCGCGGCTGCTGGCCGACGACGGCGCGAGGCTGACGTTTGTTGTGCAGCAGGAAGCTCGGGGCTACGCGCATGCAGTGTTCAGCGCCAGGAACTTTGTGAAAGACGAGCCGTTTCTGCACTTCGTTGGCGATCATATCTATGTTGGCCAGGAAGCGAGCGGAAGCGCGAAGGGGCTGGTGGAAACAGCAGCCGCTGAAGGTTGCGCGGTTTCTGCGGTGCAGGTGACGCGCGAGAGCCTGCTTCCCTTCTACGGAACCGTGGGCGGACAGCCGGTTACGGGCAAGCCGGGCTTGTATCGCGTGGAGACGGTGCGCGAGAAGCCGACGCCGACGGAAGCAGAACAACATTTGATCGTTCCCGGGCTGCGTAGTGGGCAGTATCTGTGCTTCTACGGCATGCACGTGCTCACGCCCGCGATTTTTGCGATTCTTTCAGAGATGCTGGACGCGGCGGCGACGGGGCGCGTGAGCCTTTCTGCGGCGCTGGCTGTGTTGGCCGAGCGTCAGCAGTATCTGGCGATGATTCAGACGGGCCAACGCTTCGACGTGGGCGTGAAGTATGGACTGTTTACCGCGCAGCTCGCGCTGGCGCTGAGCGGGCAGGATCGCGACAATGTTCTGACTCACCTTGTGAACGTTCTTGTGGCTCGCGAGATGCACGTGAAGGGAGAGGGTGCGTGAGCGGACTATGGACGATCATCACCGCGGCTGACCCGCAGATTCGAAATCGCTCCCTCGGTGATTTTTGCCGAACCGCAACAACAGAACAATTACTGGACGAAGCGGCAGAGCTCGAGAGGCTGAGGCACTCAAGCGAAAACCTCTACGAGCGGGTGCGGGCCCTCTTTTTTCTTTATGCTATCCATCGATTTCACCTGCCGGCGAGAGACGCCGTGATTGCAACGGGCAGGACTCTAATTCCCTTTCATGGATACGAGAAGCTGCTGAGCCGGAGATATGAAGAGGCCATCGGGATCTTTCTCGCTGAGCAGAAGGGCGAGGGGCCGAGCGACGGCATTTCGAGCGCGCTGGCCGCGGCGTATCGCGGGCTGGCGTTTCAGACTTTGGCCGACCAGGTGCGGCGAAGCGTACGGTCGGTGCGCGGCAATCAGTGGATGTTTCGCGCGGGGCACCCGGCGGATTATGCGCTGCGCATGCGGCCGGAGTTGCTCAAGCGCAGCAATGGCGATCCGTTTCCGATTTTGCACGAGGCTACGCCGGTCCGCATGGACCTGAGCCACAGCGGGTGGAGCGACATCTTTTTTCTGGGGATGGATCTGCCGGAGATGGCGCGCGTGCTGAACGTGTCGATCGATCTGGCGGTTCATGGGTCTGGCGGGGGTTCGAACGCAGCGGGACCGAAACCTCCGGTTGAAACCTATTTGCGCGTGATCGACCGTCCGGTGATTCGCCTGGTGAGCGTCGATCTGGACGCGACGGCAGAGATCAGCGATCTGCAAGAGCTCTTCGATTTTGGGCGCGACTATCTTGGGCTGCTGAAGGCGGCAGTGATTGCATCCGGCATTGTGCCGCCGGGACTGGAGGGTTCAGGGCAGCCGCTCGCGGCGGTTCTTGCGCAGTTGATGGAGCGCGAGGGACTGGGCATCGAGATCGTCAGTCAGGTGAACAACATTCCGAAGGGATCGCGGCTGGCGGTATCAACCACGCTGCTGGCGTCGCTGATCGCGGTCCTGATGCGCGCGTCAGGGCAAGCGAGGTCGCTCACGGGTCCGCTCGAGGAAGCGGAACGGCGTGTCGTGGCGGCTCGCGCGATACTCGGCGAATGGCTGGGCGGGTCGGGCGGAGGCTGGCAGGATTCAGGAGGCGTTTGGCCGGGGATCAAGTTGATTGAGGGCGTGCAGGCCGCGGAAGGCGATCCTGAGTTCGGGATCAGCCGCGGCAGGTTGCTGCCAAATCATCGCATTCTGACCGAGGCCGAGGTGAGCGCGCAGACGCGGCGCAGGCTGCAGGAGAGCCTGGTGCTGGTGCACGGCGGCATGGCGCAGGACGTGGGGCCGATCCTGGAGATGGTGGCGGAGAGATACCTGCTGCGCTCGGATGCGGAGTGGGCCGCGCGGCAGTCGGCGTGCAAAATACTGGACGAGATCATCGCTGATTTGTGCAAGGGCGACGTGCGCGCGATTGGCGGCGCCACGCAAAGGAATTTCGATGGACCGATCCAGGCCATCATTCCGTGGGCGAGCAACAAGTATACGGAAACGCTCATCCGCGAGGTGCGCGCGGAGTTTGGAGATGCGTTCTGGGGATTCTGGATGCTGGGCGGGATGTCGGGCGGCGGGATGGGATTTATTTTCGACCCGAAACGCAAGCCGGAGGCGCAGAAACGCCTGGGCGATTTGATGCACGAAGTGAGCGGCAGGCTGGCCTGCGGCGTCGCGTTTGCGATGCAGCCGGTGGTCTATGACTTTTCGATCAACGAGCGCGGAACATTTGCCAAGTTGAAGAGGGGCGACGATGCAATCCTGCCCGACGGCTACTTCAACATTATTCTGCCGGCTCTGCTGCGCAAGGATCAGCGGCTGCTATCGGCGGGCGAACGAGGTGACCTGGAGCGATTCAGCGCGCTCACTCATGACGCGCCGGGCGCTCGCGAACGCGCGCGGGGCATTCTCGACCGGCTGTTGCCGCGCAGCAATGGCGGAGAGGAGCAAGCGGAGACATTGGAGTCGGTGCTTGCCAGGAACGGATTCGATCCGATCCAGCATGAGCGCATTCAGGCGGAGTTGCGCGCGGGACATATCGGAGTTGCGCAGAACCGGCTGCCGGCAACGGTGCAGATTGAGAATGTGGCGCCGGAGCAACTGTTCGACGCACGGCGGGAAGTGGACGCGAAATTCACAAAGATGGGCGAGGAGGCGCTTGCGGCCGGCACAGTCGCGGTGGTGACGCTGAGCGGCGGCGCAGGCAGCCGATGGACGCACGGCGCCGGCGTTGTCAAAGCGCTGAGCCCTTTCTGCAGACTCGCCGGCACACACCGCACGTTCCTTGAGGTGCACCTGGCCAAGAGCCGGCGCGCCGGGAAGCGTTTTGGATGCGAGGTGCCGCACGCGATTACGACAAGCTACCTGACGCATGAGCCGATTGAAGAGCTGTTACACCGCGAGGGCGCGTACGGGTACACGGGTCCGCTCTTTCTCTCCGCGGGGCAGAGCGTGGGGCTGCGGCTGATTCCGACGGTGCGGGACCTGCGCTTTGCGTGGGAGGATACGCCACAGCAGTTGCTGGACACGCAGGCGCAGAAGGTGCGCGAGGGCGTGCGGACGGCGCTGATTGCGTGGGCGCGGCAGGCGGGTGAGGCGAACAGCTACACCGATAATCTTCCGCTGCAATGCCTGCACCCTGTGGGACATTGGTACGAGATTCCGAATCTGTTTCGCAGCGGCGTGCTGGCGGCGATGCTCGAGGCGAGGCCGCAATTGCGGACGCTGATGGTTCACAACGTGGACACAGTGGGAGCGAATCTTGACCCGGGAATTCTCGGCCGGCACATCGCGCGCAACGCGACAATGACGGCGGAGTTGGTGACGCGGCGCATCGAGGACCGAGGCGGGGGCTTGGCGTGCGTGGATGGGCGCGTGCGGCTGGTCGAAGGAATGGCGCTGCCGTCGGAGGAGATCGAATTCGCGCTCTCCTACTACAACTCGAATACATTCTGGATCGACATTGATGCGCTGCTGAAGGTTTTCGGTTTGAGCCGAAGCGATTTACGGAATGAAGAGAAGCTGGCGGCGGCGATGCGCACGATGGCGGCGCGCATGCCGACCTACATCACGCTCAAGGACGTGAAGAAGCGCTGGGGCAACGGGCAGGAAGACATCTATCCCGTGGCTCAATTCGAAAAGCTGTGGGGAGACATGACGTCTCTTCCGCAGATGGTGTGCGAATACGTGATTGTGCCGCGGGTGCGCGGGCAACAATTGAAAGAGCCGGCGCAATTGGATGGATGGCTGCGCGACGGGTCAGCGGAATACCTGACGGGGCTGTGCGAGTTTGCCGGCTAGAGGCGGTGCCTCATGGGCTAAAGGCCGAAGCCGTTGTTTCAAGAGTTCAGGGGCGTGAGAGCCCCTGCTCTAGCCGATTCGGTCGTCGGCCAGCTTAGTGCGCCGGGGATCCGGATGCGACGCGCAGAACCGCGTCATAGGCCGGCTTGGGCTCGCCGTTGCGGTCGAAGAGGAGCGGGTAGCTGGTGCGCCCCTTGACCGGCCAGTCGTTCAGCCAGGAATTAGAATCGGTGACGCCCCAGAACGTGACTCGCTCGACCGTGTCGCGGTGCTTGAGGTAGACGCGAAAGAGATCGGCGTAGCGCGCGGCGAGCTGCTGCTGAACGGAATCCGGAAGCCCGTTGACGTAAGGATTCAGCGCAGCATTCTGTGCGATTTTGAGCGAGACATCGGCGGTGCGCTGGCTCGAGGCTGAAGGCAGCACATCCATATCGAGCTCAGTGATTGCGACTTTGATGCCAAGGGCAGCAAAGGCTGAGATGGTGGCGTCCTCTTGCTCCACAGTGGGCCAATCCATGTGGTCATGGCCCTGAATTCCGACTCCGGTGATGGGGATTCCATCGGCCTGCAGCTTTCTGACGAGCGCGATCGCGCCGCTGCGCTTGGGCTCGTTCTCCAGGCTGTAGTCGTTGTAAAACAGTTGCGCCTGCGGATCGGCCTCATGCGCGAATTGGAATGCCTTTTCGATGTAATCGGGACCGATAATCTTGTACCAGAGCGACTGGCGGAGCGTGCCGTCTTCGTTGAGCGCTTCGTTGACGACGTCCCAACTCTGAATCTTTCCCTTGTAGCGGCCGACCACAGTGGAGATGTGGTCCTTCATGCGCGCGAGAAGAGCGTCGCGGTCGAGAAGATTGCCCTTATCGTCGTGAAAGACCCAAGCCGGAACCTGATTGTGCCAGACCAGATTGTGCCCGACGATGAACATGTGGTGCTTTTGGCCAAAGGCGACGTACTTGTCGGCAAGATCAAAGTTGTACTGGCCGGGCTGCGGATGAATGCGCTCCCATTTGAGCACGTTCTCCGGCGAGATGGAATTGAACTGCGCCGCGAGGAGGGCGTCAGCGCGCTGATCCTGCCCGGTGATCTCGGCTTCGTTCATGGCCGCGCCAACGACGAAGTCGCCTTTGAAGGCCTGCTGCAACGACGTAGGGGCGTGAGCGGCAGCCGCGCCGCAAACGACAATCAGAAACGCCAAAGCTACAGAACGCGCACCGGTGCGTGGACTGGTTTGCATGATTCCCTCTTTCTGGAATTCTTGCCAAGCCAATGGTAAACCTATGAGGGTTAGCCACGGCAAAACCAGAGTCACTGCGTCTTGCTTCGCTGTTTTCATCGTCGCCGCTCCCTGCTGGTCGCGTCGACATGAATGTTGTGGCTCCTGAGTACAACTACTCTGGTTTTGCGATGGTAGCGAACCCCTTGCGCCGCGCAGCCAGCTCGAGCGCAATTTTCTGGTTGACTTCGCGCGAGATGGGATAGAAGAGGAGACAAACCGCAGTGGCAAAGAAGGCCAGGCCCGCATAGACGCTGGCGGTGAGCAAAATGCCGGACTGCGCGTGCGCGGTCTGCACCTGAGCCTCGGAGATGAAACCATAGAGCGAGAAGAGCCAGCCGGCGATTGCGCCGCCAAGAGCAAGACCAGCCCAAAGGGCGAAAACGACAGCAGCCGTGACGGTGCCACTGGCGCGGCGGCCGGTCTTCCACTCGCCGTAATCGGCCACGTCGCCCATCATTGCCCACAAGATGGGGCCCGACAATCCGAAGGAGAACTGGCGCAGGACTTCAGTTGCAATGACCACCACGGTGGCAGTTGGCGAAATGAACAGCAGAGCCGTATTGAAGACTCCCGCCAGAAACATGCTTGCGATAAAGAGCTGGCGCTTGCCCACACGCGTTGAGACGGCGGTGGAGCAGGCAACGCCTGCGAGAAGCGCGGCAAGCCCGAAGCCGTTGAACCAGGCGTAGAGGTCGACATTTCCGGCGACAAAGCGAAAGTAGGGAAGCATCACGTTGCCGCGAATCACGATGGCTGCGAAATAGAACAGCGTGGCCAGGAAGAGCACGACCCAGGGGCGGTTCTTGAAGAGGTCAGAGAGATCCCGGCCTAGATCGGACTTCTGCTGCGGGTCAGGCTGGATGCGCTCTTTGGTGGCGAAGAAGGCAATGACGAAGAAGATGACGCTGAGAGCAGAGAGCAACCCCATCGTGAGCTGATAGCCAAGCGCGTCGTTGCCATGGCCGAAGAACCTGACCATGGGGATGGCGAGGCTGGCGACGATGAAACCCGCGGAGTTGGCAAAGATTTGGCGGTAGGATGCGATGCTGGTCCGTTCGTCGGGGTCGGAGGTCATGACCGCGGTGAGCGAGGCGTAGGGAACATTGTTGACCGTATAGATGACCCTGAGCAGGATGTAGGTCGTCCAGGCGTAGATAACCTTGGCGGCGGGGCTGATGTTGGGCGTGGTGAAGGTGAGGACGCCGATGACGCCGAATGGTAGCGCCGTCCAGATCAGCCAAGGGCGGAACTTGCCCCATCGCGTGTTGGTGCGATCGGCAATAACACCCATGACCGGATTAAGGCACGCAACACCGAGGCCGACGACGAGGAAAAGCGTTCCGGCCTGAGCCGGAGTAAGGCCAAAGGTGTGGGTATAGAAGTCCAACTGCAGGGCCAGCATGGCTTGGAAGACGAAATTGGCGGCCATGTCACCCAGACCGTATCCAAACTTCTCACCGAAGGAGAGCCTTTCAGTCATACATACCTCGTCTTCCCCAGCACTTGCGTCCGCTTTCTCATCTGTTCTCTTCGGGCCCGGTTTGGGACTGGAGTTAAAGGGCCGCCGGAAGGGATCTTGAGAGCACCGAAATCTTCATATGAGTGTTTTATGCCGCCAGGCGGTTTCCTTCGGTCCTGGATAAGTCAAGCCTGGACCGGATGAATTTCACGAGGATAGAGGTATTGGTGTCAGCCGCGAGA
>Ga0224555_1001419_pt1 | contig 33205 bp, 28 predicted proteins | sample 714S23034metaG_FD_180687 | JGI IMG/M metagenome (GOLD analysis project Ga0224555, IMG submission 180687) | Peat soil microbial communities from Stordalen Mire, Sweden - 717 S2 30-34 | ecosystem: Environmental > Terrestrial > Soil > Wetlands > Peat | place: Sweden: Norrbotten County, Stordalen... | reverse complement strand
CGACCTGGGATCGCAGCCGGCGCTCGGCGCCTTCGGCGGCGGCGCCGTCTTGGCGGGCGCGAATCAACCGGGCCCTTCTGGGTCGCCTGCCGCCACGCCGCCACCGACGGCCGGCCCGCTGAGCGCTGCCCCTGCCGCCACGCCGCCACCGACGGCCGGCCCGCTGAGCGCTGCCCCTGCCGCCACGCCGCTACCGCTGAGCGCCGCCCCCGCGGCCGAGCCGTCACCGGAGAGCGCCCTGCCTCCGCCCACCCGGGATGAGCTCGTCGCTGCGTGGGGCGACCACGTTCTGAGCCAACTGCGCCCCCGAGTTCGCGCCGTGTTCGCCGTGGGCCGGTTCCTCGCGACCGAGGGCGCGACGGCGATTCTGGCTCTGCCGAACTCCGCCCACGTCGAGCGCGCGAGCTTTGACTGCGAGGAGGTCGCAGAAGCGCTCAGCCGGTATTTCGGTCGCCCCGTTCACTTGCGGCTCATCGCCGAAACGGGCCTCGGGGCCGCGTACTCCGCGCCCGCCTCGACATCCAGTGGCCCTCGGGGAACCTCGGAAGCAAAGGGCGACGCCCACAGCCCGTCGGCGCCGTCGCCCACGCCGGAGACTGGCATTCGGGGTGAAGTCCCGGGGTCCGCAGCCGGAGGCACCTACCCCCGCTCGTCGGTGGCTTCGGGTGCCCCAGGCCGGGCCGCATCTGGTCGCAAGGCGTCCGCAGGCCGTGGTGCGGATGGCATCGATGACGAGATGCTCGACCCGGAGGATCTCGACCCAAATGCCGAAAGCGTTGCGGGCACGACGCTTTCATGGGCGCAAGACCGGCTCATGGAGGCGTTTCCCGGAGCAGAGGAGGTCTGACATGGCGGAAGGCGGCTCGTCTCCGACCGGGGGGCTGGGCGACTTATTCTCCCGGCTCCAGGAAGCTCGGGCTGACCTCGAGGCGCAAGAGGAAGCGATCGAGGCGACCATCGTCGAGGGCCACGCAGCCGGCGGCGCCGTTGTCATACGGCTGACTGGCTCGCTCGAAGCCGAGTCCGTGCACATCGACCCTTCGATCGTCGACCCCGCGGACCCGGCGCTTCTCGAGGACGCCGTGCTCGCGGCGCTTCACGACGCGCTCGGCAGGATCATCGAGCTCAGGTCTTCAGTACAAGCGCCGGTCGATCCCGCCTTTGCGGGCGGGGTCGACCTCGGTGGCTTCGTCGGCAATCTCGACCTCGGGGGACTCCTGGCCGGCGTCGACCTCGAGGGGCTGATGGGGAACCTGGGCATGGGCATGGATCTCAGCACTCTTGCCGGGCTCGGTGAGCTCGGCGAAGGCGAGGATGACGACGAGTACATCGACCAAGTCGACGACGAAGTCGACGACGAGCCCCAGGCCTGACCGGCCAGTGTTCGCCGGGCCGATTCAGGAGCTGGTCGACGAGCTCGGGCGCCTTCCTGGTGTGGGGCCGCGCTCGGCTCAGCGCATCGCCTTCTACGTGCTCGAGGCGGACCGGGAGAGCGCCCTCCGCCTGGCACAGGCCATCGTGGAGGTGAAGGACCGCATACGGCTCTGCGAGCGATGCTTCAACGTCGCGGAGACCGAGCTCTGCACCATCTGCTCCGATTCGCGTCGCGACCGCAGCATCATCTGCGTCGTTGAGGACCCGAGAGACATTGTCGCCGTTGAGCGAACTCGGGAGTTCCACGGTACTTACCACGTGCTCGGAGGAGCTCTGAGCCCGATCGACGGGGTCGGCCCCGAACAGCTGCGCGTGAGGCCGCTCCTCGTGAGACTCGGTATCGAGGGCGTCGCCGAGGTGATCTTGTGCACGAACCCCAACCTCGAAGGAGAGGCAACCGCAATGTACCTTGCGCGGCTCTTGTTGCCGCTCGGGGTGAAAGTGACACGCATAGCGAGCGGGCTGCCCGTCGGCGGGGACCTCGAGTATGCCGACGAGCTCACGCTCGGGCGCGCCCTCGAGGGCCGTCGGGAGGTCAAAGGCTGAGCTCTTGCGCGGGGTCGTGACGAGACCGCCTCGAGCACGGAGCGTCGCCCTGGCCTTCACCACCGCACAGGCCGGCTGCGCACCGGCGACGACAAGATCACCGTTTTCAGGAGGTTGGGCCAGTGCATGGCAATCGATCAGAGCCCTCGACGATCACCGAGATCGACCACGTCGCCATCGCAGTGCGCGACCTCGACGCGGCAATCGCCTGGCACCAGTCAGCCCTCGGTGCCCGAGTCGCCCATCGCGAGCGGATCGAGCACGACGGGGTTGAGGAGGCGTTGCTGAAAGTCGCCGAGTCGTTCATCCAGCTTCTCAGCCCGACCACCGACAGCTCACCGGTGGCGAGATTCCTCGAGCGCAATGGCGAGGGAATCCACCACGTCGGCTACCGGGTGGCCGATTGCGCCGCAGCGCTGGAGAAGATGCGAGCCGCCGGCGCTCAGCTGATCGACGCAATGCCGAGAGCCGGGTCTCGGGGCACAACCGTGGCTTTTGTGCACCCTCGCAGCGCCTTCGGCACGCTCATCGAGCTTGTTCAGGAGTAGCCCGTTGAGCAATCTCGCTCAGGGGGCTCAATCCTCCCGGAACTGGCGGTAGAGCTCCATCAGGCCCTGCCGGGTCTCCGGCGCGAGATCCTCGGGCTGGATCCTCCCAAGGACCCTGATCGTCGCCCGGACCTGTCGCAGGTACTCTTCGCAGCCGTCGCAAGCTTCGAGGTGTGCCTCGAAACGTCGAGTGTCGCGCCGCGAGAGCGTGCCTTCGAGATAGTCGGTCACGAGCTCGACCGCCTGTTGGCAGACGATGTCCCTGCGGAGCGTGGTCAGCTTCATCGCTTCGCCAACTCGTCTTCGAGACGGGCACGTATCCGGCTGCGGCCGCGGTGCAGGAGTACCCGCTGGTTGACCTCGCTGATCTGGAGCACGTCACAAACTTCCTTGCTTGACAGTCCGTCCAAGTCGCGAAGTGTTACTACTGCGCGCTGGCTCTCGGGCAGGTCGGAGATAGCGGCTCGCACCTGGGCGACGAGAGGCCCGCTCGAGAACCGGTCGACGACCTCGTCGGACCAGTGAGCCGGCGGGTCCGACCATGCTCCCCCGGCGTCAAAGCGCCTTCTGTTCACGGCCGCTTCATCGGAGACGTCCACAGGTGTCGTGCGCTGCTCGCGCACGCCGGTTGACCGCGCCCTGTTCGAGAGGATGCGGAAGATCCAGGTCTTGAGCGACGACCGGCCCTCGAAGCGACCGATGCCTTTCAGGACGGCGAGCCAGGTGTCCTGTGTGACCTCTTCAGCGACCGCCCGGCTCGAGACGAACGTCTGCGCCAGACGGACCATTGACGAGTGGTAAGCGTCGACGACCTCTGCGAAGGCGGATTCGTCGCCCGAGCGCAGTCGGCGCACCAGGTCGTCATCACTCACGCCCGCAGCGTATGGCGCGCGGCCAGCCCGGTGGCGCGCGGCCGGCCCGGTGCCGCGCGGCCGCCAGCGGCGAAGCGATCTGAGCCCCCCCTCCGACCGGTAGCCTTCGCCCAATGGCGGAGCATCCCACGGCCGACCGCTCAATGGGCGCCCGTCTTGCCGGACTTGAGGCCAGGCGGGCGGAGGCGATCAACGCGGGATCGCAGCGTTCGGTCAAGGCGCACAAGGCCAAGGGCAAGATGACGGCCCGTGAGCGGATCGACTACCTGCTCGACGAGGATTCGTTCCAGGAGATGGACCTGCTCGTCCGGCACCGGTCTCACGGCATGGGCCTCGAGCGCTCCCGCCCTTACACAGACGGGGTGGTCACAGGCTTCGGGACGATCGACGAGCGGCGCGTCTGCGTGTTCAGCCAGGATTTCACCGTGTTCGGGGGGGCGCTCGGCGAAGCGCACGCCGAGAAGATCCACAAGGTCATGGATCTTGCGCTCTCTGTCGGCGTGCCGATCATCGGCCTCGACGATTCTGGCGGGGCACGCATCCAAGAGGGCGTGGTCTCGCTGCACAGCTATGGCGGGATCTTCTACCGGAACGTCCGCGCGTCCGGGGTCGTGCCACAGATCAGCGTCATTCTCGGTCCGTGTGCCGGCGGCGCCGTCTATTCCCCGGCGATGACGGACTTCATCTTCATGGTGCACGAGACGAGCCACATGTTCATCACGGGGCCCGATGTCGTGAAGACCGTCACCGGTGAGGACGTCACCCTCGAGCAGCTCGGCGGAGCCATGAGCCACGCGACGCGTTCGGGTGTCGCCACTTTCGTCGCACCGAACGAGAAGGCGTGCCTCGACGAGGTCCGCTATCTGCTGTCCTTCCTACCTTCGAACAACCTCGAGACTCCGCCGGACTTCGAGGAGCCCGACGACCTGGACGCGCAGGTCATCGGGCTTCGCGACATGGTCCCGGACAGCCCCAACCAGCCCTATGACATGAGGCGGGTGATCACAGCCGTCGTCGACGGGGGCGAGTACCTCGAGTACTTCCCTCGTTGGGCGATGAACCTGACTTGCGGCTTCGCCCGGATCGGGGGGCGCGCCGTCGGGATCGTGGGCAACGAGCCGAGCGTGCTCGCGGGCGTGCTGGACATCGCCTCGTCGGAGAAGGGCGCCCGGTTCGTGCGGACGTGCGACGCTTTCAACATCCCGCTTGTGACTTTCGTCGACGTTCCGGGATTCATGCCCGGAACGGACCAGGAGTACGGTGGCATCATCCGTCATGGTGCCAAGCTTCTCTACGCGTACTGCGAGGCCACCGTGCCTCGGGTGCAAGTGATCATTCGCAAGGCATACGGCGGCGCCTACATCGTCATGGACTCCAAGTCCATTGGTGCCGACTTCGCCTACGCGTGGCCGTCAGCCGAGCTCGCGGTCATGGGCCCACAGGGTGCGGTCGAGATCGTCTACCGGCGCGAGCTCGTGGACTCGCCGGACCCCGCCGCCCGCCGCGCCGAGCTCGTCGACGACTACATCGAGCGTTACGCGAACCCTTATGTCGCCGCCGAGCGCGGATACGTCGATGCCGTGATCGACCCGGCCGACACTCGTCGCGTCTTGGTCCGAGCCCTTCAGCTGCTCGCCTCCAAGCGGGAGGAGCTACCCAGGCGCAAACACGGGAACGTGCCGCTTTGACCACTACCGATCGGACACATCCGGCTATCCCGGCTCGATCGCTCAGTGCTCCTGAGGAGGTGGCCGACGCGATTGCCGCGGCCGTGGCGATCTGCTGGCCGAGGGGCACCGATAAGGGCGATCCCACGACCGGAAGCCGCAAGTTGGCGGGGGGCGGATCGGAGCACGCGTGGCGTTTCTCGGGGCGCTGGTGGCACGCTCCGGTATCCCTGCGCCGAGACCGGCCGTGGGCGGAACAGGCGTGGAGATGAGCGCGGTTCCAGAGGTTTGGGACCTCACGACTGTCGCCGAGGACGAGGTCGTCTTCCATCTCCACTGTCCAGACACCCTCGAGATGGTCGGGGTGCGCGGCGGCTGGTCGGGACCTGGTTACGAAGTCATCACCGGTTTGCGGCCCGGTACGCCCCTGCTGCGGCACGGGATCGCGACTCGGACGCTCGATCGGCCTTCGGGTGAGCTTCTCTGCAGGTTCGCCACCGTCAACGACGTTCACTTCGGCGAGACCGAGTGCGGCAAGCTCTCCGACATCGCCGACACCGTCGGCTATCTCACCGCAGGCGGGATGGACGCGACAGGCATGGCGGACGCGAAGGACAAGCTGCAGGCCTTGTTCGACACGCTCGGCCCAGCTGTGGCGAACTCTTCACCGGAGGGCGCCATGCCGTATCCGGAACTCATGAGCCGAGCGGCGGTCACCGAGATCACCGCGATCGACCCGGCGGCGGTCGTGGTCAAGGGCGATCTCACCGCGTCGGGCCTCGTTGTGGAGTACGACGCCTTCCTGCAGTGCTACCTGGGTTCGTTCGGCGACCGGCTCTTGCACGTGCGCGGGAACCACGACGCTTTCTCGGGCCGCAACTATGCGTCCGAGCCCTGCCAGGAGATGGACCTGCCCGGCGTGACTCTCGCCTTGCTCGACACTGTCATCGAGGGCAGGGACTCAGGCCAGGTTCGTCGCGAGCAGCTGGAGTGGCTCGACGAGCTCGGCGCCCGCGCGGACCGGCCGGTGCTCGTCTTCGGCCATCATCACGCCTGGAAACCGGGTTCGGTGAACCGGGCTCCGGACTACTTCGGTATCAACCCGAACGACTCCGAGCGCCTGGTCGAGGTGATAGCGAGGCGTCCGGCCATCTGTGGCTACTTCGCGGGGCACACCCACCGCAACCGCGTGCGGAGATTCGCCGAGACTGGTGATGTCGCCTTCGGCGAGGTCGCGTGCGTGAAGGACTTCCCGGGCAGCTGGGCCGAGTACCGGGTCTTCGAGGGCGGGATCCTGCAGGTCCACCGCCGTCTGTCGTCGCCCGCGGCGCTCGCATGGTCCGAGAAGTGCCGCGGGCTGTTCTGGGGGATGTACCCAGCGTACTCGCTCGGGAGGCTCGAGGACCGCTGCTTTCCGATCATGCCCCGCAGTCCCGGGACCTGACGCAACCGGGGCGGCGCTCGGAGGTTGCCGTGGCGATGTCTACGACGAGTCAGCGAGATGCCTGAGGTCGCCCGCCTGCTCAGCTGCCTGCCAACGCGAGCGCACGGTCGAGATCCTCGAGCAGGTCGCCAACGTTCTCGAGGCCGACGGACAAACGGATGAGCGAGGGATCGACTTCGAGCTCGGATCCGGCGGTCGAGGCGTGGGTCATCCTGGCCGGCAGTTCGATGAGCGACTCGACAGCCCCGAGGGACTCGGCCAAGGTGAACAGCCGCGTGCCCGCGGCCACCTCGAGCGCCGCGGCCTCGCCGCCTCGTAGCGTGAAGGACACCATCGCGCCGAAGTCGCGCATCTGGCGTTCTGCGAGCCCATGGCCCGGGTGGTGGGCCAGACCTGGGTAGTAGACCTCCCGGACCGCTCGGTGAGAGAGCAGGTGGGCCGCGATCAGGTCCGCGTTGGCGCATTGGCGGTCGAGACGGACCGCGAGGGTCTTGAGCCCGCGCTGCACGAGGTAGCAGTCGAAGGGGCTCGGCACCGCCCCGGCCGAGTTCTGGACGAAACCGAGGTGGGTTCCGAGCTCCTCGTCGTTGGTGGCGACGAAGCCGCCTACGACGTCGGAGTGCCCGCCCAGGTACTTCGTCGAGGAGTGCACGACGGCGTCGGCACCCAACCCGAGCGGTTGTTGCAGGTAGGGCGTGGCGAAGGTGTTGTCGACGATGCAGCGGGCCCTGTGAGCGTGCGCAACCGCCGCGACGGCCTCGATGTCGATGATATTGAGCTTCGGATTGCTCGGCGTCTCCAGCCACACCAGGCGGGTCTCGTCGCGCCATGCGGCGGCCAGCGCGTCGGGGCTTTGCAGCTCGACCGGCGAGAAGGTGACGCCGGACCCGGCATAGATGCTGGAAACGAGCCGGTAGGTGCCGCCGTAGGCGTCGTCGGGGATGAGCAAATGGTCGCCCGGCCTCAACAAACGGAGAACCGCGTCGGCGGCGGCCATGCCGCTCGAGAACGCGTAGCCGTGGCTCGCCCCTTCGAGCGATGCGATCGTCGTCTCCAGCGAGACGCGCGTCGGATTGCGCGTGCGCCCGTAGTCGAAGCCCTTGTGCTTGCCCACGGCCTCCTGGGCAAAGGTGGAAGCGAGGTGGATCGGCGTGACGACCGCTCCCGTGAGCGGGTCGGGGTCCTGGCCGGCGTGGATCGCGCGCGTGGAGAACCCCGGGCCTTCTCCCGCCTGATCAATGGAAGAGCTCATCGCGCCTCCCTGGGCGAACCGGCTTGGGCCAGGAACGCGAGCGCGTCCGACCGGGTGATTATTCCGATCGGATGCCCGTGGTCGAGCACGATCACCGCCGGTGACTCCTCCAAGCGCTGCAGAGCGATGTCCACCGTCTCGCCGCTGCCCACCGACGGGAGCGGCGGCCCCATGATCTCGCCCACCGTCCTGTCGAGGATCTCCGGGTCGTGCAGCGCCCGTTGCATGAGATCGTGCTCGTGGACGGCCCCGACCACTTCGGCTGCCGCGAGTGGGGGCTCGGCCTGGATGACGGCGATCTGCGAGACGCCGTACTCGGCCATGACGGCAACCGCCTGCCGGGCTGTCTCGCCCGGGTGCACGTGGATCATCCCGGGGAGGCGGTCGCCCTTGCGGTCGAGGAGGTCGGCCACAGTGTGCCCGCTCGTCCTCAAAAAGCCGTGATCCGCCATCCACTCGTCGTTGTACAACTTGGACAGATACCCACGCCCTGAGTCGGGGATCAGGACGACGACGACGTCGTCGCGGCGCAGCTCAGGAGCGAGTTGCAGCGCCGCCCAGACGGCGGTGCCCGTCGAGCCTCCCGCGAGGATCCCTTCATCGACCGCGAGACGCCGAGCGGTGAGGAACGAGTCGGTGTCACTCACCATCACGACACGGTCGACCAGCTTCGGGTCGTAGGTCGTCGGCCAGAAGTCCTCGCCTATCCCCTCGACGAGGTAGGGCCTTCCCGAGCCCCCGGAGTAGACGGAGCCCTCGGGGTCGGCGCCCACGATCTGGACATCGGGATTCTGCGACTTCAAGTAGCGGCCGATGCCGCATATGGTCCCGCCGGTGCCGATGCCGGCGACGAAGTGGCTGACGCGTCCGGCTGTCTGGCGCCAGATCTCCGGGCCGGTCGTCGCTTCGTGCGAGGCCGGGTTCTCGAGGTTGTGGTACTGGTCGGGGTGGAAGGCACCGGGGATCTCCTCGGTAAGGCGTGCGGTCACCGAGTAGTACGAATCGGGGTGATCCGGTGCGACCGCAGTCGGGCACAGGATCACCTCCGCGCCATAGGCGCGCAGCAGCGCGACCTTCTCGGGGGCCATCTTGTCGGGCATGACGAAGACGCAGCGGTAGCGGCGCCGAGCAGCGACGATCGCGAGCCCGACGCCGGTATTGCCCGACGTGCCCTCGACGATGGTCGAGCCGGGCCGGAGCAGTCCCGCTCGCTCGGCCGCCTCGACCATCGCGACGGCCGGCCGGTCCTTGACGCTCCCACCAGGATTGAGGATCTCGAGCTTGGCGACAAGCGGGCAGGGAAGGTCCCGGCCCACCCGGTCGAGGCGCACCATTGGTGTGTTGCCGACGAGGTCGAGGAGCGAGTCGGCCACCTCCATCGCCGGCCCACGGTCGGTCAGCGGCACCACCTCGACTCCGACCAGGCCCGATCTGCCGGACATGTCCTCGTCGGTGTGCAGCTCGGTCGGGAGCCCTGCGTTGCGCAGCTTAGCGGCCACCGTTGCGGCGCCCGGGCCGAAGACCGCGACGTGCCGGGGGATCCGCGCCCGGATCTCGGCGATCAAGGCCGGAGTGACCTCGGCCAGAGGGACCGCGAGAATGTGGTGCGCCCGGGCGGCCAGGCGCTCGGGGGGCTGGTCGGTTCCGACTACGACGAGCAGGTCCATGGCGACATGTTGGCCCAGGACCGCGCGCTTTGCATAGAGATAGTCGAATTCGACTTGTCCGGAGGGGCCGGGCCGCCCGCGACGATCGAACAAGTGTTCGGATAATATGCGAGTCCATGCAGCCGGTAAAGGGGGCCGAAGTCGGCCTCCAAGGAAACGAAGCGCTCCACGCCTTTCATCCCGCGGTCGCCGAATGGTTCCGGAGGCGTTACCCGGCCGGACCGACCCAGGCGCAGGCCGAAGGCTGGGCAGCTATCGCCTCGGGCGTCGACACGCTGATCGCCGCGCCCACGGGGTCGGGCAAGACCCTGGCCGCGTTTCTCGTGGCGATCGATCGTTGTTACCGGGCCGCCGAGTCGGGAGGCGCCAGTCGAGGTACAGATGTCGTGTACGTCTCGCCGTTGCGAGCCTTGACGGTCGATGTGAGCGAGAACCTGCGAAAGCCCCTCGCAGAGATCGCCGAGGTCGCGATCGAGCTCGGCCTGGAGCCGCCCAAGGTGCAGGTGGCCGTCCGCAACGGCGACACGCCTCCATCCGAGCGCTCGGCGATGTTGCGCAACCGCCCGGAGATCGTCGTGACGACACCCGAGTCGCTCTATCTCCTCCTCACCTCGGCACGCGGCAGGGAGATGCTCGCGACGGTGAGGACCGTGATCGTCGACGAGATCCACGCGCTGGCCCGGGACAAGCGCGGCGCGCACCTCGCTCTTAGCTTGGAGCGACTGGACCGCCTGGTCACGACGGACGAGAGACCGGTCCGGATCGGCCTCTCGGCAACACAGCGGCCGATAGCGACGATTGCCCGGCTGCTGATAGGTGCCGGGGAGGACCGGACCCTGCCCGGCGGCGAGCCCCGCTGCATCATCGTCGACGTCGGCCATCAACGCCGGCTCGACGTTGCCATCGAGCTCCCGGACGACGAGCTCGGCGCCGTGTCGACCCTCGAGCAGATGGCGTCGGTGCTGGAACGGATCGCAGCGCACATAGAGCAGCACCGGACGACCCTCGTGTTCGTCAACACCCGGAGAATGGCCGAGCGGGTCGCTCATCAGCTGGCTGAGCGCCTCGGCGACGACAGCGTCCAGGCCCATCACGGGAGCCTGTCCATGGACCGCCGGCTCCGGGTGGAGGCACGCCTTCGCGCCGGGCAGCTCCGGGCCGTCGTCGCGACCGCGTCACTGGAGCTCGGCATCGACGTCGGCCCCGTGGAGCTCGTGTGCCAACTGGGATCGCCGAGGAGCATCGCCACCTTTCTCCAGCGTGTCGGGCGAGCCCAGCACCATGTCGGCGGCGTTCCGGTCGGCCGCCTGTACCCGCTCACGCGCGACGAGCTGGTGGAGTGCACGGCGCTGCTCGCCGCGGTCCGCTCCGGCGATCTCGACGCGGTCATCCCGCCGGTCGCACCGTTGGACGTGCTCGCGCAGCAATTGGTCGCCGAATGCGCCGCCTCCGATCCCGAGGGCTGCACCGAGGAGGAGCTGTTGGCACTCGCCCGCCGGTCGGCTCCCTACAGCTCGCTCGGCGCCGACGACTTCGAGGCGATCGTGGAGCTCGTCAGCCAAGGCGTCGTCACCGGGCGCGGCCGCCGGGGAGCACATTTGCATCGCGACCGCGTGAACGGCGTGCTCCGGCCGCGGCGCGGCGCCCGCCTCACTGCTGTGACCTCGGGCGGTGCGATCCCGGACGTCGCCGACTTCCGCGTCGTCCTTGAGCCGGAAGACACTCTTGTCGGCACCGTCAACGAGGACTGGGCGATCGAGTCGATGGCGGGCGACGTGTTCCTTCTCGGCAGCGCGTCGTGGCGGATCCGAAAGATCGAGCCAGGCACGGTCCGGGTGGTCGATGCCGAGGGGGCCTCACCGACCGTCCCGTTCTGGCTGGGTGAGGCGCCGGCGCGAACGGCCGAGCTCTCCCAGGCGGTTTCCGATCTGCGAGGCGCCGTCGAGACCGCCCTGCGGGCCGGCACCGCCGGGGCCGGCACCGCCACAGGCACCGAGAGGGCCATCGAGGTCGTCGAAGCCCTCGGCGGAGTCGATCGTGCCGTCGCCCAGCAGGTGGTCGCCTACCTGGCGGCCGGCTACGTCGAGCTCGGCGCGTTGCCGACGACTGAACGCTTCGTGATCGAGCGGTTCTTCGACGACACAGGCGGGATGCAGCTCGTCGTTCACTCGCCTCGCGGAGCGAGAGTGAACCGCGCGCTGGGCTTGGCATTGAGGAAACGTTTCTGCAGGACGTTCGACTTCGAGCTGCAAGCGGCCGCGAGCGACGACGCGGTAGTGCTGTCGTTGGGGCCACAGCACTCATTTCCCCTGGACGAGGTCCTCGGCTTCCTCTCCCCGGCGACTGTCCGCGACACCTTGATCCAGGCGGTCCTCCCGACGCCGATGTTCGCGTCCCGCTGGCGGTGGAACCTGACGCGCTCGCTCGTCTCACCCCGCTACCGAGGGAGCCGGCGGGTCCCGCCTGCCATCCAGCGCATGGAGGCGGACGACCTGATGGCCGCCATATTCCCGGCCCTAGCCGCATGCCAGGAGAACGTTTCCGGGCCGATCGAGATCCCCGATCACCCTGTCGTGCGCCAGACCCTCCACGACTGCTGCACCGAGGCGATGGACCTGGAAGGCCTGACCGACGTGCTCGCCAGAGTGCGATCGGGCCAAGTGCAGGCGCTTTGCGTCGACACGGTGGTCCCCTCCGTGCTGGCCGAGGAGATCTTGAACGGGCGTCCCTATACCTTCCTCGATGATGCCCCGCTCGAGGAACGGCGGACGCGGGCGGTCACGACACGGCGTGGGCTCCCGCTCGACGCCCACGATCTCGCCGCGCTCGATCCGGGCGTCGTGGCGAGAATCGTCGAACAGGCCAGACCCGAGCTCCGCAACGCCGAGGAGCTGCACGACCTGCTCTGCTCGCTGGTGCTCGCTCCATCGCGGCCGGAGTGGGGCGACTGGATGGACGTGCTAACGCATTCCGGCCGGGCCATGACCGTCGAGCTTCCCGCCGCCGGCGCGCGGTGGGTGGCCACCGAGTGCCGGGAGCTCGCCACCGAGCTCGTAGGCGGAGCTCGCTTCGATCCCGACCACAGACTCGAGAGCGGGCCGGCACAGGCGGTTCCCTGTTCGCGGGACGATGCGTTGGTCGCTGCTGCGCGCGGCCATCTCGAGGTGCTCGGGCCGGTCACCCTCGAGGAGCTGTCGGCCTCGATCGGCACGGGAACTGTGGGCGAGCTACGTTCGGCGGTTGCCCGCCTGGAGGCGGAGGGTTCGGTGCTCGGATGCCGCGTGGCGACAGACGGCCAGTTGCCGACGGCTGTGGCCTCCGAGCGGTTCTGCGCGAGGCACCTGCTCGCGCGTATCCACGCTGCGATGCGCGACAGCTCCCGGCGTTCTGTCGAGGCGGTGTGCGCACAGCAATTCATGCGTTTCCTCCTGTCCTGGCAGCACGTCGGGCCTGGGCACCGACTGCTCGGATCAGGCGGCGTCGTCGAGGTGATCGAGCAACTGCAGGGCTACGAGGCAGCCGTCGACGCCTGGGAGTCGGCGATCCTCCCGGTCCGGGTCGCGGGCTACCACGCCGCCCTCCTCGACGAATGGTGTGCGCGGGGCGAGGTCGCTTTCGGCCGGCTCGGTCTCCGGGCCACTGACCGGTTGGGCAGCCCACCCCGTCGCGGCGGTGCGACGCCCTCGCCGGCGACGCCGATCAGCTTGTACAGGCGCGAAGACCTCGAGTGGCTCCTCGCTGCAAGTCGCGCCGGGGCGACGCCCGACCCGCCGACGGTCGGCGCCGCCTTGGAGGTGTTCGAGGCCCTTCGGCGCCACGGCGCTCTTTTCGTCACCGACCTTTGCCAGCTGACTGGTCGCCTGCCGGGTGAGGTCGTCGAGGCACTCTGGGACGGGATGGCCCGCGGCCTTCTCACCGCGGACGGCTTCCAGGCAGTTCGGGCACTGCTGAGTGGTCGCGGGGCCAGGGCGCGAACGACCTCGTTTCCCGGCCGAGCCGGGCCGGTGCTGGGTCGCGCCGGCCGGAGCAGGCCCGGATTGCCCGGTCAGGGCCGCAGTCGCCTGCGCGTCCGGCCCGCCGTCTCGGGCGGCAGGTGGTCGTTGCTGGGAGATGGGCTCAGGTTCGGCGCTCTGCCGGCGGGCGATCCGGCCGGTACCGGTCCAGGCGCGGCGGCCGGTCAGAAGGACCCGGGCTTGGATCCCGACGAGTTGGCCGAAGCGATCGCGGGCCAGCTGCTCTCGCGCTGGGGAGTGGTCTTCCGCGACCTGTTGGCGCGTGAGTCGCTCGCCATCGCCTGGAGGGACGTCCTCTGGGCTCTGCGCCGCCTGGAGGCACGCGGCGTGGTGCTCGGAGGCCGGCATGTCGCAGGCTTCGCCGGCGAGCAGTTCGCCCTGCCCGAAGCCGCCGAGCAGCTGCGTGCGCTCGGCAAGAGCGCGGCCGATGGCGTCACCGTTCAGCTGTCGGCGACGGACCCGCTCAATCTGACCGGTGTCATCCTGCCGGGACCTCGGATCCCGGCCCAGCACGCCCGGACGATCACGCTCAAAGACGGCGTCCTCGAGCGGCTCGAGGTCGAAGGGCCCGGCCTCCAGCCGGCGATCCCGCGCCATAGTGCCATTCCTGGCTGACAACCGGCTGTCCGGACCGGGGCGGCTCGCTCTCGGCTCGGCTTCGGCATCGGCGGCCCGAGAGCGCTTCGTCACCGGGCGGGCGAGCCGCCTCATGGCAATGAGCTGGGGACCGTGCACGCCGCGGAGCGCTCCGCCTGGGTGGGCTCGGGGAGAGGGGTCAGGACCGGAGGCTTCAACGGGCCGTAGAGCGTCGCGACGCCCCGTGCCGCACCGGATGCCGAAAGTTCGGAAAGGCTCGGTGCGCCCACGAGCGCTCGCTTCAAGAATGCAGCCGTGAGCTTCTCGACGACCGGCGCAGCCGGGCCCCTGCCGACGTACGGGGAGAAATGGTGCGCTCCGGTGAGCTTCAGGAAGAAGCCGCCGCCGGCATCGTGAAACAGCGTGCCGGCCTCCTGGGGCAGGTTGCAGCTGTCGACGGCACTCTGGACGAAGAGCACCGGTGGCGGGTTGGCCGGTGCCGCGTATGTGCCGGCCAGCTCCGATCCCGACAGGATGAGGACGCCGAACGGGTGGGCTGCCATCGCGTCATAGGTCGAGGCGTACTTTTCCGAGTAAACGAGGGCCGCGACGGCTTGGGCACCGTCGGAGTGACCCGCAACGGCGATCTTGCCTGGCTCCGCGAGGCCCTTGAGCCAGGAGGCACCGCTCGAGGCGGCACCACCGGCCCCCGACTCGACCTCGCCTGCCACGTACGCGATGTCGTAGGGCTCGTTCACGACGTCGGACTCGGCGAGCTCGCTCTGAGCGGTAGTGCGAGGACCGAGGGAGTTGATCTTGTTGGCGTTCTCGTCCGGGAACAGCGGCGCCACCACGACGAAGCCGGCCTTCACCCACGACACCAACAGAGGCTTATAAGTGGCAGGCAGGGTGTCGAATCCATGGGCGAAGACGATGACGGGGAACGGGCCGCCACGATAGTCGGGTGCCTGGCCAGTGGTCGGCGCCTTCTCGGAACCGCCTATCGAGGGGTACCAGATCTCGGTGACGAGCGTCCGGGGCCCGGCGCTGCCTCCCGGCGCGGGGTTGACCACGAGCCCGGCGCTCGGGTTGGTATCTGTCCAGGTGACGGTCTTGAGGCCGATCCCGGTCGGTCGTAGCCGCGGGAGCGTCGTCGTCGTTGTGTGCGGAGCTGGCTTCTGGCTGGAGGGCCCCCCGTCACCGATGAGCAAGACGATCCCGACGAGCAACGCGGCGACGAGAATGGCCGTCAACGCCACGCCTATGCGCCGGCGCCTGTAGACCGCCGGGTCGAGACGCCGGGAGGTCGGTCGCCGGCCAGGTCCATAAGCACCGCTCACCTGCGGAAATCTACCGTGCCGGGCGCGCCGACGCTCCGCAGTCGGTTCGCGTCAGCCGCCGCGGCGCGCCATTCCGTTTCGTCTGGCCGTGGATGACATCGCCGACCTCCGGTGTTGTGCCTGCCATGTTGAAGAGTGCCAGGTGAACCGCGCCCGTTTTTATTGGCCTGCAGGCAACCGGGCAGCCATGCCCTGGCGGCTCGGCACTGCGGCTGACCAATCCGGACGCCCCTCTCGGCCGTACTCCCTGTGATGAGACGGACGCGGGAGGCGACCAACGGGGCCTCCGACGAGTCGTTGCTGGCCGGCATGGCGCAGGGCGACGAGCGGGCCGGACTCGCGTTCGTGAGGAGGTATCAGGGAAGAGTGTTCGGCCTGGCGTTCGGCATGGTCTCTGATGCGGCTCTTGCCGAGGACATCGCGCAAGAGGCCCTGCTGCGAGCCTGGCGTCACGCGCCGGTTTACGATTCCCGCCGCGGCGCCGTCTCCACCTGGGTGCTCACCATCACCCGCAACCTCACCATCGACGCGTTGCGCATGCGCCGGGCCATCCCGACCGATCCTGACGATCTCGTCAATCTCGGCCTCGTGAGCAACGAGGTGACGCCCGAGGGCGCCGCGGTGAGCGCCGATGCCGCTCGCGGGCTCCGCCAGGCGCTCGCGGGCCTGAGCGCCGAGCAACGCCGGGCCCTGGTGCTCGCGTACTTCTACGGGATGACGGCCGCCGAGATCAGCGAAAGGGAAGCGATCCCCCTCGGAACTGCGAAGACTCGGATCCGCGCGGGCCTCACGAAGCTACGCGAAACGATGACGAGCGAAGGGAGCCATCGATGAGCGACGACGACGTGCGTTCCGGACCCGAATGCGGTCCCTACGCCGACGAGATCCCGGAGCTCGCGCTCGGGATCTCGACAGGAAGACAACGCGCCCAGACACTCGCCCACGTCGAGGCATGCCCACGCTGCCACGCCGAGATGGAGCAGTTCTCGCTGGCAGCCGACTCGTTGCTCGAGGTCGTGCCCGCCATCGAGCCGCCACTCGGTTTCGAGGTCAGGCTCATGGAACGGCTCGGGGCCGGCCGCGCGGCCCGGCAACCCGTGCGCCGGCAGTGGTTTGTGCGGCGTGCCTCCTTCGTGCTGGCGTGCCTTGTGTTGTTGGTTGCCGTCGGCGCAGGTGTCGGCACCGGATGGCTCGTACGAGGTGGCCAGCAACCGCCCGTTGCCCGATCCGCGTTTGGCACCGAGCCCGGAGGGCGCATCGAGACAGCGTCACTCGTCTCGGCAGGCCGCAAAATCGGCAACGTCACGGTGTACGCGGGCCGGACCATGTGGCTGTTCATGAGCCTTGACGACGGGTCGTGGTCCGGCAAGGCGACCTGTCAGGTGCGCCTGGCAGGGGGCAAGACGGTGCTGCTCGGCACCTTCTGGCTCGACAACGGCTACGGAGCCTGGGGCGTCTCACTGGCGCCTGGGACCGGGCGCATCCGGTCCGCCTCGGTGTTGAGCAACGGGGGCGTTCTGGCGAGCGCGGACTTTGCGCCGGGCACGACGGCGTACCTGTCCGGGACGACGGCACAGGTCCAAGCGGTCGGGCGTTAAGCAGCCGCGACAGCGACAGCTGTCAGCCGGACCCGTCCTCATCGACGGACTCGGGGTCGTCGAGCATCACGCCGGCTTCGATCGCCTCGACGACATCGAGAGGCAACTGGTCCTCTTCCTGCTCGTCGTCGTAGTCGATCTCGCTGTCGAGCGAGACCGCGTCCGCGGCGTCGCCCGCGACGAAGGGGTCAGGCCTTTCAACCACTGGGCTGTCCCCGTACACATCGCTCATTGCAACATCGTGGCAGATCCGCGCATCACGGACGCGACAAAGTACGACCTTGGGGAGATCGCCAGGGATGGCAAACTAGTTGTGCTGCTCGAGAGCCTCAGGCCGGCTTGCTGGTTCCGATCTTCACCGGTGCCTGCTTCGCCTTTTTGGCCGCGCGCTTTTCTTTCAGTGATTTGCCGGGCTTCTTACCCGAGTCCTTCTGTGGCGACTTATTGGCCACGTCGAGCTCCTTTACCTGCGGTTCACGTCCGCAGCCTCACAGCTGCGGACGTGAGACTTCAGATCGCGCGGACGCTGCTGGCTTGCATGCCCTTTTTGCCCTGGGTGACTTCAAACTCAACCCTTTGGCCTTCGAGCAGCTCGCGGTAGCCCTGCGCTTGAATCTCTGACTGGTGAACGAAGAGGTCCTCGCCGCCGCCATCGGGTGCAATGAACCCGAAGCCCTTGGTGGCATTGAACCACTTCACAGTACCTACTGCCATCTTTGGAACTCCTCTTGCTCCACGCACATTAGAGCGGGAGTCCAATGACGGATACCAGCACAGCACTCAGCCTGCGTGGTGGAGACTGGTGCATGGCAATGATACCCCGTTTCTGAGTCCGCCCGTACCCGAGCTCGCGTCAGTACCTCTACCAGTCCTGCGGAACACGCACCTGGCTGAGGTTCAGCTCTGCGACCGAAGCGCAGCCCAGAAGCCGAAGTGTGCGGTCCAGATCCTCCCGAAACAGGGCCAGGACGCGCTCCACGCCCGGCTGGCCGGCAGCGGCGAGCCCGTAGGCCCAAGGACGGCCGACCATGGCCGCTCGGGCCCCGAGCGCAACGGCCTTGACGACGTCGGCACCGCGCCGGAACCCGCCGTCCACCAACACCTCCACCTCTGCTCCGACGGCGTCGACGACCTCGACGAGGGACCTGAGCGCGCCAGGCAGGGAGTCGAGCTGTCGACCGCCGTGGTTCGAGACGATGATCGCGTCGGCGCCGCTGTCGATCGCACGCCTGGCATCGTCACCGGTGACAATGCCCTTGGCGAGGATCGGGCCGCGCCACTGCTCGCGCAGCCATGTGAAGTCTTCCCATCTGGCCGGCGATGCGACCCAGTGAAGGAACGCCTCCTCGGACGACATGGGCTCTCCACGAGTGCCGAGAGTCTCGGTGTTGACGATGCTGAGCTGGAAGCGGTCGTGAGCGACCCCGGCCAGCCACCCGGGCCGCACCGCGACCTGCGTTGCCATCTTCCTCATGGTGGGAAGGTCGAGCTTGAGCGGCGGACTGATGCGGTGTCGCTGCTCGCGCTCGCGGTTACCTGTGACCTGGGTGTCGAGTGTCACGACGAGCCCGCTGAAGCCGGCTTCTCGGGCTCTGGCGACGAGCTTCTCGGCTCCGGCGCGGCCACCGAGGAAGTAGAGCTGGAACCAAGCCGGCTGAGCCGCCGCAGCCATGACTTCGTTCATGCTGTGGCCCGACATCGAGCTGAGAGTGAAGATCGTCCCTGCCTTGCCTGCTGCCCGGACTCCGGCGACGTCCCCGCCGGGTTCCATCATCCTCGTGTAACCGACCGGGCTCATAAGGACGGGCATGGCGACGGGGACGCCGAGGACAGAGGTCCGCAGCCCCGGCGCCGGCACTCCCATGGTGACAGCCACCCGGGGGCGGAACTGGACGGCTCCGATCGCGGCCAGGTTCGCCCCAAGCGTGAGCTCGGCGCCCGCGCCACCGTCGATGTAGTCGAAGACGGCGCGGGGCACCCGCCGCATGGCAAGCCGGCGCGCGTCAGCCACCGTCGCTATCCGCGACGCCGCCCGGTCCTGTACGAGCCGGCGGTACTGGTCCCAGCGTGAAACCACCATCGGGGCCAACCTTATGCCGCCGGATCTGTCCGGCCTTCCACGTCTCGTCCGGGCAAGTGGCAACGCCGCGCGACATCACAGTTTCGTGGGCGAGGGGGGACTTGAACCCCCACGTCCTTGCGGACACAGGAACCTGAATCCTGCGCGTCTGCCAATTCCGCCACTCGCCCGTTGCCGAGACGATAGCCGCGGGAGCTGGGTCACTCCGGCACGCCGGCTTCGGAGTCGGACTGATGCCGTCGCGCCATCAGGCCAGTTCACCCCACAAGTAGTCTTATTGCACCATGGGATTGCAGCAGTTCGAGCGCCGCCTCGAGCGTCTGGTCGAAGGTGCCTTTGCGAAGGCGTTCCGCGGCCAGCTCCAGCCGATCGAGCTTGGACGACGGCTCACGCGCGAGATGGATCTACGTCGCGCTGTCGGCATTCACGGTTTCATCGTGCCCAACCAGTTCAACGCCTTCCTCGCGCCTGAGGATTTCGAACGATTCGAGGAGTTCGGCGACTCGCTGGAGCGTGAGCTGATCACCGCGGTGAGGGAGCATGCCGGTCGCGAGGGCTACCAATTCGTCGGCCCGGTGAAGCTGAACCTGCATCTCGACCCGCAGCTGTCGGTCAGCACCTTCGCGATCGAGAGCGAGCTGGTCGAGGGCGACGATCGGCCGAGCGACTGGCTCGTCTTCGCCGACGGGCGCCGCGTCGGAATCGGTTCTCAAGTGGTCACGATCGGGCGCCTGCCCGAATGTGCGGTCGTCCTCGACGACCCGAACGTCTCGCGTCGTCATGCCCAAGTGCGTCGGGAGGGCGACGCGATCTTCGTGGTGGATCTCGGTTCGACCAACGGGACCCGAGTCAATGGCGTCCTGGTTCGCGAGCACCGCCTCGTTCCAGGCGACGTTGTTTCCGTGGGGACGACGGCTCTCAGGTTCGAGCCTTCCTAGGTAGTCGCGACTTCATGCCTCACTCCCTCTTAGAGATCCTGCGGTACTCCTTGCTCGCAGCGATCTGGCTCTTTTTCGTCTACGCCGCTCGCATGGTGTGGGTCGAGGTACGCCGTTCGCGTGCCGAGCAGGCGCAGGCGCCCCCTTCAGCTCCGGTCGCTGGCGACAGGGCGCTCGTCTTGCGCTTGCGCGTCATCGACCCACCCCAGCGGCGTGGGCGTGTCTTCGAGCTGGGCGACGAAGTCACCGTCGGCCGTTCGCCGGGTTGTGCGGTCCCGCTCGACGACGACACCTTTGCGTCCTCGATCCACGCGCGCGTCTTCAGGCGCAGCGGCGAGCTCTGGATCGAGGATCTTGGCTCTACCAACGGCACCTGGCTGAACGATGAGCGTCTGGACGTTCCTGTCAGGCTCCGTCGCGGGGACCATGTGAAGGTCGGGAGCACGGTTCTCGAGGTTGCCCGATGAGCCGGCTGCGGACAGCGGCAGCGACCGATACCGGTTATCTAAGAGCCACCAATCAAGACGTCGCGCTCGCAACCAACGACTTGGCAGCAGTCGCAGACGGGATGGGGGGACATCTCGGTGGCGAGGTTGCCGCTCGAATTGCGGTCGAGCAGTTGCTCGAGGCGTACCGTCGGGATCGGACGACAGATGGTCTGGTCGCAGCCGTCGGAGCTGCCAACTCAGCGGTGTACAGCCGCAGCAGGTCCGACCGCAACCTTCGGGGTATGGGCACGACTCTGACCGCGGCTGCCTTCATCGGAGACGAGCCTGACGGCCAGCTGCGGCTCGCTCTCGTGAACGTCGGTGATTCGAGGGCGTACCTCGTCGACTGGCGCGAGCGGCGCGTCCACAAGCTGACCGAAGATCACAGCGTCGTCGAGGAGATGGTCCGGAGCGGTGAGCTGACCCCCGAAGAGGCAGCCGTTCACCCTCATCGGCACATCCTGACGCGGGCGCTCGGTATCGAGCCCAATATCGAACCGGACTGCTGGGAGCTCGACCTCGAGCCTGGCAGCCGGCTGCTGCTCTGCAGCGACGGCCTCACGAACGAGCTTGGTGAGGAAGAGATCGCCAACGTGCTGCTCGATGAGGCCGATGCCGAGAAGGCAGCGAACGAGCTCGTCCGACTGGCGCTTCACCGCGGCGGGATCGACAACGTGACAGTCGTGGTGCTCGACGTTCTCGCAGGCGAGACGCCGGCGACGACTGACGACGTAGTCCTGATCCCGCTGGCCGTTCCGGGCAAGCCGAGCCGGACCCCAGGAGCTGAGACAGCGCCGATCACCAAGGCGGTTGCGCTCACTCCGGCCGTGAGCGCCAAGGCCACTGCGGCAACCACATCCGCGGCCGCGGCCGCCGCCGCCGGGGGCTCGAGGCCAGCCCCCCAGCCCTCGAGGCAAGCCGCCCAGCCCGCTGCGGGCCAAGGGCCTTTGGCCGTTCCGATGACGACGACACCCTCCGGCGCGCCGAGGGTCCCGTCGTCCGGCGCGGCGCCCAGGGCGGCTCACGGCCGGCCGATGGTTCTCGTGCCAAGGGTCAAAGGCCCGAAGGAACACAGGGACCGGATCTTCACGATTCGCGTCGCGCTGTTCGTGGTCGTCTTCGTTGCGATCCTCGGGAGCACTGCGGGCGTCGTGGTCTGGTTCGACAAGGCATCGTTCTATGTCGGGCTCGATGAGGGTTATGTGACGATCTTCCAGGGGCGTCCCGGCGGCCTGCTGTGGCTCAAGCCCTCGGTCGTGGAGCGAACGACGATCACACCGGCCGACTTGCTTTCCTCGAATGTCTTCTACCTGAAGCAGGGAATGGAGGAGAGCTCCTATCAGGCGGCGCGCAACCTCGTGCACAGCCTCTCGCTCGAACACGCGGTGATCGTCCCGAGCGAGTCGACCACTACGACCACGGCCCGCGCCCCGGCGACGACGGTTCCGAGGAGGGGGACCGGATGATCAATCGCCGTATCCGCTGGTTGGGCTTCGTGCTCTTGGCGTGTTTTGTCCTGTTGTTCCTGCAGTTGAACAACTTCCAGGTCCGCCAGGCCAACTCCCTGGTGAACAACCCCCACAATCAGGCGGGTCTGCCCGACCCCTACGCGCTGCCGCGAGGCGACATCTACAGTTCCGACGGCCTGGTGCTCGCCACGTCGAAGCCCACCAACGACGGCTACGACGAGCTCAGGATCTATCCGTCGGCCACAGCCACCCTGTTCGCCGGAATAACAGGCTACGAGTCGGTCGCCGTAGGCAACGCGACAGGGCTCGAGCTCGAGTACAACCAGCTTCTCACCCAGCACAACACGCCCTCATCGACGCTCGGCCAGCTCCTCACCCAGCACAAGACGACTGATGACATCACTCTGACGGTCTCGGTCGCGCTCCAGAAAGTTGCCGCGACGGCCCTTGGCGGCCAGACCGGTGCGGTAGTCGCCATCGATCCGCGGACGGGGGCCATCCTCGCCATGTACGGCAACCCGACGTTCGACCCCAATCTCTTCTCGGTCCACAGCGGTCCGAAGGGAGAGACCGCATACGCCGCCGTCATCAGCAACTACAACAAGCTCTTGAGCTCGCCCGGCGATCCTCTGATCAACTATGCGACAGCCCAGGCGAAGGCGCCCGGATCGACCTTCAAGGTCGTCGACACCTCCGCAATCTTCGACCGCGCTCCGCAGCTCGCAACCACCGTGTTCAAATCGGTGTCCTACGTCACCCTTCCGGAAACGAGCGGCCAGAAGTTGTCCAACTTCGGCGGTGAGTACTGCGGCGGTTCCCTGGCAGAGGTTCTCTTGCGGTCGTGCGACACGGCTTTTGCATTGGTCGGCCAGAGCCTTGGGCCGGAGAAGCTGTACCTCGAAGCCTCTGCGTTCGGATTCGACAGCGTTCCGCCCATCGACCTGCCCGCGGGCGAGGCCGCCGCATCGAACTTCCCGTCACCGCAGGATTTCGTCGGGGACACGCCGGGTCTCATGAAGTCGGCGATCGGGCAGGAGAACGTCACGGCGACGACGCTGCAGATGGCGCTTGTCGCGGCAGGCATCGCAGACAACGGCGTCATCATGACCCCGCACCTGTTGGACAAGGTCATCGACGACGAGGGCAATCTTGTGGAGACCTACCAACCTCATCCCTGGCGACGCGCGACCTCGGCGAAGACTGCCGCGGCCGTCCGCCAGCTCATGCTCGGCGTCACCGAGAACACTGCAGGCACGGCCTACGGGAAGTTCCCGGCCTACCTGTTCCCACCGGTGGCGGCCAAGACCGGCACCGCACAGATAGATGCACGGGGTTGCGGCACCTACAATTGGCTCATAGCGACTGCACCTGCCGGTGCCGGCGAGACACCGACCGTCGCCATCGCGGCGATCGTCCCGATCCCGCCGGGCAGCTCGTGCGTGGACTCGACCGGCGCCCAGGTTGCCGGCCCTGTTGTCGCCGCCGTGATGCAGAAGGCGCTGGCGATGCAACGATGAGCGGTACCTTGCCCCCCGACCGTGTACCCGGACAGGCCGGGCCGCCGAATAGGCTGTCCCCGACGATGCCCGAGACCCCGCCACCCGTCTACAACGGTCGCTACGAGCTGAGCCGCCAGATCGCACGTGGCGGGACGGCTCAGGTCTATTTGGCCCACGACCTGCTGCTCGATCGTCCTGTCGCCTTGAAGATGCTCTTCCCGGAACTGTCGTCGGACCACTCGTTCGTCGAGCGGTTCCGCCGGGAGGCACAGGCTGCCGCGAACCTGTCGCACCCGAACATCGTCCCGGTCTTTGACTGGGGTGAAGCCGACCGCACCTACTACATAGTCATGGAGTACGTGGACGGCGAGCCGCTGTCCTCGGTCATCCGCACCCAGGCGCCGCTCTCGCCGACCCGGGCGGCTGCAGTTGCCGCCGATATCGCGAAGGCCCTCAGTTACGCGCATCGCCATGGCGTGGTCCACCGCGACGTGAAGCCCGGCAACGTCCTTATAACCGCCGACGGACAGGTGAAGGTTGCCGACTTCGGCATCGCGCGAGCGATCGGCGCGAGCGAGAGCGTTACCCAGACCGGCCTCGTGATGGGCACGGCTACCTACTTTTCGCCCGAGCAGGCCCAGGGCCTCGGCGTGGACGGCCGTAGCGACGTCTACGCCCTTGGTGTCGTGCTCTACGAGATGGTGACGGGCCGTCCTCCGTTCACGGCTGACACGCCTGTGGCGATCGCCTACAAGCACGTGTCGGAAACGGCAGCTCTCCCGAGCGTGATCGAGCCCCGGGTGCCGCGCGATCTCGAGGCGATCATCATGCATGCGATGGCCAAGCAGCCGCAGGCCCGATATGCGACCGCACAGGACTTCCACGACGATCTCGAGCGCTTCATGCGGGGTCTGCCGGTTCTGGCACAGCCGCCCTCCCCGGCCGAGGTGGGCGCGCAGACGATCGCCATCCCGGTCAACCCGACGATGGTGCTGTCGGCACAGGGCGCGTCCGTCGCCCCGACCGAGATCCAGGAGAGAGTGCCGCCTCCCGGTGCAGGTGCCGGCCAGCCCGAGTATCCGAAACGGCGGTTCGTGCCCTGGGTCGTTGCTGCGATCGTGCTCGCCGCGGCGCTGGTGGCGATCGTCTACATCGGTGGTCGTTCTCTCGGGTACTTCGGCGGGGCGGTCTCGTTCCATCCGAGGGACGTGATCAACATGCCCTATGCCAAAGCCGAGTCGGTGCTGCGTGGCCAGGGCCTCGACCCGATCGTGACATTCAAGACCGGTAACGAAGCGAGCAAGGGCTTGGTGACGAACCAGGTCCCGGCTTTGGGTGAGCTGGTGAAGAAGAACGACGTTGTGCACCTGACCGTCTCCAGGGGTCCGAATCCGGTCTCGCTGCCATACGTGGTCAATCTTCCTCTCAACCAGGTAAAGGGTCAGCTCAAGGCCGCGGGATTCGTCGTCCACGTGGTGTACGAGCCGCGCAACAGTGCGGTGATCCCCTCGGGCACGATTCTCCGCCAGAGCCTGCAGAGCGGGGACTATCCCTTCGGCACGACCGTGACCCTCACCGTCGCCCGTGGGCTGAAGCAGGTCAAAGTCCCGCCCGATAAGGCGGTTGTCGGCCAGTCGATCGGTTCGGTGCGCGATCTGCTCACCGCTGCGGGCTTTTTCATCAACCCGGTCATCCAGTTCTCGGACACCGTGCCCAACAGCTTGGTCATAACGACCGATCCCGCCCCGGGGACGCTGCAGCCGGCCGGATCGACAATCACCCTCTTCATCTCGGAGGGTCCTGCCGCCGTCGTCCCCGACGTGGTTCTCAGAACCCAGGGCGCAGCGATCGCCCTCCTCAAGGCCGCCCATCTCAACGTCGGGGTCCTTCCGGTCACGACTTCCGGATACCTGCCGCTTTATGTGACGGCCCAGTCCCTGGCTCCCGGAAGCCAGGTGAAGCGCGGCACCACCGTCGTGATCTCCGTCAAGCAGCCCATCTCGACCACGACGACCACGACGACCACTACGCCCTCGGTATCAGGGATATCCGGGATCACCGGCTAGGAGCGGGCCGGCAGAGCCGTGTCATCGGCCGAGCCGTGCCCTCAGGCGCCTCGGCCGAGCCGCAGGGTCAGCCGGGTCACTTCTTTGCGAAGTCGGCCGCCGCGGCGAGATCGAGGAAGTTCCCGAGCAGGTCGTGTCCGGCCAAGCCTGTGAGTATCGACTCGGGGTGGAACTGCACGCCCTCGATAGGCAGCGTCCTGTGGCGCAGTCCCATCACGAGGCCGCCGGCGGTCCAGGCTGTCACCTCGAGGCAGTCGGGAATCGAGTCGGCGTCGACGACGAGCGAGTGGTACCTCGTGGCTTGGAATATCTCTGGGAGGTCCGTGAAGACGCCGCGCCCGTCGTGATGGATGGGCGACGCCTTGCCGTGCACGATCTCGGGCGCGCGCACGATCTTTCCACCGAAGACCTGGCCTATGCACTGGTGGCCGAGACAGACACCAAGGACCGGGAAGCCCTCACCTCCCAATTCGGCGATCGCTGCCGAGCTCACGCCAGCGTGCTCGGGCCGGCCCGGGCCCGGCGACACGAGCAGCGCGGCGGCCTCAAGCGCCCTCAAGCCGGCCACGTCGACGGCATCGTTGCGGACCACCACCGGCTCTGCTCCGAGCTCGCCGAGGTATTGCACGAGGTTGTAGACGAAGCTGTCGTAGTTGTCGACGACCGCCACCTTGATGCCCATAGACGCCGAGGTTACCGGTAGCGCGAATCATGACTATCCTCGAAGGTCGTGGCCAAGGCGCGTGCAGGATCAGACGACGGCACCTCCTCGAAGAAGCGGACCGCCACGAGCGGCCGGGCCACGCCGCCAGGCGGGCGGGCTACGGCAGGCGGTCGGGCCACGCCGCCCAAGAGCCGCGATGTCAACAAGCGCTACACCGCGCCGATCCCGAAGAGCGTCAGGCACAGCCCACCGTGGTTCGGGCCGGTACTGCTCGGGCTGCTCATCGTCGGGTTGCTCTTGATCGTGGGCAACTACGTGGGGATCCTGCCCGGCGGTACGAGCAACTGGTACCTCATCGGCGGCCTGGTCGGGATCGTGATCGGGGCCATGATGGCCACTCAGTACCACTGACAGGACCGTTCCTGACGCGATCAGCTCACGCGGCCCGGAGACGGTCGCCAGGAGTACGGTGAAGACCGTGCCGAATCGAACAGAAGGTCCTGTCAGTCCCGAAGGCCCGCCTGCCAAGAAGGACATGAGCCGGTGGCTGGGCGACGCCGGCATGCCGATCCTGGCGGCGATAGGCGTCTCGTTCGACGACTACGGGATCGAGGACGACGACCGGGCGGGCTGGGCGGCTGCTTCCTGGGAGCCCACGCCGGTGGCTTGCAACCCGCAAGGCGTGGTCCAAGCCGGCGTGCATGCCGTCGTGCTCGATGCGGCGATGAGCTTCGCAGTCAATGCAGGCCTTTCGAGCAAGGACCGTACCGGCGCGGCTCTCGAGCTGAAGACCGAGACGATGCGGCCCGCCACCGCCGGGGAGCGGCTCGCAGTGCGTGGGGCCGTCATGCGCCAGGCGAAGCAGGTGGCCTTTGCCGAGGCACGCATCGAGGACGCAAAGGGGCGTCTCGTAAGCCGCTCGACGGGCACGTTCCTCGTGCAGCGCGCCTGAGCTCGGCTGGTCCGCGCACGCGGGTCTTGCCATGGTCGCTTGCAATCCGCAGCCGCGATCGGCGCCTCGCCGGCGTGTCAATCCGAAGCGATCACCTCTCGTCCGGTGAGCACATGGTTGGCTCTGCAGGGCACGCTTCCACCATGTACCCGGCCCGGCGCGTATGGGCAATGCCCGCTCCAGAGCACCGGAATCCTCGTAAGTTTCAAGCGGTTCCGGTTCCCGGCGTGAGAGCGTGATGATCATCTCGTACCCTCCGCCGGCCAGCCCGAGAGACCGATGAAGTGCCGGCTCCGAGCTCATGTCGCGGGCATGATAAGCCTGCATGACGATGACCGGCTAAGCCATATTGGATTGAGTCGTCGTTATCGGCAATACTGGTTGTATGCCACCAAGAAAAAAGCCAACCAAGCCGGGTCTCTCCGCCTCGCACAAAGACGCGCTCGCCGAAGGTCGCCGCCAGGGCAATGCAGTGCGCCGGTACCTTGTCGCGCTGGAACGGTCGAAGCCACGTCGTGGGCGCTCGACCAGCGCGGATGCGTTGAAAGCGCGTCTTGCTGACCTCGAGTTGAGGCTCGTTGCCGCGGATCCGCTTCAGCGAATTCATTTGATCCAAGAGCGGCGCAACCTAGAGCGGCGAATCGAAGGCGCCAGCGCCGAGGCCGAGGATGACCTTCCTGAGTTGGAGAAGGCTTTTGTTGTGGTCGCGGCGGATTACGGGTCACGCAAAGGGATCGACTACGCGACCTGGCGAGAGGCAGGGGTGACGGCCGAGGTGCTCCAGAAGGCCGGAATCCACTGGAGTCGCCGGTCCTAGGTGCAAACCGGTCAGGATGCGTGAACCGCTTCCGGACCGATATCGCATAAGTCGTCCCGTTGTTGCCCGTGCGCCGACGACCCGAGCAAGGGCGCGAGTCGCAGCCTCTAGCCACCTGTGCTGATGGGTGGTGTTGTCGCGCGCCCGGAGCATGGCAGCCGTGCCGACGAATTATCCAGGGACCTTCTCGAGAGCTGTAAAGGTGCGCTGGATGTTCGCGAGCGAGCGGGTGAGATCGAACGCCTCGTCGAGTGACCTCGTCGCTTCGTCGGTGCCGCCGAGAGCTTCGGTGACCTCGGGGTCTTCCGCCAGGATGTCCCGGAAGGGACGACGCTGCTCATGAGCGGCTCGCGCGTCGCGCTGCACGATGCGGTACGCGGCGTCGCGGGCCAGGCCCGAACCGATCAGCGCGAGCAGCACGGGCTGGGAGAACACGAGCCCGTACGAGCCTTCGAGCAGGTTCTCACGCATGCGGTCGGCGTGGATCACCAGGCCGTCGATCAAGCGGGTCATCTTCGTTGTCGCGTAGTGGGCGACAATGCTTGCGTCCGGGAGCACGATCCGTTCGACCGAGCTGTGGGAGATGTCTCGCTCGTGCCAGAGGGCGACGTCCTCGAGGCCTGCGACGAGGTACCCGCGCAGCACCCGGGCGAGACCTGAGAGACGCTCGGCAGTGATCGGGTTTCGCTTGTGGGGCATTGCCGACGAGCCCTTCTGGCCGGTTGCGAAAGGCTCCTCGACTTCGCCGACCTCGGTTCGCTGTAGAAGCCTGACTTCGGTCGCGAGAGCTTCGATCGTGGTGCCGAGCGCGGCGCACGCGTACAGGTACTCGGCATGTCGGTCCCGCGCGATGACCTGTGTGGCCGGAACTGGCTGCAGCCCGAGGGCCTCGCACACGTATTGCTCGACCGAAGGATGGATGTTCGAGTAAGTGCCGACGGCTCCCGAGAGTTTCCCGACACTTACCGCCTCTCGTGCACGCAGGAGCCGCGTCCGGTCACGATCGGCTTGCAGGCATGCCAAAGCGAGCTTGGTGCCGAAGGTGGTCGGCTCGGCGTGCATGCCGTGGGTCCGCCCGACGGTGGGTACCGCCGCGAGCTCGTAGGCACGGCGCTTGGTGACTGACACCAGGCTCCCGACTGCGACGAGGAGGAGGTCTGCGGCACGGGCAAGCGTTGCGGACAAAGCCGTGTCGACCACGTCCGAAGAGGTAAGGCCGTAATGGAGCCAGGATCCCTCGGGTTCACCGATCGATTCCTGCACGACGTCGACGAACGCAGCGACGTCATGGTCGATGACGGCCTCCCTTTCGGCGACGCGCCGGACGAAGGTGGCATCTATCTTGGGGGCGCGCTCGCGGCACGCCGCCGCGTGCGCAAGTGGAACCACGCCGAGCTTCGACCATGCCTCCACAGCCAGAAGCTCGATCTCGAGCCATATGCCGAGGCGCGTCTCGTCGGCGAAGATCGCCGACATCTCGGGCATTGAGTAGCGGGGGATCATGCCGTCCCCTCTCCTGTGACTGCTATGACCTCTAAGCGATGCTGCATTGGCTGGCTCACACGGCCAAGCGTACGTATTGCTCCCGGCCGGGCCCCACTCCGGCATAGGTCACCGGCACCCTGATGTACTCGGAAATGACGTCCAGGTAGGCGCGCGCTGCTTCGGGCAGATCGGATACGGTCCTCGCCCCGGACAGGTCCGCGCGCCAACCCGGCAAGTCCCGGTAGACGGGCTGGACGCGGTGGAGCACGGACTGATGGTAGGGGACGTGCTCGTACAGCTCGTCTCGGTCCAGATAGCCGACGCAGACTTTGACGGTATCGAAGGCGGAGAGAACGTCGAGCTTGGTGATGGCGATCTCCGACAGGGAATTCAGCCGCACAGCATGACGGAGCAGGACCAGGTCCAGCCATCCCGGGCGGCGCCGGCGCCCGGTGTTCGTCCCGTATTCATGCCCTAGCTCGACGAGCATGTCCCCCTGTTCGCCGGCTACCTCGGTGGGCATGGGGCCGGAGCCGACCCGGGTCACGTACGCCTTGGCGATACCGAGTACCCGGTCGATGTCCCGGGGCCCGATCCCCGTGCCGACGCAGGCACCACCGGCAGTGGGGTTCGAGGAGGTGACGAAGGGATAGGTCCCGTGGTCGAGGTCGAGGAAGGTGGCCTGGGCGCCTTCGAGCATGATCTGCTGGCCGGCGTCGAGTGCCTCGTGCACGAGCCTTACGGAATCACCGATCATCGGACCCAAGGCGGGTGCAACCTCGTCGAGGTACTTGGCGGCGATCTCGTCGGCGTCGAGTGGAAGGCGGTTGTACACCTTGGCGAGGATGGCGTTCTTCTCCCTCAAGACGACGTCGAGCTTCTGGCGGAATATCTTCGGGTCCAAAAGGTCCTGCACCCGCAGCCCGATCCGGGCAGCTTTGTCCGCATAAGCGGGCCCGATCCCGCGTTTGGTCGTTCCGAGCTTGGCCTTGCCGAGGTAACGCTCGGTGACCCTGTCGAGCTCGATGTGATAGGGCATCACGAGATGCGCGTTGCCCGACACGACGAGGCGGCTCATGTCTATGCCTCGGGCTGCGAGTGCGGCGCACTCGGCGAGGAGGACCGTCGGCTCCACGACGACGCCGTTGCCGATGACGGGCACGACATGGTCGTAGAGGACCCCGCTCGGGATGAGCTGCAGGGCGAAAGTCTCGCCGTCCACGACGATCGTGTGACCGGCGTTGTGGCCACCCTGGTAGCGCACGACAACGCGCACGTCTTTGGCGAGGAGGTCGGTGAGCTTGCCTTTTCCCTCGTCGCCCCACTGGGTTCCGACCACCACGGTCGCGGGCACGTGACGCCTCCGGATCCTGAGACCATTGGACCGTTGCCTCGGCGATCTTCGCTCCAGGCCTGGTGCGCGCAGTGTAGCCGAGGCGTCGGCCCCGCCCGGGAGAGAGAATCATCTGTTCCGGCAGGCCCTCATCGCGTCGCGTTCGCCTGACTTGCCGGTGATCAGCACAGGTCGAGCGAATATTGCGAAACGATGACATACTGATCTTGGCAGGGTCGGCCGGGTGGAGTTTTCCCTCCACTTGGAGATGACCCAGCCTGTAACCTGACGGCAATTAAGCAATCAATCAGTATCCATCTTGGGAGGCGCAAAAAAATGAAGCGATTACTCTGGCTGTCGGTTCTGGTTCTGGGTGCCGGGGCGTTGGTGGCCCCGCTCGCGGCCAGCTCGTCGAGTGCTACGACGTCGAGGACGGCTCCTGTCCATTCCACGACGACGAAGGCACCGCAAGCAGGGAAGTTCCTCGCCTGCATGGTGACCGACACCGGTGGTATCGACGACCGGTCGTTCAACGCGTCCTCATGGCAAGGTGTGCAAGAGGCCGAGTCGGCAACGATCAGCGGCAAGTACCTGCAGTCGACGTCCGAGAGCAACTACGTCCCCAACATCAACCAGTTCATCTCCGAGAAGTGCGGGATCATCGTCACGGTCGGCTTCCTCATGGGCAACGACACCGCGAGCGCCGCGAAGAAGAACCCGGGCCAGAAGTTCGCGATTGTCGACTACAGCTACTCACCGGCAATCAAGAACATCGACGCCCTCGTGTTCAACACGGTCCAGGACGGCTTCCTCGGCGGATACCTCGCGGCCGGGATGAGCAAGACCCACAAGGTGGCGACCTTCGGCGGGCTCAAGCTGCCAACCGTCACCATCTACATGGACGGTTTCTGGGATGGCGTGCAGTACTACAACAGGCAGCACCCCAAGCTCACGCCAACCAAGGTCCTCGGCTGGAGCGAAGTGACGCAGAACGGCTCGTTCACCGGTGACTTCACGAACCAGACCAAGGGCGAACAGCTCACCGCCACCTTCATCTCCGAGGGTGCCGACATCGTCTTCCCGGTGGCAGGCAACGTCGGCCTCGGTGCTGCTGCAGCTGTGAAGTCCGCCGACAACTCTGGCGGAAACGTCAACATGGAGTGGGTTGACACCGATGGCTGCGTGAGCGCCCCGCAGTACTGCAAGTACTTCATCACGAGCGTGACCAAGGGCATCCAGGCTGCGGTCAAGAACTCCATCGTCACGACGGCAGCCGGCCAGTTCAAGGGTGGCAACTACATCGGCACGCTTGCCAACGGCGGCGTGGCCCTCACGCCCTTCCACGACTTCTCGAGCAAGGTGCCAACGACACTGAAGAACGAGCTCGCGAAAATCAAGGCCGGAATCGAGAGCGGCAAGATCCTGACGCCCACCCGTAGCCCGGTGTAATCGAGGCCCGCTCCAGGGCGATTCCCGTGTGGCATCGCCCTGGAGCGGGCACCTAGGGTAAGGAAGCAAAGGCCCGTTCCAGGGTGGTGTCCGCGTGGCATCGCCCTGGAACGTGGCATGTGCGGTAGGGAGGTCGCGCTGCAACTCGAGCTGCGTGGGATCACGAAACGCTTTGGCAGCCTCGTCGCCAACGACAGGATCGACCTCACCGTTGAGTCGGGCGAGATCCATGCGCTGCTCGGCGAGAACGGAGCCGGCAAGTCGACGCTGATGAACGTCCTCTACGGGCTGCTCCAGCCCGACCAGGGCCAGATTCTCCTTGACGGCAAGCCTGTCGCATTCCACAATCCCCGGGAGGCGCTTGCCGCCGGGATCGGCATGGTCCACCAGCACTTCATGCTGGTGCCGGTCTTCACCGTCGCCGAGAACGTCATGCTCGGCGTGGAGCGGACGAGCGTCCTCGGCCTCCTCAACCGGCGACGCGCCCGTAAGGACGTGCTCGAGCTCTCGAGCCGATACGGCCTGGCCGTTGACCCGGACGTCCTCGTGGAGAACCTTCCCGTCGGGATCCAGCAGCGCGTCGAGATCGTGAAGGCTCTGCACCGCGAGGCCAGCGTTGTCATCCTCGACGAGCCGACGGCCGTCCTCACACCGGGCGAGACCAACGAGCTCTTCCGCATCATGCGGGAGCTGCAGGCCTCGGGGAAGTCGATCATCTTCATCAGCCACAAGCTGAAGGAGGTGCAGGAGATCGCGGACCGGATCACAGTCATCCGCCGCGGCAGAGTCGTCGGCTCGCCGCCTCCAACCGCCACCGACGAGGAGCTCGCCTCGCTCATGGTCGGTCGTGCCGTCGAGCTGACGGTGCACAAGGAGCCGGCACACCCCGGCGAGGTCACCCTCGAGGTGGAGAGCCTGCGGGTCGAGAACGCCGCAGGACGCGCCGTCGTGGACGACATCTCGCTCGAGGTCCGCAGTGGCGAAATTGTCGGCATCGCGGGAGTTCAA
>Ga0224555_1001418_pt1 | contig 33221 bp, 28 predicted proteins | sample 714S23034metaG_FD_180687 | JGI IMG/M metagenome (GOLD analysis project Ga0224555, IMG submission 180687) | Peat soil microbial communities from Stordalen Mire, Sweden - 717 S2 30-34 | ecosystem: Environmental > Terrestrial > Soil > Wetlands > Peat | place: Sweden: Norrbotten County, Stordalen... | reverse complement strand
CATCCTTCCGCTAAGCTCCAGCAGCGCAACTTCGGTTTCTCTTACTTGGAATATCCTGGCCACGCAGGCGCAAATCGACTCCGGAGTTCTGTCCGCCGAGTCCAAGCCCGCAAGCCGTTCGATTTCCCACATCTTTCCGAGCATGCCTGAAAGAGAAGGTGAGCGACAAGGTAACTAACGTGCCCCTTCTTGCTTCTTTCGCTTCAGCAACTTGGGTGGACAATAGAAGTGCCACTCCCCTTGCGGGGAATTGGGAGACGGGTTATCATGGAGGAAAGGTAGAAGATTGGTACAGAAGGCTAGAAACACCGTGAGCCTCAATGTCAAGGATCCGGAAGCCCACCGCCTCGCCCAGGCGATCGCCCAGGCCACCGGCGAAACGATGACCCGCGTTGTCACGGAAGCTCTGCGGGAGCGCTATGAACGTCTCCAGAGGCGCGATCCCGAAACGCTCGCCGCCGACATCCGGGCTATTGCCAAGCGCGCAGCCGCCCACATCAAGCGTCCGTATCTCGATCATGCTGAGCTCCTGTACGACGAACACGGCCTTCCCAAATGATCCTCGACTCCTCACCGCTCGTCGCCATCCTGGCGGAAGAGCCGGATGCCGAACTCTATATCCAAGCCATCAGCCGCGCCCCGCGCTGCCGTATATCCGCTGGGAATTTCATCGAACTCTCGATTGTCATCGAGAGCCAATTCGGCGTTGAGGTCGCCCAGCAATGCGACGCACTGTTTCGCCGCATTGGCATTGTGATCGAACCCGTGACTGTCGAGCAGGCGCATCTCGCGCGCCAGGCCTTCCACGACTTTGGCAAGGGCCGCCACGCGGCATGGCTGAATTTCGGTGACTGCTTCGCCTATGCCCTCGCCAAACTCACTGGCGAGCCTCTCCTTTTCAAAGGGAACGACTTCAAAAAGACCGACATCGTCCCCGCCCTATGACGCACGAGTCTCCGGAAAAATGACCGTATAGGCGCGCGACCTGCTGACAGCAGTTGTCATCGCCTGTCGGGGAACGCATGATGATTGATCGGCCAGACGGCGCGTCCTGAAGCAGCCGTTCGGAAATTGGATATCAGCCTGAATGGACGCTGACGGCCGCTCGTTCGATCGCGTGCAGAATGGCCCATCGCAAAATTCTTCTGGTGGGCAGATCATGATCGGGTGACAATTGCGTTGGCGATTCCGATGGCCACGCTACAGTTTCCACGGTAGGTTCGCGCCATGTCCCAGTCTCCAAACCCGGCCGCGCCGCAGCAGGTGGCGCCTCTGCTTGCGTTGGCCAGTAAGTTTCTCAGGGCCGGGCGACCAGCCGATGCGATCGCGCCGTTGCGCGATGCAGCATTGCTGCAGCCGTCCAATGCCATCATCCAGCACGATCTCGGCCTCGCCTGCCTCGAGGTCGGCCGCGTACCGGATGCCATCGCGGCATTGCAGCGGGCCGTCGCCAGCGACCCGCGCTATGCCGATGCACATTTCCGCCTGGGAATCGCCTTGGAGAAGATGGGCGACATCGGCGGGGCAATCGCTGCGTACGACCGCGCCACGAAACTGCTCCCATCCCTGGCTGAGGCGTGGTTCCGTGCCGGCGCCCTGTTCTATACGCTGGGCCACCGCGACCAGGCGATCGGCTGTTTCCGGCGCGCGGCAACGACCGGAGATAGGAACAGCTTCGGCCGCCTTGGCAAGGCGCGGGCGCTGCTGACCGAGGATCGCAATCAGGAAGCCGAACAGGTATTGCGAGAGACGCTGGTGGCCGATCCGAGGAACGCCATGGCGTATGATTTGCTGGGCAATCTGCTCACTGAGTTCGGCCGTTTCGACGAGGCTCGTGCATGCTTCGAACGCGCGATCGCGATCGCGCCGATGCTGGCGGGAAGCTACTACGAACTGGTCCGGTGCCGCCCGGTCACGAGCAATGACAACGACGACGGTCTGCTTCACGAGATGCAAACCGCCCTGGCCACGCCGGGACTGGAGGCGGTGCAACGCCTGCGGGTTCACCTCGCGATCGGCAAGGCGGCGGAGGATCTTGGCGACTACGCCTTGGCCATGCAGCATTTCGACGCCGCAGACGCGGTGCGCCATGGCACTGTGCGGTTCGACTCGGCCGCGTTCTCCACCGAGACCGACCGCCTGATTGCCCGGTGTACACCCGAATGGATTGCGCGGGCGCCCGAACTCGGCAGCTCCGATGCGACCCCGGTGCTGATCATCGGCATGCCGCGGTCCGGCACAACTCTGGTCGAGCAGATCGTCTCCATGCATCCGGAGGTCGGGGCCGGCGCCGAGCTGCATTTCTGGAACCAGCGCGGGGCGGAGTGGCACGGCTCGGACGCGGACGGGAACGAGACGGCGTTCGTTTCCACGGAGCATCAGGTCTCGGAGTTCCTGGCCAAGGCGGCGGCAGACTATCTCGGTGTGCTGCGCGCGATCGCCCCCAAGGCGGCGCGAGTGACCGATAAGATGCCATTCAACTTCCTCTGGGCCGGGCTGATCCACATGGCATTCCCGCGCGCACTCATCATCCATTGCCGCCGCACTGCAATCGACACGGCGCTGTCGATCCATCAAACTCATTTCCGTCCGGGCCTGGCGTTTCCGACCGGAGGTGCCGAACTGGTCGCGTATTTCCGCGACTACCAGCGGCTCATCGACCATTGGCGGAGCGTGCTGCCAGCGGATCGCTTCATCGAGGTCGATTACGAGGACCTGACCCGCGCGCCCGAACCAGTGATCCGGCGGATCATCGCGGCCTGCGGCCTGGCGTGGGACGACGCATGCCTGCGCCCCGAACGCAATCCGCGGGCGGTGAACACCCCCAGCAAGTGGCAGGCCCGGCAGCCGATCTATCGCACCTCCGTCGCGCGCTGGCGCCGCTACGAACCCTGGCTTGGGCCCCTGCGCGCGCTCGTCGATGTTAATCAGAATCCATGACGGGTCGGAACTGGACGCGGGTATCGCCCGATCGTGATCGGGCTCAAGCAGACCACCTCACCGGAAAGACACGAAGACAAGTCCACGAAACAGACTCTGCTTAACGTGGAGCTGCGCGCGCCACAATCCGCGAGAAAAGTTCAGTCCATGTTACGGAAATTTCACCTGATCTTCATAAAGCCGTCACATCTTGTCTGCTAAGGTTCGGTCTGTTAAGGTTCGGGTCTACTATCGTCGATCAGAGCTCAAATTCGATATCGCTGGGCCGATCCCGGTTCCGTGATAAAAAAAATCCAAGGAGGAGAATGGTATGTCTCGAAAAACGTCTCGAAATAACCCTCGAAGAAAATCTCGAAATAAATCTCGGATCAACCGTCTGCGTCCGCTCACTGGCCTGCTGGCGGCGGGGCTGAGCTTCTCGACGCTCGCCGGTGCTCAATCCAAGGAGTACCCGACCTACTTCACCGGCCCGCAGCCGAACGGCTCGTGGGTTGTCAGCGATGGTGCGGTCATCACCCCAGCCGGCACCCAAGTCAACCTCGGCATCCGGGTCCGTGCGAAGGCTATCGCGGTGAACCCCAATGTCAAAACTCACACCGCCGCCGTCCTCACCATGGGTACGTCGACATCCGATGGCAACGGAGCCGTCGAGGTGTTCGACACCAGCACCGGCGTTGTCATCCAGAATTACATCCCGTCCGGACCGTCAGGACAGGATCCGAGCGGCAGCTATAGCGGTATAGCATATTCGGCGGACGGCCAGTACCTGGTGTTCAGCCAGGATAGTAGCAATGTCACCATCGCCACAGTCAATAAAAAGGGCTTGCTGAGCGACGACGCCCAGGTCTACGTGGCGCCGAACAATTCCTTCATCGCCTGCTTTCCGAACAGCCCTCCGGCCGCTTATGACAACCCCTGCGGCTCGTTCTATTCCGGGTACACCTCTTATCCTGGCGGCGTCGCGCTCTCTAGGGATGGCAGTAGCGCCTACGCACTGCTGAACCAGAACGATACGCTCACCCAGATCGACCTGACCGCGACGCCCCCGACGCAGGGCACGCAGATCCGAGTCGGCAACGCACCCCACAGCATCGTGATCAGCAGCACCGGCACGACCGCCTATGTCAGCAATGAGGGTGGCCGGGCCGCTACAGAGGCTGACTTCCAGATCAATTCCGCCGGCACTGAAATCGTCGCCGACCCGGTGGTTGGCGCCGCGATCACCGGTACCGTTTCTGTGGTTGATCTGGGCTCGATGACGGTCACCGCTAACATCTCGACCGGTCTGCACCCGACCGGGATGGCGTTCCACGGAAAGTACCTATTGGTCGCCAATACCTATAGCGACACCATCTCGGTTATCGACACGACCAAAAACGAGGTGGCGTGGACGATCGACCTTGGTCTGCCGATCGGAATACCCGGCCAAGGCTCCGCCTATGGCGCCGGGCCGAACTCGATCGCCGTCGATGCCAGGACAGGCCTTGCCTACGTCGCGCTTTACGATGCCAACGCGATCGGGGTGGTCAACCTCGCCAAAGGCGCGACGAATCCCGTCGAAGGCATGATCCCGGTAGCCTATGCGCCGAGCTCGGTCGTGGTGGACCTGGCCAATAACACGCTGATCGTAGCCAACGACAAGGGCATCGGCACGCGTGATTCCTTCGAGTGCGATCACGGCGTCTGCGGCTACAACACCCACCAGGACAATGGCACCGTCAGCATCATCCCCGTGCCCAATAGCGAGACCCTGGCGACGTATACGAACCAGGTTTTCGTGAACAACCACTGGGATCTGACGAAAAATATCGAGTCTGCAGCCGGAGGCAGCCCGACTGCCACCCCGGTCGCAATCCCGAACAAGATCGGCGATCCGTCGCTGATCAAGCACGTATTCGTGATCGTCCGGGAGAACCGGACATATGATCAGATCCTGGGCGACGTGGCAGCCGGCAATGGCGACGCCTCGTTAGCAGTGTTCGGCGGCCCGGATACGCCGAACGTTCACCAACTGGTGCAGCGCTTCCCTCTCTTGGACAATTTCTACGACCCGAGCCGCCAGTCGGCTGACGGTCACCAGTGGATCACCGAGGGCATGGCGCCCTACGCCAACGACATCCAGTCGCCGGACTGGGTCCGCAGCTATCCAGGCGGGAACGCCGGCGATGCACTTGCCTATCAGAACAAGGGCTTCCTGTTCTCGGAAGCGGCAGCCGCAGGTCTAACGGTGAAGCTCTACGGCGAATACGTCGAGAACGATACGTTCAAACAGCCGAACGGGTCGAAAAAGGAGCCGAGCTGGAGCCAATTTTACGCCGACTCGCAGTGCTTCGAGGGAGGGCCTGGTTGCGCACCACCTGGGACCGCGGGCGAGAAGACGCTGTACTATCAGAACACGGTCCAGGCGGAGTCCTCTGTCCCGGCCGTGTATAACCACCTCATCAAGAACTTCCCGCAGTTCGATCTGGGCATCCCCGACCAGTTCCGCGTCGATGTGTGGGTGCAGGACTTCAACAATGACGTCGCGAAGGGTACGGTGCCCTCGTTGAGCATCCTGTGGATCATGTGCGACCACACCGGCGGCCCGCCGACCGTGGACGCCGAACAAGCCGATAACGACTTGGCCGTTGGGCGCATTATCGACTACATCACCCACAGCAACGTGTGGTCCACGTCGGCGATCTTCATCGAGGAAGATGACGCGCAGAACGGCGTCGACCACATCGATGGTCATCGCAGTCCAGGCTATATTGTCAGCCCATACGCTGTGCAGTACGGAGCCACCGACAACACCTACTACACGCAGGTCAACATGACTCGGACGATCGAGCAAATCCTCGGTCTGCCGCCCATGAACCAGTTCGACCTCATAGCGTCGCCGATGAGGACGGATTTCGTCGTGGGCCCACCGCACGCGAGCAACTTCGAGCCGTGGACGCACGTGCCAAACCAGGTCCCGCTGAACCAGGGAGTTGGATCGAGCGCGGACGATACAAAGGACAGCCCTAAGGTCAAGGCCCTGAGGGCGGGCTGGCTCCAGAAGAAGGCGGAGATCTTCGCTGGCAAACTGAACAAGCCTGACGCCGAAGACCCGGACACTGTGAACCATTTCAACTGGTATGAATCCACCGGATTTACGCGGCCCTATCCCGGCGAAAGCACGGTTCGCCCGGCAAGCGAATTCAACAACCCGGCACCCGCCGGTGACGAGGACGGGGACGACTAAAACACGTTCCGAATGCAACGGCCCTCTCCCCGATCACCGGGGAGAGGGTTTTTTGTTCACGCCTCAAACGCAAAGTCCCCACCAACCTGAACCGCTGAAGCCGCCCCCACCGGCTTGATCGTTCACTGCCGCGGGTTTGTCCCGCGACAAGGCAAAGAACACATGACTTGCGATTTTCCTTAATCAGTAGAAATTGGTGGTTTTGGCGACAATCCACCCAGAATGGGTGCAACACCCGCTGCAACTCTTGCACACGCTATAATTACGCGCACGCATGGCCCTCGCTGTAGGAACGAAACTCGGTCCTTACGAAATCCAGTCTCCGCTGGGCGCTGGCGGCATGGGTGAGGTGTATCGCGCAAAGGACACACGTCTCGGGCGCGAAGTTGCGCTGAAAATTCTTCCGGGTTCGTTCGCCACGGAACCCGATCGCCTGCGCCGTTTCGAGCAGGAGGCCCGCGCGGTGGCCGCGCTGAATCATCCCAACATCCTCGCCATTCATGACATTGGCCAGCACGACGGCTCGCCGTTTCTTGTCTCCGAGTTGCTGGAGGGCGAAAGCCTGCGCGCGGTGCTGGATCGCGGCACGCAGCCCCAGCGCAAGACGATTGAGTACGGTGTGCAGATCGCGCACGGACTGGCGGCGGCGCACGAAAAAGGCATCGTCCACCGCGACCTGAAGCCGGAAAACATTTTCGTCACCAAAGACGGACGCATCAAGATTCTCGATTTCGGCCTGGCGAAACTGGCGCAAAAAGCGGGCGCACAGCCGGACGAACTGACTCTCACCAGCGCGCACACGGCGGTGGGCGTAGTCATGGGAACGGCGAGTTACATGGCGCCGGAGCAGGTGCGCGGCGAGGCGGCCGATCCCCGCACCGATATTTTTGCCTTTGGCGCGGTGCTCTATGAAATGCTCGCTGGAATGCGCGCCTTCCGCCGCGACACCGCAGCCGAAACCATGACCGCGGTTCTAAAGGACGACCCGCCGGAGTTGTCTGATCCCGGCCGCCAGGTCTCTCCCGCGCTCGAGCGCATTGTGCGGCGCTGCCTGGAGAAGAGCCCGGAACAGCGCTTCCAGTCGGCGCGGGACCTGTCTTTTGCCCTGAGCGCGTTATCTGGAACCGAGTCGAGCACACTGGCGCGCGCCGCGGCTGTGCCTCGCCGGACGCCGCTCTGGCCCTGGCTGGCCGCTGCCCTGGCGCTGGTGGCCGTCTCCGCCGCGACCTGGTTCGTCGCGCGGCGTCCTCAGCCAACCACCCGCATGCAATTCGCGTTGGCCGTTCCCGATGAAATAAGCGTTAGCCACATGGCCTTGTCGCGCGACGGAAAACTGCTGGTTTTTGTATCGCCGGAAGAAAGCTCGGCCTTGCCCATGCTCTTTGTGCAGCGCGTCGGCTCGTCCAGCGTCACGCCACTGCCCGGCACGCAGGGCGCAAGCTATCCCTTCTGGTCGCCCGATGGCGCCTACGTTGGATTTTTCGCCAACGGCAAATTACAGAAAATGGCGATCTCGGGCGGCACGCCCCAGCTGCTCGCCACCGCTTTGTCGGGACGCGGCGGCAGTTGGGGAACCAAGGGTGTCATCATCTATGCCGCGGATGCCCAAAGTCCGCTCCAGCGCATCAATGCCGACGGCACGGGGATGGCGCCGGTTACAGAGGGCATCAGAACCAAGGAAGATCAATCTCACCGCTGGCCCATGTTCCTTCCCGACGGCGACCATTTCCTGTTCTGGGCCGGCAACTTCTCGAATGCGAAGGACGACCGCTTGAGCGGCATCTACCTCAGTTCTCTCGAAGGCAAGGAAAGAAAACTCGTCATCCTCTGCCATTCCAGTTTTGGTTTCGATGCCCGCAATTTGTACTATGCGGATGAGCAACGGCAGTTGGTCAGCATGGCTTTTGACGCATCCGCCGCCACGGTCTCGGGAAGTCCGGCCGTAGTCGCGAATGTCGTCGGATTCCAACCCTCCACGTATTGGTCGGCCTTCACCGTCGCCGAGAATGGAACGTTGATCTACAACACCGAGGTCGGTGCAGCGCAGTCCGCGCTTACCTGGATGGACCGCTCGGGCAAGGAACTGGGCCGCATCGGCGATGCCGCGGTCGTGGCGAACCCCACGCTTTCTCCGGACGGCAGCCGCGTCGCGGTAGATATCAGCGACGAGAAGGCGAATAACGTGGATGTTTGGGTCGAAAGCGCAACCGGAGCCGGCAACTCCCGTTTCACGTTTGACCCCTCGGAAGAAGTGGTGGCGGTCTGGTCGCGAGACGGAAAAACGCTGGCTTACCGCAACGCAGGCAGCGATGGCCCGAGTTTACTCCTGAAGCCCGCGACCGGCCTGGAGCGCGAGAGGAAACGATACACGCTCCCGTCCACCTCCATGGACGACATTATTCCCAATTCCTGGTCCCTGGACGACCAGCAGATTTTGTTCACTCACCAGATTACATCAGGCGAATATCTTGAACTGATACCCGTGGCGGGCGGAGAGCCAACCCGGTTTCTGACCAGCAAAGGCAGCGAGACCAACGGACAGATTTCACCCGACGGAAAGTGGGTCGCCTATGCCTCCGATGAGTCCGGCGTCTGGGAAATTTACGTCACCTCGTTTCCCGGCGCGGCCGGAAAATGGCAGGTATCGCGTGGCGGCGGCAGCGAGCCCCGCTGGCGCGGAGACGGCAAAGAGATTTTCTACATCGCCCCCAGCGGCATGTTGACGGCCGTGCCGGTCAACGGCGAGAGCATTTTCGCGACCGGAACGCCCGCGCCTCTGTTCCAGATTCACGGCCGCGCCCCGATTTCCTCGACCGATGTCTTTACCTACGATGTGGCCAAGGACGGCAATCGCTTCCTTGTCAACCGCTACGTCAAACCCGAGCATGTTCCGCCGTTGACCATCCTGCTAAATGCCGCGAACGGCGACCAATACCCGCAGAGGTGAAGAGTGGCTGTGGCTTGGCCCTCTAGCGTCCGAGTGACGGGCACCCCTTCCCTAGTCCTGTAAAAAAGGTTTAACGACCATCCACCAGGGATTTTCGGATTGTCTGCAATGTATTGCGCGGGGCTATAATTGCGCCGACCGATGGCTCTCACCCCCTGCAGCGATCTCGGCCCCTATGAAACACGGTTGCCGCTGGGCGGCGGCGGTATAGCTGAGGACCTGCGTCTTCTTCGACAATTTACTTAAGCTCGGTCGTGCAGATACTTCAGCAAATTAGGGCAATAATAATACTTTACTAAAATGCTCTCAACAGGAGATTTGGAATGAGATCCCGCGCCGCGTTCAGACTATTATTTACGATTCTGGCCAATATCGCTTTTCTGTCCGCGCAGACCTACCAAGGCCGAATCCTGGGCACAGTCACCGATTCATCCGGGGCAGTGGTGGCCGACGCGAAAATCACGGTCACCAACATGGCAACCAACACCTCCCGAACCCTGGTCACGAACCACGCCGGCGAATATGTTGCACCCGATCTCGATCCCGGTACGTACGCGGTATTGGCGGAAGCGCCGGGATTTAAGAAGACGGAGAGCCGTTCCGTGATTCTCGAAGTCTCACGCGACGTGCAAGTGAATTTACAGCTTCGGCCGGGAGCAGTGAGCGAAACGGTTGAGGTGACCGAACAGCAAACGTTCGCCGACACCTCCGACAGCACGCTCAACGGAGTGTTGGAGAACAAAGCGATCAACGAATTGCCGCTGCAGGGCCGCGACTTTCAAAACTTGCTGCCGCTCCATCCCGGCGTGCAGCGAACGCCGGGTGGTGGTTTCCAATCCCTCATCTCCAATGGCAACCGCCCCGATGAAAACAACTTTTTTATTGACGGCGCAACCGACAATGACGTGTATTACGGCGAATCCGTGGTGAACGAGGCTGGAGTTCAAGGCACGCCCGCCAGTTTTCTTCCGCTCGACGCGATCCAGGAATTTAATACCCAGGAGAGTCCATCGGCTGAATATGGGGAAAAACCCGGCGTGGTCATGAACCTGGGGCTAAAGTCCGGCACCAATGGCAATCTTCACCCCCGATCTGGGCACGGCTTCCAACCCGGTGCTCGGTACCGGAGGCTCGCGTCACATTCAGTTGGGAGCGAAAATTATCTGGTAAGGGAAAGCTCGGGGCTTAGCTAAGGTACCTATGAACCGATTCCGCCTGTTTCTCCGCTTCATGCCGGCTGGCCTGTTGCTACAGGTCTGGCTGTTGGTGTGTCCCTCATTTGCAGCCAGCCCGCACTATAAATATTTTCGCGCCGGGAGCCCCACGGACATACAAACGAAGAGCCAAGGCGGCTTCGCTCTGCTGGGTGGAGGAAAAGATCTCGATCGAGCCTTCCAGTGGATGTGCGAGCGTTCCGGCGGAGGCGACTTTCTCATCCTTCGCGTCAGCGGAGATGACGCCTACAACCCATATATTCAGGGGCTCTGTCATGTCAACTCGGTCGCGACACTTGTGCTGCCGGACCGCGCCGCTGCGGAAGATCCGTTTGCGGCTGCGACCATACGCAACGCCGAAGCCGTGTTCATCGCCGGGGGCGACCAGGCGAATTACATCAATTTCTGGATGGGAACGCCCGTGCAGCAGGCTCTGAATGAGGCCATAGCGCGGAACATTCCGATCGGCGGGACCAGCGCGGGGTTAGCCGTTCAAGGCGAATTTATATACTCGGCTCAGGGCGATGCTCCCGATGGGCCCGCCCTGAACTCACTCGAGACCCTTTCCAATCCCTTTAATCCACGAGTCACCATCGTGCATCAGTTTCTGGATAATCCGCTCTTGAAGGAAGTGATTACCGATACGCACTTTTCCGCACGCGATCGAATGGGACGGACTCTGGTCTTCATGGCGCGGATTCTGCAAGATGGTAGGTCTCGTCACATTCGAAATATCGCGGTTGATGAACGCACCGCAGTTCTTCTTGAACCGGACGGGATGGCGACGGTGGTGGGCGCTGGTTTCGCCTATTTCCTGCAAGCTACCCAGAATCCGGCAGACTGCAGGGCCTCTACCCCTCTGACCTTTCGCGGAGTCACGGTGCGGAGCTTGCGCGCGAATGAGCGATTCAGCGTGCTGCAATGGTCGAGCAGTGAGGGCGTCTCCTACAGCCTATCAGTGGAATCCGGGGTGATTCATTCGACCCTGCCCAACGGTGCGGTGTACGCGAAAAGGGACAAGTGACCCGCGGAGGATTTTCCGCACAGCACTGCCGCGATTCTAGGCGAGTGACGGGCAAACCGGCAGTTATCGGCGCATGCGGTTCGGCGTGCGACTCATCGGCTGTTGAACAGCGACCCACACCGGAAGCTGGCTCCTGAAGTTGTCCCGAATCCGGTCCTGGGAAGTTGGTGCCATAACTCTGACATGTTACCGAAACTGGCTTTGGTTCATTCCTTCTTCTCGTCCGGTGGCGGATGGCGTTTCTTGCGCATGGACTCGCCGCGCATTTCGATGCGGTGGGCGTTGTGAACCAGATGGTCGAGGATGCCATCGGCGATGGTGGGATCCCCGATCTGCTCGTGCCAGCGCGAGACCGGGAGTTGGGAAGTAAGGACGGTGGAACGGGTCTGGTAGCGATCTTCGCAGATCTCCCAGACTTCGCGGCGCTCGTTTTCATGCAGCCGTTTACCAGCGCGCTCTTCCAGCTTCACACACTCAATTAACTTGAAGTCTTCTTCTTCTTTTTTACCTTCGCCCAACGGGCACGAATCGCTTTCTGGGCAATCTCTCGCCGCTGTTCCGGGGTCAGCTTGTTCGGTCGCGCGTGTCACGAGTCCTTGACCCTGGCCTTCTGCTTAGCGACCAGGCGCTGCATGAACTTGGCTCCTCCTTCTTGTAGGCCTCGACCCCTTTGTATAGCAGCATCTCGCAGATCTGAGTGATGGTCTTGTGTTCTTCATCAGCGCAGGAGCGCTCTTAGGTAGCCAATTGTCGGGTAATTCCGGACATTCGACCTCGCAGTCGGGTTCTTTGGTAATCCAGGGTCCGCCCCGAGGCCGTCTCAGGTCAATCTGAGGGAGGAACCTCGCGGCGATCATGTTTTGTCTTGCAGGTTCTGCTGATAATAAATGACTTGTTGGCTTCGTTTCGCAAAATCGCTATTTTCACTAATCGGCCGTTAGGTCGTTTTACAATAGCAACTAGCTATTCAAGACAACAACGTACTTTGTCATTAGATAATGTTATCGCGAGATTGGGGTTGCGCGAACCGCGTGCCAAGGAAGCCGCATTTGCCTCCAGCATGACTCGCAGATTCAAGCGATGTCGATTCAAAAAGGGCGCCAGAGCTGCCGCGATCCTGGGGGTGTTTGTGCCCGCGTAGACATCCGCGATCAACCGAGGCATCGGAGTTATCTACTACAAGGTCTATCAGTTCTTGATTGGAAAAGTCGCGTGTCGCACGACAGGCCACCGCGCCAGTAGGAACAATAGTTTCTAGCCGATGAGGTGTGGAGCTATGACACTCAGAAATTCCCTTGAGCTGATGATCTTTGTGCCTTTCCAGAACTTGGGGAAATGGCGCTGGTTGCCAGTCAAGAGGTAGTCTGCACGAGCGGCGTCAGCACATTCAAGGAAGATGTTGTCAGCGGGGTCAGAGGTGATTTGGGCTATGCGCGATGGCACGACGACGTGAGCATGATTCTTGATCAATTGCAGCAATTGCTGGCGTAAACTCCTGCGAATCTTGAGTTCAGGACGGGTTAGCACCATGGCGTATTCCGCCACAATAGCCTCGGAAACATACCAACGAGCAGGCTTGGTCATTGCGAGCAATACTGCCGTCCGCTGTAGCCCTTCCGGTTTGAGCGCCGCGGACACGACTACATTTGTGTCGATGACAAGCCGAAGCGGAATCATCGGTTCGTAGATTTGCGCGCGGCTCTGACGATCTGGTCGATTCGCTTGGCACCTAAGCGATTCGTCCCCTTTTGCTTGGATTCCCGTCCGATGATTCGAAGGACCTCGGGCTCAGGGACCGCAAGGCGCACATAATCCCTGATGCTGAGAAGCACCGCCCGCGGGCTACCCCGCTTCTCTATGACAAGCGATCTGCCCTCATCCTCGACCCGACGAAGAAGCTTGCCGAAATTGGCCCGCGCGTCTAGGGCAGTGACGACAATCCCATCATTCATAAACTCTCCATTTCGACTCATTAAACTGTACAGTTCGAGTCGAACCGATGTCAACAATACTTCCCGCCAAAGGTCACTAATGGGGCGCATACGAAAGATCGTGTCCCGTCATGTCGGTGAGGTTTTCGGTTACTGACTACGGGGGCCTTCTAACAAACGACCAACCTGCACGCCCGAGGCGCGCCCATTTAGGGTGTCCCGTGGATGAAGGGATTCGCACGAGTGGCGTGTTTTGCATGATTCCCATGGTCATGTTATTATGACTATATTATTCCCGCCCCCAGGTGATGCTGTGAAGAAAATGGCAGCCGGTACATTCAAGGCGCAATGCTTGGCGATCATGGACCAGGTTCTCCAAAGCGGGGAGCCCGTCTTGATCACGAAACACGGCAAACCCGTGGCCAAGCTGGTTCCCGCCGAAAAACAGGCCGATGACATTTTCGGCTACATGACGGGCAAAGTGAAGATCGTGGGCGACATCGTGGGGCCAGGCACTCCGCTGGAAGACTGGGAGTGTAAGTGATCCTTCTCGACACCCACGTCCTGATCTGGATGGCGAGCGAGCCAAAGCGGCTGTCCAAGAAGGCCCGCAATGCCATCCGGGACGCAAGGCAGAAGACGGGGGTTGCCGTCGCCACTATCACCCTTTGGGAGCTGGCGTGGCTGGCAGAGAATGGCCGCATTCAGGTTGTGGGCAGCGTGGAATCCTTTGTTCGGGAAACCGTAGCGCGGGTCATTGTTAAACCGATGACCCCGGAGATTGTCGCTCTCGCTGTCCGGCTACCGGCGGGCTTTCCAAAAGACCCGGCAGACCGGCTGATCGCGGCCACGGCCATTGTCGAAGGCGTGCCGCTGGTCACGGCGGATCAGCGAATCCGTCAAACAAAAGTAGTACAGACCATCTGGTAGGTCGCAATGCGGAAGTAGGAAGAAGCAGATGGGGTGCGGACTGAGAGAATCATAAGAAAAAGCACCTGGCCGACAACGGACTTTCAACCGCAGGTCCGTCCAGGATAGTGGGACCAAACGCAGCCGGACCGCGAACTGAGCCGCGGGGGAAGTGGAAATGTGACTTCTCCATTGGCTACTGCTCCGTTTCAGGCTTCTGTTTGAGCTACTTGTGTTTGCTTCGCATTCGCCTAAAGGATAAACGGGTCAGCGAAGGTTGATAAGCTCGCGTCCGGCCGGTGGCGGCGTGTGCAGATTCAAATGACCAGCGGAGTTGCACCTCTTGGCGGTAGGCGACACGGGATTGGGCCCGTTCGAGCATCATCCGGCAGGTAGCGGGCCTATGCGTGGACGGCGGTCATGTGCTTGAGAGTGGGAAGGGCCTTGATGGTTTTTCCGGATTCCTGCTGGGCGATGCGCAGATCGTAAAGGCCTTGCAGATTGATCCAGAATTCGGCACTGGTGCCGAAGAAATGCGCCAAGCGCAACGCCGTGTCGGCCGTGATGTCCCGGCGTCCATTCAGAATCTGGGTGATGCGATTGGTTGGAACCTGCAACTGGCGTGCCAGCGAGGCGGCGCTCATGTTGAGTTCCTTCAGTTCCTCGGCCAAATGTTCTCCGGGATGGATCGCGAGCAGCGGCATGTTCGTTCCTTCCGTCGTTCCTTCCTACAGATAACCGACTCTCAGTGGTAATCGACAATCTCAACTTTCGCCGGACCGGGGGAGCGTTCTGGCCATTCGAAGCAAACACGCCACTGGTCGTTGACGCGGATGCTGTATTGGCCTTTCCGGCTGCCCTTCAGGGCCTCGAATCTGTTTCCAGGCAAAACGGCAAGGTCGCTGAGCGTCAGGGCCGCTTCGAGCCGGTCCAGCTTCAGACGGGCGGCGCGTTCGATGCCCGAGAAGGCTTTGACACGTTTTCCGGCCGCAAAGGGGGCAGTTTCCTTGTCCCGGAAACTAACGATCATGAATGCAGTATAGTGACAAATACGCCGTACGTCAAGCGTAACGTCCTGCTGGTTGTGTTCCCGGACCGTTCCGTATCGACATCGCAGAGCGCGAAATCTGCGACCTAAATTTGGAAGACTACCACTAGAGAACAGAAGCTTCAGAGAGTGACAGGGACACCGGTGGCAAATCGCGTAATGCCGCTTAACTGCCAGCCCCCAGTCAGCCGTTTCGGACCTCCGAGTTTGTCAAACGGCAAGTTGTAGGCGTAGCTGACGACGAAGTTGTGGGATTGATCAAAAGCGGAAAGCGCCCGGCTGAACCTCGGACTGAATGGGTTCACCTGCTCGCCGTACCCGGAGGAATCGTCCAGTGACCTGCTGAAGGTATAACCCGCCAGAAAGGTTAGCGACTTCGCCGTGCGACGGAGATTGATTTGCAGCGAATTGTAAGAGGATTGGCCGTTGGCGATGAAATAACCATCGCTCGTGAAGTTTGGACCCAAGGCTGTACGGGTACCGTTCACGGCATTGCAGGTTCCGACGCCGCCCGCGCATGGGGTAGTGGTGGCAATGCTTGCTGATCCAGGGGGCAATGCCACGCCGGCAGGCAACACGTAGCTAAAACCGCTGGCGAGATTTGAATTCTCGCCACCGGGGCCGCAAGTGGGAGTTGCCCCGTTGGCATTCAGGTAATTACAGATCGCCGGAATTCCCGGATTGGCTTCCTGGGTGGAAAGCAGCCGGTGCCCCTGGGTTCCGACATAACTCACGGTGAAGAGCGTGGAGGAAGAGAGTTGGCGCTGAATTGAAAACTCATACTGCTCGAGATAAGGCAGCCGGTTCTTATAGTAGAAACCAGGTGAACTTGAGATCTGAAGAAATCCTGCATTTAAGAAATTGAGGGATTGCGGCGGGGGAAGCACAATCGGGAACGGAGACGTAGCGGGGGCGCCTCCGGCCGGCCGGTTTACGAATGGATTCGCGAAGGTTGGGTTGCCGGGTGCGAAAAAGTCCCCATAGGGCGCGTCCCCAATTTCGTTGAAGTCGGTTGCGCCTTCAAACGACGAGTAGAACAATCCGTAGCCCGCGCGAATGCTGGTCTGTCCGGCTCCGGCTAGCTTGCCGAGCCATCCGTCGCCACCGCTTGGCGAGTATGCGAAACCGAGTCGCGGGGCAAAGTTGTTATAGCGCGTGGGCGCCAAAGTACGAGGTATGCCGGGGTCACCGGGGAACACCCATCCGACGGGCGAACCTGGAAATACTTTGGACTGCAGACCGGGAACAATGGTCTCCAGCTCATTGTGCTGTTCGTACCACGGAGTGGCGAATTCCCAGCGCAAGCCGTAGTTCAGCGTCAAGTTAGGGGTGGCACGCCAGCTATCCTGACCGTATAGACCCATGTACTTGCTGCGCCCGTTGGACGCCGGGGTCTGTCCTTGTTGGTAACCGGAGGGTGCTCCCAGCAGAAAATCGGCGATGTCCTTCCCAGTCTCGGTGGCCGTATTAAATTGGAAAAGGCCGTTTTCAATATTGATCAGATTCTCCTGCAGCTGAGTGTAATGATAGCTGCCTCCGAACGACAGGGAATGCTTGCCCACCAACTTGCGATAGTTATCCACACCCTGGAACGTATTCTCCGTCAGCGAAAGATGCGGCTGAGTGTGCCCACCTGGAAATTATCGAAATCGAGCTCGGGAATGCCTTCCACGGCCGGGTCGAGCGGAGTGACGCCGGTGAACCCGAGCGAACTTAGGGTTACGCCGGTCCCGCCTGAGGGCGTGGCTGCATTCCGGTCCCGAACAAACTGGATGCGGGCCTCGTTGACTGATGAACCGCCCAGGGTTTTGGTATCACCCAGGTTGATGACGTCCGACTTGCCTTTGGAGAGCGAAGCAAAACCCGGAACCGAGGACGACGGCGTGTAGGGATTGGTCAGTGAGTAATCATCGAAAAAATAGTAGCCGGTGAGCATGCCGAAGTGTGAGTTGCCGTCGATGCGTGCGCTGGTTTTGTCGTCGCGCAGGCGCTCGGGAAATGCCGAAGTACTGAAAGCCCCGCTGGGAGTATTTGGAATGACGTTCAAGTTCAGCAGATTGGTCGCTATTGGCGAAACAGCAGTAGCTGGAATCTGAGCACCCGGGAAGACGCAGGTTGCCGTGGTACACGGCAGCGCGTCTGGACGCCGAACTGCGACAGGACTATCAGCGGCTGAAGAAGCGACGCGGCAGTGGAGTGGCGAAAGTAGCGATGGCCAGAAAGTTGGCGGTACGAATGTACTGGCTGTTGCGCAGCCAGACCGGGTATGCGCAACTGGTTCGCATGCAAGGCAGCCCGTGGGCCACCCTGGTGAAGGAGTAGTTCATCGTTGGGCTGATTGGGCGCCTTGCCTCCCCGAGAGAGTCGGGGAGTTCGAACAACGAATCATGATCGGAAGTATTGTGACCGGATAGATGGTTGGTGGAACCAGTTTTCCACCGCGCGATTCTAAAAGCGGGCCCTGGTCGCATGAGCAAAAAACAAGAGCAAGAGCAACAGCAACAGCAAAACCAAGACCTTCTACGAAGGGAAAAGTCAAAACCTTCGAACGGTCCACGTGTATCTTGACAACGCCGACACGGTTATAGAGGGTGGCCCACCTTTCTCCGCGTTCTGTTCTTTGCGTCCCATAACGAAACGAGGGTGCCCCATCCTTGCGTTTTTTGCAACGGTGGGCGGCGATGCTGCTGGTAGCACAATACTTGTCATGCCGCGCGGTCTGCATCGATATTACGGCGCCGACCACTTGCACTTTATCACGTGTTCCTGCTATCGGCGCGAGCCGGTCTTTTGCGCTCCGCACGGAGCCGCGACCGCCTCCTCTCGGTGTTCCAACAAACTCACCGCAGGCTTACCGAAAACTCACGTCGCATCATACTCGCGGGGCGAAGTGGTAGTCAGTGACACGAAGAACAGGTCGATGTGACGAGCTGGCAATTCGACGGCAGACTGGTCTTGGGGACTGCCGTCCTGCATGTTGTCGAAAGCTTTCTCTTGCGTGCCGGCAAGGCCGTCTATGGCTGCGGCTGGTGCAGAGGCTTCGAGCGGTCAATCACCCATTGCGGAAATACAGGAGTTCCCTGCGGAGGCTTGCCCTGCGTGATGGCCCAGTGATCGAGCCAGCCTGCGCCTTCCTCTCCTACGAATGTGTCGGGCTGGCTATACGCTGGATCACTCAGGGCGTCACCTAGCGTGATGAAGCGATAGCCTCTCTTGCGCAGGAGTTCGATCAGTTCACCGATATGGTCCGCCTCCAGTTGGTTGGCGTGCAGCAGCAAGATTTGTTTTGGCTCGTAGCCAATCAGCTGCTTAGACAGCTGTTCGTAATAGGCAAACACCTGGTCGCTGTAGGAGAGATAGCTGCTTACCAGTTCCTGCCGCAGGGCGCTGTCGCCGTGTTGTTTGGCATCTTCGTAAACCCCGGCATACATCCAGTCCCACGCGTCCAAGGTGACGGGAGCAATCCGGTAACCTCGGGCGACCAGGAAGGCTTCAGCGTCGCGCCGCGTTTCGAGATCGCGGCCGGTGTCCAGGAACGGGTGCCGGAAGTATCTGAGCTTCATATTGTGCTCGGCGAGCAGCAACCGGGTGACGCTCTCGCCCTGGACAACATCGTCTTCCCAAGCCTTCAACCCCGCCTGGTTGAGCGACGTGTGGCTGAAGGTGTGATTGCCAAGTTCGAAACCGTAGTCGAGCCACATCCTGAGAGCCTTGATCCGTTCGTCAACCTCTCCGAACTTGTAGAGTTTCCTTTCATTAACGAACCCGACCACCGGGATCCTCTGGTCGCGGAGCGTGCCCAGCAACTTTGAAGTCATCTCGCTGATCGTAGCTGCGGACATCGAGTTGGATCCGGCGGGCAGGTCGTCGATCGTGATTGCGACCTGGCGGTCGGGCAGTGTCGCTGCCCTCAAACTCACAGAGGCTGCGATGAGGCAGAACATACAAACGATTACAAACAAGGCGCGCGACGGTTTCATGAAAGTTCCTCCCCAGGCCAGTGATATGCGAGCGGAAGGGGTATTAGAACATGCAAGGGGTTCATTTTCTGGAAAAGTGTGAGCGTGAATGCTATTATTCGCGCCAAGAAAGTGGAATTGCTATACAACATCAAACAGTGTGAGGACATCGTGACCGATAGAGCTCCGATGCCAGCTACATTAATTCGTGAGGATGAAAGCGTGATATTGCGAGTGTCTGCTGGAAAACTGCTCAACGCAGTTGCTACCGCGATCATTTTCTTCTGTTTGGTCTCGCCGCCTGGAAGCGCTTGGGCTCAGGCCGCACCAGCGGGACTCCCGGTTGCTACCGTTCATGTTGACGCTACGCCCGACCATGTCATCAATTCGTTCGATCCGGATAGCGCTCTGGGCAGTTCGATCGACGTCCTGTCCCGACTGGACATTGACAGGGTTTATACGCCACACATTATCCAGGAATCTCTCTCCGCCGGCTGGGGTCCGATCACTTATCGCAACAACACCGAGCTTCGCATGGCCGCCTGGCATTGGACTGAGAATGGGACCTGGAGCGATGCGGCGCACGGCAGCGGGTACTTCACCGGCAGCACCGACCTGAAAGAGCCCATCCGATACATTCTTGCCTATGCCCTGCCCCACCGCGGTTTTGCGAGCAGCGGCGACCGTCCAGTGCCGGGTCCGAACCTTTCGTACTGGAAAAGCAATCCGTATCTCACCAGCAAGTTCACCGGCGAAAGCGACGAGCTGCATCCGCAGTGGGTGGTGGTGGACCTGAAGGCCGAAAAGCCGGTGAGCGCCGCGCGCATTGCCTGGGCGAGCCCCTATGCCACGAGTTATCGGCTGGAATATTGGGTAGGCGCGGATGCGCTCGATTTCGACAAGGGGCCCAAGGGTGAGTGGAAGGTCTTTCCCTTAGGGACGTTGAATAATGCCCAGGGTGGCACGAGCACTCTGAAGCTCACCGACACACCCGTCTTGACGCGCTTTGTGCGTATCCTGATGACGGAATCTTCGAACACATGCGATGAGCATGGATCGGACGACATACGCAATTGTGTCGGTTATGCCATTCAGCAGATTGCTGTGGGCACGGTTGGCGGAAGCGGGGCCTTTACGGAGGCGGCAAAAGATCCTCTCGAAAAGCGGACTACGTTTTGTGTTTCGTCCATTGATCCTTGGCATTCGGCCGAGGACGTGAACGATGGAGGGAATTACCAGCACAGCGGTTTCGATCTTTTCTTTACCAGTGGGCTGACCAACAACCTTCTGGCAACGATTCCAGTAACCATGCTTTACGGCACTCCCGAAGATGCCGCGGCGCAGATCGCCTACATCGAGAAGCGCGGTTACCGCATCGGATACATAGAAATGGGCGAGGAACCCGATGGCAAGAACACGATGCCAGAGGATTACGCCGCGCTTTACCTGCTTTGGGCTCGGGCCATTCACAAGGTTGATCCCAGGCTCAAGCTGGGTGGACCGGTCTTCGAAGGGGTCAACGAAGATATCCACGTGTGGCCGGACGCGCAGGGTAGGACGTCCTGGATGGGTCGATTCGTGGATTATCTCAAGTCGCACGGCCAGCTCTCCGACCTTTCATTTGTGTCATTCGAGCATTATCCGTTCGAGCCATGCACCATCACCTGGAAAACTCTTTACACCGAACCGCAACTGATGAAGCACATCCTGCAGGTGTGGAGGGAGGATGGGGTCCCGAAGGACGTGCCGCTCATGGTGACCGAGAACCATCTCGCTGCCCAACTCACCGGGCCCATGAGCACGATCTTTGCGGCCTTGTGGCTGGCCGATAATGTCGGGTCGTTTTTTGAAGGCGGTGGCACAGCCTTCTATCACTCGCCCATTCAGCCTCAGGGCATCCAGAACAGTTGCCTGGGCTGGGCCTCGTGGTCGAACTTCGTCTCCAACGAGCGCTATGACATCAAGGGATATACCTCGCCCTATTTTGCTGCCCACATGATCAACCTGGAATGGGTGCAACATCGGTCGGGCGTGCATTCCATGTTCAGATCGTCAACCGATATAAAAGACAGCGAAGGCAACCTGCTGGTTACAACTTATGCGGTACATCGCCCTGACGGCAACTGGTCGTTGATGCTGGTGAATCGAGACGAAACCAACCCACACGTCGTGCGGGTGGTGTTTGAAGATTCCAGGGGCGAGCAGAATAGCTCGTTTTCAGGGCCGGTCACGTTCGTGACTTTCGGCAGCGAGCAGTATGTTTGGATCAACGATGGAGCAAACAGCCATCCCGATCCGGACAATCCGCCGCTGGCCACCACGTTGGCAGCAGACGCCGGGACCACGTTTACTCTCCCCAAAGCCTCCATCACGGTACTGCGCGGCAAGGTGGCGGGTATTAAGGATTAGCGTGGCGACCGCGCGATTGCGTAGCGAAAATCATACTCGAAGTATTGGCCGATAACTCAAACTCCGCCGACCTACTGTTGTGTTGTCCCCTTTACCACGAGCGCAAATGGCAGTTCCTCGCCTGAGGTGAGTTTCATGCTGGCAGAAAAGATCCAGTGATCCTGATCGTCCTTGGAAAGTGAAGGTGCGGTCACGCCGCTATCCGCTGGGACTAAACTCAGCGGACCGGGATGTTTCGTCCCCGTAGCGCCTTCACTCAAAGCCATCAATTCCTGAAACTTGAAAGTGGCATTGGGATTGGCGGCTGACGCCGCCGGAATGAGAAGTAGAAAATCCCGGTTGGGAGCTGCACCAAGGTGATTGCCGTCGTTGGGCATCAACGCGTAGCGGAGCGTGTAGAAACCCGCGGGAATTTTCTGTCCCCGAAAATCGGCCGCGGCTTGCGGAAAATGCACGACCCCGACCAGCATGGACTCGGCCAGCTGCGGGTATATGACACCCTCCACATCTTTCTTGGTTTGTGCAGGGACACTCTTGCGCACCCACAACTCGCAGGTGGGCGCCCCGCCATCGAGCGTCAGGCGATATCCCTTTGAGTCGAGCACCTGCCGTACGCCCTCGGGAACCGCGTTGTCGGTCAATGGCCCGACGGTCTCCACCTTACCACTCTGGGCAACGCATACCAGCGAAAGCACGAAGATGAAGCCGACCGCAAACGATGGTGTTGCAATCTTGCGCACTTTTTGCACCTCTAATTTACTCGGTTCTTACTGGGCGAATGTGCCTACGAAGGCCCTGCGCTTGCCATGAAAATCCCAAGAGACACCCAGCGCCGGCCCACTGTAAGTATCGGTGAGGGCCACTGCCGGCATCGAATGAGACAACTGGGTCAGTGGTGGATAGAAGGTAACTTCATTTCCGCACAGATGGTCCTGGTCGCTGATAGAACGTGTCTGCACTGTCGCAAACCGGCCCGCTCGAAGCATCGCGGCGCCGTGGTGTTCCGCGTTCACCACCAATTCCATTTGCGTGGGTATCACCTGCGCGACATTCTTCAGCAGCCCACCGACCATGTGTTTGGCAAAACTCACCAATGCCATCCGCTGCTGTACGCTGGCCAGGTCGTCTACCAGCAACACCGCTTTCGCCGGGAAGGGATTCTCATAAGGATCCCCCAGGGTACCGTTCGCGCGAACTGCAGCAGCTACGGTCAGGCCTTGCAACTGCACACCGTCCCAGCCTCCACTTCGTACATGCCAAGCCAGGATCGCCTCATTCCCCACCAAGTTGACCTCGCCATTGGCAAAGCACTGACCCGTGTAAACGTCGGCACTGCGGGTCTCCAGGTAATCGCCGCGAATTTCTTGCGCTACCAGTGAAACGGAAAGGCAAATTACCAGAGAAACCAGAATCATCGAGAGCTGGAATCGCATACGAAACTCCTCAGAGTTAATAGTCAAATCTTTCACCAGGACGCCGAACAACCTAAGAGCCTCTGGTGCGTCGATGGTTGTTGTTCTGGGTTAGCCGCACTTCATTTCGCACTCTTATCCGCACTTCCCTGTCCCATGACAGGCCCGGCTTTTCGAATTGCAGTTTCCGGGTTCTGCCAACGCGCCATCCGGACCGATGCACGTCTGAGTATGGATGCACCAAAACAGGCCATCGTTGCAAGGCGGCACGCTGGTATCGCGTTCGGCGAGAATGAACTGGCCTTTCCAGCGCAGCGCCGGGCACAGGTTCGGATGATGGGTGTTGAAGCGATCCGATTCCAGAATCATGAAACACCTCCCGATGCGGCCTTCAAGATCGCGCGCCTCAGCGCCACACGCGCGAGTTGGACTTTGTAGGCATTATGGCTGAGCGGCTTAGCGTTCGTCAGGGCGGCCTCGGCCGCTCTCTGCGCCGTATCCTTGTTAATAGGCTGCCCCATCAAGGCCTGCTCCGCTTCTGGCGAAGGCCAGGGCACGGGCGCAACATATCCCATCACGATACGGGCCGATTGAACGTTGGAGCCGCGCATCTTCAATGCAACGCCAGCAACTGCAAGCGGCCAGTCGAATATCTCCTTCTGGCGGATTTCGTAGTGTGCGGCTCTTACGTCCGACGCGGGCGGGATCACCACTTCGGTGACGATCTCGTTCGGTCGCAGATCATGTTCGCGTTCGCCTTCATTCTTCGGAATAACGAAGAACTTTTCCAGCGGAAGCTCGCGTTTCCCTTTCGGCCCTTCCAGTCGGATCTTCGCACCATAGGCGACCAGAATGGGAACAAGGGTGGACGGGCTGACAAACTTGGCAGGGCCCTCATTACCGAGAATGGCATGGTAGCGGTTCTCGCCTTCTGCGACCAGTTCCTTGCCAGTCTCGTTTTTCGGCAAAAGGCCAAATCCGTTGCGGAAGTACCAGCAGCGCGGACGCTGGCACAGATTACCTCCAAGCGTGGCGTGGTTGCGAATTTGCGGGCTCGCGGCTTCGAGCACAGCCTCAGCCAGCGCCGGGTAATTCCGTCTGACTGTGGCGTCATCGGCTAGATCGCCCAGAGTAGTCAGCGCACCAATGCGCAGTCCCTGTGCGTTGAAGGAAACCCCGTGGAGATCATTGATTCCCTTAATATTGATCAACCGTTTTGGCGCGATCACATCATCTTTCATCAGCGCAAGCAGATCGGTCCCACCCGCGAGGATTTCGGCATTACCCCAGCGTGTGCCCAGCAGGCTGATAGCCTGGGCTCGGTTATTTGGGCTGACATATTCAAAAGGTCGCATCAGGCACCTGCCTTCTGTTCCAGCGCGGCCAGGACGCGGTCCGGCGTGAGTGGCAGGAACGGCACACGCACGCCGATCGCATTGGCAACGGCGTTAGAGATTGCTGCGCCGGGCGAGATCACCGGAGGCTCGCCCAGTCCGATCACACCGCGTTCGTCGTAACCTTTGCGCGTCATCATATGCACGACCAGTTCAGGGATGTCGCTGAGACCGGCAAGGCGGTAGAACCCCATATCCGCATTCAGCATTCGGCCGGTGGTCGGGTCCATGACCTTCTCTTCGTACAGTGAATAGCTGATGCCCATGATCAAGGCACCATAGCATTGGGTTTCGGCGGTCTTAAGGTCAATGATCAACCCGCAGTCTTGAACTGCGACCATCTTCTTGACCTTGACGACGCCAGTATCAGTATCGACTTCGACTTCCGCCATCTGCACGCCACCGACGCCGCTATTGGTGAGATCGGGAGGTTTGCTCTTGTCCGGATTCTTACCGCGTATGGTGAGCGGCATTACACCCAGCTTGGAACAAGCCTCTTTCCAACTGAGGGATCGGCTGGAGTCGCCCTTGACGCTGACCTTCCCGTTCACACATTCCAACTGATCTGGCTGGGTATTAAGCGCGGGTGCAACCTTGGCGAAAAGCACGTCACGCGCATCCGCGGCTGCACGGCGTGTAGAAGAACTGACGCCGCCGATGGTAGTCGAGCCACCCGAACCGCCGGAAGGCGGGTAGGTCGTGTCGCCGATCTGAAGCTGAATGGCGTCCATGGGAATGCCCAACGTTTCGGCAGCAACGATGAGGATGCAAGTACGTGTTCCCGTGCCCAGATCCTGAGTGCCCAGCTTGAGGTCGACCGAACCATCTGGATGGATGGTCAGATCGCAGTCACTCGCATGGCCGCGTCCTCCCCAGGTATGAAAGGACAATCCGACACCGCGCGCCATGTCCCCAGACGCGATCTGCCCCCGCGGATGCCATTTCTGTTTCCAGTCCATCAACTCGGAAGCGATGGCAAGCTCTTCGCGGTAAGTATTCTCGCGCTGCTTGGTCAGGTTAAGGTTCTTGCCGAAGAATTCCACCGGGTCCATGTTCAGCTTAGCCGCCAGATCGTCCAGAGCGCACATAGTAAGGACGGCGGCCTGCGGATGGTTGGGGGCGCGCCAGGCGCGGGCGGGACCGATGTTGTTACGGATCGCGATGTGCTCCTGTCGTTGGTTCGGAATACTGAAGACGTAAGGAATAGGAGGCATGCCGCCGCCTCCGGGACCCCCTGTGCCCCAGGAGTTGGACTGCCATGCAATGAGAGTACCGTCCTTTCTTGCGCCCACTTTCACACGGGCGTAAGCCGAAGGCCGAGCTCCCGCAACTTCGAGTTCCGCATCGCGCTCCAGCATGATACGGACCGGCATGCCGCCAGCCTTTTTGGAGATTTCGGCGGTAAAGATTCCCCAACGATCAGGGGAGAACTTGCTGCCGAAGCCTCCCCCAATGTGGTCCTGGTGAACCCGAATGTTGGTGGCCGGAATCTTCAACGGTTCTGCCATCTGGCCGGGAATGCCGGAGACATTTTGCGTGGAAATGTGAGTGAACAGGTGATCCTGATCGGTCCACTCGGAAATCGACCCATGACTCTCGAGACAGCAATGAGTAATGACCGGAATACCATAGAGCCCTTCGGAAACAACATCGGCTTCGGCAAAAGCCTTTTCAGGATCGCCCGCCGTCTGCGCTGCAGCTTTCTGGTAACTCGATGGCAGCTTGCTCGCTGCTTCGGGGTGAACCGCTGCTGTCCGTAAGGCATCGAGCACAGCGTCTGAGGCGCCATCCTCCTTGAATTCATTCAGCCTGTCTTCCCCCGGTTTTTCTGTAATTCCATACTGCTGGATCTGGCTGACCATCTGTCCGGCGGGCACCTGGTTATCGAGCATGTCATCGATAGCGTCCATGCTGAGTGGGCCTTCTTCTTGCACACCACCCGAGGGAGGCTCGGCGTCGCTAACCAAATGTTTTAGTTGCTGGTATTCGACCTTAATTACGCGGACGGCATCCTCTGCCGTGGGCTCGTCGACGGCAGCCACGGCAACAACTTCATCTCCCGCCCAGTGAAGGGTCGTACCCGGCCCCTGCACGATGTGAACCGCCTTCACTCCGGGCATCTTCTCAGCCGCACTCGTGTCGATGCTTACGATCTTTGCGTGCGCATAGGGACAGCGCAGCACCTTGCCGTAGAGCATGCCAGGCCGGTGCACATCATAGGTGTACTTTGCCTGCCCTGCAACCTTGACGGGAGAATCGACTCGAGTAACGCGGGTGCCGATCAACGTCCGGTGTTGAGCATCGGGCCATGCATAATCCGGCATAGGTCAGACTCCCTTCTGCGCGACTTGCGCGATTGCCTTGCGGATTCCGGCATAGGTTCCACAGCGACACAGGTTGCCGCTGAGACCTCGGCGAATGTCTTCGGGCGTAGGGTGAGGATGTTTGTCGAGAAATGCTTTGCAGACAACGACAAAACCGGGCGTGCAGAAACCGCACTGCGAAGCGTCATTGTCCACAAACGCCTGCTGAATTGGGTGCAACTTGCCGTCTCGCATCAGCGATTCGACAGTGGTGATGGCTTTGTGCTGGGCTTCGATGGCAAGCATCGCGCAGGCATAGACAGGTTTGTTGTCCAGTAGCACAGTACAAGCGCCACATTCTGCGCGATCGCAGACGCGCTTGGCCCCAGTGAGTTCGAACTGATCGCGCAAGGCGTCCAACAAAGTGACGCGGGGTTCGAGATTCGCCTTATAGCTCTTGCCATTGATGGCGAATTCCATGGGGACCTTTCCGGGTCCATAGACCTTGACTTTCTGGCCCGCAGCCTTGATCATACGAGGACCGGCGACGAGAGGCACAGCGACGGAAATTCCGGAGATCTTGAGGAATTCGCGCCGGGAAACGCCGGGGCCCTCCGGACGGTCATTGGGGTTTTTCAGATTCTCGTCATCTTGCATTTCGTAACCTCCGCAGTACAGCTATCAGCCGGTGGTAGAACTATCAAAACTCGCGGGCAGCGATCATTTCAACGTTTCCCGCGGACGATGGTGAGGGACGCGGCCGGCAGCGTATACATCGTGTTCTCCCCACCGGTAAGTGTGAACTTAACGGGCGGGCTGTCCGGATCAGCGTGGCCCTTCTTGCGATCAGGATGCCACAGGTACTGGGCTTTCCCAAAGGTGATCATTGTGACTGGACCGGAGAAAGAGTCCTCTCGATTGCTTTCAGCGTTGTGAAACACAATGCGGACCTGATGGGGATGGTCATAATCTTTATTGATGAGCATGAGCGACCACTGACCGTCCGGGCGCTCGAGAGCGTAGGCCGTCACCAGCACGTGCCCCTCGTCATCCTTCACATCACTGGCGGCAGGGAAGAGGCGATGCTCGGCGTCTTTCGCTTCTGCCCATTCCTGAGTAATTAGCTGTGCCCCGTAAAACTGCGAGGTCTTCTGCTGAATCTTGTAATGTTCATCGACCATGAACATGTGGTAGGTTCCCCAGCTATTGGCACAGGCAGGATGCGGGGGAGAGTAGGGCAGATCGTGGTAATAGTGAGTCGATTGGCCGCCGGCAGTCAGAAAGCCTCCGAAGGAATCTGCCAGCCAGAGAGTGCCGAAGATATCGACAGCGGCCTCACCACCGTGGGCGTTGGTTTCAGTGTCGAGCAGGGGAATGCCCGCCGGCAGGCCGTCGTCCCGCCACATCTGCATTATGTGAGTGATCAACTCCGGCTCCTGATAAAGATTCTTCCAAGGCGTCTCGCAGCCGTCATAGGGATAATGCTCAAACGACATGAAGGCCAGGTCCTGCAGGCGGCCGTGGGCTTTCAAATAATCGAGGAAGCGGCGGAACCAAGATGTCTGGCCTTGCGCATCGGGCCAGGCCTTGATGTCTTCGTTGACCCCTTCAAACGCCGGACCTCCCAGCTTGAAGCTCGGATCAACCCGGTGCAGCGCGGTGGCGAACTGCAGGTACAGAGTGGCGTAATCCTCGGGAAGCATGTACTGGCCGTCAGCTTCTTCGCCCATTTCGATGTAGGAAACGGGATAGCCCCGCTTCTTGATGTAGGTCATTTGCGCGGCAGCGTCCTCAGGTGTGCTGTACAGCAGGGCGATAGGAATAATGGCGGGAAGGCCGCGAGTGATTCCGCTGGTGAAAAACAGGTCGAACCCAGGCTGGTCGCCGGATTCCATGCGATCAGGAGCGACGTAAAGATCGGAAGCCTGGTGCCAGGGATCCACCGAGGAACACAGCGTGAGCGTCTGCTTCTGGTCCGGGGAGTGGTGAAGCAGATCAGTGAATTCGCCTTTGTCGTCAACGGTTCCGAGATAAAGCTCGCGGATGGCATATCCGACGCAGTTGCGGCTGTCGCCCGGACCGTGAGTATCGCAGGTATTCGACGACTGCGTCATCAGAATGCGGATAAACTTCGTGCTCACCGGCGATGAAGCGAGGTCCAGAGTGGGAGTACCACCCTTTCCATTTTTCACATCCCCAGAAGCGAAGGTTTTCCACAGCCCTTTGTCCTGCTCATCCATGGCGTCGCCGTCACCAACCCAATACTGCACCTCGTAGGCCTGCGCGTAAGGTTCGGCCCAGGCAATACGGATCGCGTTCACCTCCTGCTTCTTATCCAGAGCGATCACCACCCACTGCGGGTGCAGCGAGTCATCCTCGCCGGTGAAGGCCTTCGTCAGATAGGGATTGCTCTTCCAGTAGGTGTTGACGTCGCCGTCATCCAGTCGCGAGAAGCCATCAAACTCCGTCCCGTTGTTTCGCGTGAATCCCCGGTGAGGAAGGGAATAGCCGTAGGAGTGCCGGATCATCTTCTTCGTGGGAGCGGAGTCTCCTACGAAATACCCTTTGCCCGAAGAATCGCTCCATGTGCCCTCAGGATTCCAATGCCAGGCCTGGACGAACAAATCCGTGTTCTGGCGATAACTGATCACGCCCCACCCCGCCGAAAGGATCTGCTTGATCTGGTCGGGCCGAAAAAACATGTCGGTGGCATTGCTCGGCACCCGGTCCACCGTCGAACCCAGCGCATACAGAGGGCTGAACTTGTTCACCGCATGACTGGGTATCGCGTCGACGCGCACGGTTTGGGCGCTGGTCAGAATCGGGTGCGAGAAAATCACGCAGAGCGCAATGATGAAGGGTAAACGAGTCATAGATGTGGATCCCTTTAGGACATCCGCGGTTCCGCATAGACAGTCATACAACAAACCGCAGTACTTGCGCCATCGAGTTGCCAGTCGTTTTCATGCAATGAAACTCATTTTCGCTTCTGTACGGCTTTGGTTACCGGCTCTGTATAATTTCGAGTTCTGAGAAGAAATATCGCTGCTGCCAGGAGATGTCCGTCATGCTAATCAAAGTGTTCAACGACAAAGCTTCCCTGGGCAGGGCAGCGGCAGAGCAGGCCGCCGCCGCGATTCGTCGAGCGATCGCGGAGCGCGGCCAGGCACGGATCATCGCTGCAACCGCGGCATCGCAGCTTGAGTTCCTCGACGCGCTCACCAAGACGCCAGGCATCGATTGGCAGAAGGTTGAAGCATTTCACCTCGATGAGTACATCGGGTTACCGGTCACGCATCCCGGGAGCTTTCGCAAGATGTTGCTGGAGCAACTGGTCCGGAAGACCGGCATTACGAAGTATCACTTGCTCGAAGGTGATGCTGCAAATCCTGCCCAGGTCGTGAGTGATGTGGGCAAAAACCTGGCTTCTGCGCCAAGCGACATCGCCTTTCTTGGTATTGGCGAGAACGGGCACATCGCTTTCAATGATCCTCCGGCAGACTTCGAAACGGAAGAGCCATACATCATCGTAAACCTCGACGAGGCGTGCCGCCGACAGCAGGTAGGCGAGGCATGGTTCGCCAACATTTCGCAAGTGCCGAAGCAGGCGATCTCCATGTCCGCCCGCCAGATTCTGAAAGCAAAGGAGATTCTCGCGGTCGTGCCGGACACCCGAAAAGCACAAGCCGTAAAGTTGTGCTTTGAGGGCAGTATCAGCCCCATGGCGCCGGCATCGATTCTGCGCACGCACCCCAACGCCACCGTTTATCTGGACAAGAATTCAGCGTCACTGTTGGGGCCGGCGTTGCAGAACCAACTAAAGGACGAAGCACAGGTGATGGTAGGGCGTTAGCCCGTTTCCCATCCACTACCCATGGCGACCGCCGGAAAGCCGACTCCTAGCCACGCCATCCCCTCCTTGCGCTGGTGGATTGGCGCGATACTGTTCGCCTCCACCGTCATCAACTACATCGACCGGCAAACGCTTTCGCTGCTTGCACCGTATTTGAAGGTCCAATACCACTGGACCAACAGCGACTACGCCAGCATCGTGATCGCGTTCCGGATCGCCTACTCGATTGGCCAAACGGTCTTTGGCAGGGTGATGGATCGCATCGGAACGCGACGCGGATTAAGCATTACTGTCGCCTGGTACTCGATCGTCTCGATGGCCACTGCGGCGGCGAGCGGCCTGTGCAGCTTTGTCGGATTCCGTTTCCTGCTCGGCGCGGGAGAATCAGCGAACTGGCCGGCTGCCACGAAAGCCGTTTCGGAGTGGTTCCCAAAACGCGAACGCGGCCTGGCAACCGCCCTCTTTGATAGCGGGTCGTCAATCGGAGGAGCCGTTGCGCCTTTTGTCATTCTGCCGATCTACTTCCGTTGGGGATGGCGTCCGGCGTTCATGATCCCGGGCGTACTGGGATTCCTGTGGTTGATGGTGTGGCGCTGGCTGTATCACCCACCGGAAGCGCATCCCCGGGTGAGTCAGGCCGAACTGCAGATGATCGCCGCGGACAAGATTGATCCTGGCGCGCAGCCAGCCAGCCGGACACGAGCTCACTGGCGCGATCTCCTCAAACTGCCGCAGACGTGGGGAACGATCGTCGCCAGGACGTTCACGGATCCGGTCTGGTTTTTCATAACCGACTGGTTTCCCATTTACCTGGTTGCGAAGGGAATCGATCTCAGGAGTGGGCTGATCGCAGTGTGGATCCCCTTCATCGCCGCCGATCTGGGAAACTTTTTCGGCGGGGGCATGTCGGGGTACTTGATCAAGCGTGGCTGGTCCCTCGGCGCAGCCCGCAAAGCACTGGTGGTTTTTGGGGGAATCGGAGTCACTCTGCTGATCCCGACCATTCTCACGACGAACCTGGTGTTGATCACGTTGCTTTTCGGGCTTGCGACTTTTTCCTATGCGTCTTTCAGTACGATCGCAAACGTGCTACCTTCGGACCTTTATCACAGCGACTCGGTAGCTTCGGTCAGCGGCTTGAGCGGCACGGGAGCGGGGATCGGAACGATCGTGGCATTTCTTCTGGTCGGATATTTCTCCGATGCCCGGGCGGCGGCGGCAACTCACGCATTCGATCCGATCATTATCATTGCGGGACTGGTTCCGTTTGCCGGGATGATCCTGACGCTGCTGCTGGTCCGCAACACCAAGGCCACGGAGGAGGGATTAGTGCGGCGGATTTGAAGTCATCGGGAATCGATTAGGGATAACGCATCAAGATCACCGACGTAAAGGTGTTGTCTGCTGCCCCGGACGGAATTTCGTCACGCTCAAGGTCTACACCGACCAGGGCGTGTACGGTCTGGGCGACGCGACGCTCAACGGCCGGGAGTTGGCAGTCGCGTCTTTGTTACAGGATCATGTGATTCCCTGCCTCATCGGGCGCGACCCGTTTCAGACCGAGGACATTTGGCAGTACCTCTGTCGCGGCGGCGCCGTGGTCCTGTAACTATGACCGCGATCGGTGCGGTCGATATGGCGCTATGGGATCTCAAAGGCAAAGCGCTCAACACGCCCGCGTATAACCTGCTCGGAGGCAAGAGCAGAACCGGGGTACTGGTATATGGGCACGCCAATGGGCGCGATATCGACGAGAGCGTGGAGGAAGTCGGCAAATACAAAGAAATGGGATATCGCGCGGTCCGCGCGCAAAGCGGCATTCCGGACCTGTCATCCATTTACGGAGTTGCCAAAGACAAGCTGTTCTATGAGCCGGCGGAGAAGGGCTTGCCGCCGGAGAATGCCTGGTCCACAGAAAAGTATCTTCTTCATGTGCCCAGACTTTTTGAGGCCCTGCGCCTGAAGCATGGCGACGAGATTCACTTGCTGCACGACGTCCATCACCCTCTCACTCCGATTGAGGCAGCCCGCCTGGGCAAGAGTCTGGAACCGTACCACCTGTTCTGGCTGGAGGATCCTGTCGCTGCCGAACTGCAGGAAGGATTCCGCATCATCCGCCAGCACACCACCACGCCTTTGGCTGTGGGCGAGGTGTTCAATACGATCTGGGACGCCCACATTCTCATCACCGAACAATTGATCGATTACATCCGCATGACGGTGGTCCACAGCGGCGGATTGACCCACCGGGAAAAAGTCCCAGCTCTGTCCGAGGTCTATCATGTGCTGACGGGCTGCCACGGTGCGACGGATCTCTCGCCGATCTCGATGGAGGCGGCGCTGCATTTCGACATTTCGGTCAGCAATTTCGGCATCCAGGAATACATGCGCCACACCAAGGAAACCGATGAGATCTTTCCCCATGCCTATTCCTTTGAGGATGGCTATCTGCATCCGGGTAACGCACCGGGGTTCGGGGTGGATTTCAATGAGACACTGGCTAAGAGATTTCCGTATGAGCGGGCGTACTTACCGGTAAACCGCAAGCTGTTGTTAGCAAGTTAAAATGTCCGGTTTTTGTAGCAAGTGAAATGTCCGGTTTCGTTAGTCTCCCGTAGCCGCCGCCGAGGCGGTGGAAAAGTGGGAATCCCG
>Ga0224555_1001414_pt1 | contig 33274 bp, 46 predicted proteins | sample 714S23034metaG_FD_180687 | JGI IMG/M metagenome (GOLD analysis project Ga0224555, IMG submission 180687) | Peat soil microbial communities from Stordalen Mire, Sweden - 717 S2 30-34 | ecosystem: Environmental > Terrestrial > Soil > Wetlands > Peat | place: Sweden: Norrbotten County, Stordalen... | reverse complement strand
ATAATTTACGTATGATTGCAAAGAGTTTATTCTGGCTTCGTCATAATTTAATTGGACGGTTAAACAAATTGTCGTCAATGCTATTGAATCAAGACGTGATACAATATTATTAATATTTTTTTCCGGATCTGTTTCTTTCTTGTCTTTTGCAATTAATAAAAACGAGAATGAAATTAGTAATAGAAAAGCTATAACGATTCTTTTCATAAACGCCCCCTTAATTCAATTTTTATTATTGCCCATTAAGTCTAAAATATTGTTTTGAAATACTGTCTATCATGTCGTCGTTGCATTTTTTTAATGCGGCGTCATAATCATAGGCATAAGCCGCTTCGGGGCAAGGGTCTCTATAGGAGCGTGTGAAAATAATTGTATCATTTGTTTGTGTGAGCAATATATCTTCTCCGGTGAGATGTATAAGACCAACGCTTTTTTCAGTATTTGTAATATTTTTCCCAATGCTGTTTAAGTATAATAAAGTTGCATTGTAAAGTTTGTCATAAGTATAAATAGCTTTAGGAAATTCATATCTATAATTCAATACCGGAGCAGTAGCACAGTTAGTTAATAAAAAAACTGAAAATAGTAAAACTAAAACAGTAATTATTTTTTTCATTTTTCACCTCTTCAATTCAAAATTGTATTTATTTCTTGCTCCGTTGCTTTGTATGTTTCTATCCCTTGTTTTTCATTATACGGCAGAGCGGAGAAGAAATCAAGTCCGGTTTTCTGTTCTACTTCTTTGACTGTTACCTCATGTGACGGAATGTCGAAGGTTTCGTCCTGGTTCCTGTACTGAAATGCCAGGGCGCACAGCTGGTCATTGTCCTGAAATATTACTATCTTATAAAATCCCCAGGGAACCCAGACTTGATCCGGGCCAAGCGTTTTTTCCGGCTCGTACTGCCCTGTAGAGGCGTTCTTTTCAAATATCGGACCCACAATGACCCAGATTGAGCCGTATTTGACCGCTAAGGCCCTTACTTTGGCCTCGAGCTTCTCCCATGGGTGCCTGTTGAGTTCTGGCCATTGTGGACACATATTGGATAAGTAAAAGCATTCCCTCATGGTTGTTGGGTCCCGGCTCTCGTCCGCGGCCGGGCACATGTGCCCTTTGTCATACCCGCTCCGGCGATAATCCCGGTTCTCTGCCCGTTCTCCTGGGGCGATATCCGGATCGGGTTGAAACTTGTAATATTTCCGCTTCTCCGTGGCCGCCCGGAGATATGCCCTTGTCAGATGATACTCAACCCAGAGTGGGACCTTCTTTGATTCATCGCTACAAAGTACATAGCCCTCACGGTAGAGCGTTTTACAGGTAGGGCATGTGCCGGGGATGCCGTACTGGAGCCCTCGGTCGTTAGACCGAGAAACCGCTGAATTGCTTATAGGCAACGTCCCCGTAGCAGACGGATTTTGCGCAGCTAAATCCGCTCCATTCTGCGTAGTGGGATTGGAGTGTTCGTTGGGGGAAGTGGCAGAGAAAGAGAAAAGCCAGAGAAGGGTAATGGTTAAGGCAACGATACATTTTTTCATTTTATAGTGCTTCTATTTTGTCTATTTCAGTTTTTAATTTTTTAATACCCTCTTCAATTTCTTGCAGTGTCATAAAGCCCCTCCAAGTTTAATAAAGTTTATTAGCCAACTTGTTCCAGTTCAAAATTCCAATTCTCGTGCTGAAGAGGCATTCTATTTAATCCCTCTTTATAAAATCGCCATTTTGGCATGAATTTATCCATAAAAGCCTTAAATTTGTCATTATGACGGCGTTCTAGAAGGTGAACCATTTCATGTACTACAATATATTCAATATATTCCCTTTCTTTTTTTGCTAAATCAAGGTTTAACCAGATACGACCTGCGGTTCTATTACAAGTACCCCATTTGGTTCTCATTTTTTTAATCCCAAATGCCTGAACTTTTACACTTATTTCCTTTTCATAATGTTTAATCATGCCCGGAATGAGTTTTTTTAATTCATTACGATACCATTCTTCCACTATTTCTTTTCTTTTGCTCTTGGGCGTATTTTCTCTAATGTAAAGTTCTATCGCCTCGTGTTTTATTGCTACATTTGGTGCAGCCTTATGTTCAAATACTTTAAGCAGGTAGCGCTTTCCTAAAAAGTAATGACTTTCCCTGTTTATATATTCCCTGGGCGCTTCCCTTACTTGATTATGAAACTTTATTTGCTGCTTTTTAATCCAATGTAATTTAGAAATTGCAAACAATCTGATAGTATCTGTGTTCATATGCAAAGGTGCGGAGATTCGAACCCCACCGGATGGCGGGTAAACACTTAAATGTACATGTTTAATCTTTTTTTGTAATACCTTGATATTAACATTGCCTAATATTATTTGATTCATTAATAATCATCCTGCTGTTTTATAATTTGAAAGATTCTTTCAACTTCGGACTTGTCATTTAATACTTTATAAATCGCCTGTTTAATCAAATTTTCACTTGGAATGTTTCCACGCCAATCAGCGCACACACTTGATTGCACGGCTTCATCAACCGAACATGCCAATTTTTCATTTTTACCGAGATTGTTGTACAATGCCCTTTGTGCGTTTGTCTTAATTACTTCAGGCAGACCAGCCTGTCTTAAATTTGTTACTTTACCAGCAAGGCCGGCAATTTTCTTCAGATATTCTTCATAATTTACTGCATTTGCTTTTCTTTCCTTCACTATTTCACTTAACAGCTTGGACATCTCGTCAAAGTATGCAGGGTCTATCAAATGATCTTTAATGATTTTTACCCTTACATTGTTTTCTATTGTTTCGGCTATGGCTTCTTTATTATCTTTTATCCCTTCGGGAAGCGCCTTAATAAACTCGTCTGTACCTACTTTCAACATGATTTCAAGCAACGACATATTACCAAACGGATCAATCCTTCTACTTCCTTCCGCCTGGATATATGTGTCAATTAAATGCCTCATATCAGCCTCAAATGGCTTCATATCAAGTTTTTCACCACTTGCCATGCGTATTTCTTCCCTTATATTCAAATATTTATCAATTTTACCTTTAATGGCCTCTTCTTCGCCTGCGCTGTAACCTGCTTCTATTATCTCATCAGCAATATTGGCATATGCGCGTAATAATCCTATTGTACACTTATTGCCATTTTTTTATCCTTTTATTTGGATATTTAGATTAAATCATCATTTTTTTCTTCTTCGTCTGTGCCCCTTGCATCAATTTCTCTTTTTATAGTAGCTAACACTTCGCCAAACGCCTCTTTAATTTTTCCTTTAGAAAATCTTATTTGTTGAATGCCAGCAATATTACTAAATTCATTACAGCCGTCTTCAAGTAGAACAATTGCTTTTTTAAACCCCAAAGATGATTGAAAATATCCGGTTTCATGAATTACATTTTCTCTTGCGTGAAACATTCCAAGCTTATCCAAATCTTCCCCTGCGTGAATTAAAATAGCCATAAATGAACGTTCAGCCATATCTTCCAATATTTTTGATATATTATCTCCGGCTCTAGGTTCTTCTTCAAAATAAACAATTTTGTATTTATGTTTATCACGTAAATGATCCCTTAATTCTATCCATTGTTTATCTTTTCCGTGACCAATAAATATGGTGGGTTCAAACTTTTCTTCAACTTCTTTTTTTACTTGTGATTTGTCAACAGCACCTTCAAAAACTTCAAATATTTTTTGTATTTCTTTTCGTTCTGTTGCAGAAACTGTAATAATTGTGCTATTTGTTATTATTAAGCCGCCCAGTTTTTTTGCGACAGTGTCAGTAAAGAGCACATAGGAGTTGTGTACAGCCCAGCCTCCTGATAAAATGATACTATAGGAGGCGACAAAATGGAAGAAAATCTTAAGAAGAACGGAAAGAAGAAGCTCAGCGCAGAGGAAAAGTGGCGTATTTATCAGGAAGCCTCGGCACCTGGAGCTCAGGTTGGAGAAATACTAAGGAAGAACGGTATGTACCCTGCTGAACTGGCCAAGATAAGGCAGCGGGTAGAAAAAGCAGCTAAAGAAGAGTTGGGAAAAAACAAGTACCGGAAACGTCCGCTCAAAGTTGACTACGACGAATATGAAAAACTCAAATCCGAACTTGCGGCAAAAGAAAAAGCACTGGCGGAAATGAGCCAGGAATACCTAATACTCAAAAAAAAAGTGAACTTGGAATAACCGGGCCAATGAAAGGCAAAAAGATAGCCAAAGAGACACGGGAAGCTCTTATGAAAGCCATAGACGAGTCAGGCGCAAGTATAAAGACATGCTGTGAGATACTTCTACTCAGCGACAGGCGTTACTACCGCTGGAAAAAGTGGACAGAACCGAAAAAACGAACAGCGTGGAACAAAACAAGACCTGAAGAAATCACGGCGATACTCGAAGTGGCAAAGAGCGAGGAACAAGCGGATTTAAGGGCAGCCGGGCTTATGGTTTACGGTCATGAAACCGGCAAGTACTTTTGTAGTCCGTCAACAGTGCAGAAAACACTTAAAAACAATAAATTAGCGGCGCCTTATGAACCGCCAAGAAGGAAAAGAAACTGCAAGAAGCCCGACGTCAGGGATTTAATCACGGCCCCGAATCAGATTTACTGCTACGACGGGAAGGATTTTTTCCTTACGAATGGGTTAAAAGTAACAGTCGTTCCGATTCTCGATATAGGATCCAGAAAGAACCTGAAAAACGGCGTATATGTAAAAAGTTTTGACGGACAAGATATAATTGAGTTATGGGACGCAACGCTCTTTGAACAAGGCATCGACACAAGCAAACTGGCGATACTAAGCGACCGCGGCAGTCAGATGAAATGCGACTTGGTAAAAAAACATCTGACTGAAAAATGGTCGGCTACGCTGATTTTTGCGAGACCATATACGCCGGATGACAACCCGTGGATTGAGGCTTATAACAAGAGCCTAGAATACCATCCTGCCCGGCCTGAACGTTTTGAGACAGTCCAGGATGTTATAGATTGGGCGGATTTACATGGAAGCTTGCATAACGACTATCCTCACTCGTCACTGGGTTATGTCAGACCGAACGATGAGCATGCCGGGCGGGGCAATGCAATCAGGCAGCAGCGCAAAGAGAATTTAAAACTTGCAAGAAAGGAGCGGTTGGCGTATTATTACGACTGTAAGGCAAGGGCAAAGGAGCAGGAATCAGGCAAACGGCTGGAAATTGTACACAACTTCTTCGCACTTTGCTGACAAAATCGAAAAAAAACTCCGAGCCGTAATCAAGACTTATATAACCAGAAAGTTTGTTTTTCTGATAATTTTTCCTTAAATTTGCATAATTTATATTTGGATTTCTATATTCTGAAAAAAATTCATCCTCGTTTTCAAATTCCCATCGCTCTTCTTTATTTTTTATTTCATATCTATTTGTTGCTGTCTCCGATTCTCCAATAAATTGTGCCAATATATCATTTGCCTTTTTTATTATCTCAGGCGAAAATTTTGTATTATGAAACACTTTTCTCTTACTTAACATATTCAATCACCTTCCCCTCGCACCACATGCATCTATCATCGCCCTGCTCATCCTTTACATACTTATGAACACAAACTTTACTTCTCTGCCCCCTGTGTCCCCGGACTTCAAGAGTTATGCCACAATCAAGGTATTTCCCCTTGGTTCTACATCTCTTATATCACACTCACAACATCAAAACAATAGACTTAACCGTATACTAAACAACATTATCACTGCCAGTATCTATATATCCTATTTCAAGTCCTTCTTCAATTCGTTTGCCAAATTTTATATCTGGATTTAAATATCCGGCACTTTCGCACGCCTCACAACAAGCGCGGCGGGCTTTTTTGATAATTTTTAAATGTTTATCATGTAGAACGTGCTCACATATAATAAACGATTTCAACATAACGGCCCTTACTTTTGCTTCAGCTTTGGCTTTGTTAATATCCTCAAATTCATCGTCCAAAACCTGCGCGTTTCGCAGAAACGTTCGAACCCGTATAAGTTCAGTATATTTATTCATTTTTTTCTTTAACAGGCCGTCAACAAAACTTAGCTGTTGTGGGCTGGCTGGTTCGGATGAACTAATATTGGTTGCATCAGAATCTGAGCCTTTAGCATAAAATCGTTTCGCTTCTGGATTATAACTATTCAAAAATGTTAAAAGTTTGCTGGTTTGCCTTTTATTGTTATATGTCCTCGCTAATCTTGATTTTATTTCATTTTGCAAAGTTGATATTTCTTGTTGTGTTCCCTGAGACCTGCTGACATAAAGTTTTATTTTCTTTTCTTCATCGTTCATTTGAAATATGTAGAGGTCGCCGTTTACGGCTAAACGGCGAATTTCTCTTCTGACATCTTCATCATCCGGACTATGGCCTTCAGCATGGTCAAAAATAACTATATCAATTTCACCTTGTTTAAGTTTCATGAATTCAACGCCTGCAAAATCCATAAAACACTCCTCTTTTATAAAATTGATTTGTAATAACCTTCACCTATCTACGTCGTTCTACTCTCTATACCCTATTGGCATGAATTTGCTTATCATTACTTTAATCTCCAATTATAGAGGCCGGGGGCTTAATATAAGGGGTTAGGGGTCGTTCTGTAGGGGTACAGAGCGAATTTAAAGCCCCCGGCCTGGTCATCATTTAGTTTATTCCCTTCTTCCGGAACATATCAAGGTAAGTCGACATTTCACGCGAAATGCTATTTATTCTATCAGTCGCTTTTGAAAAATTATCAACCGGACCACGTTCGTTTTCCTCTTTCAACAGTCTCCGGAAAAATGCTGAGATGTTTTCTCCGTGCTGTTTGGACATTTTTTGAGCAAGGGTTTTTTCACCTATTGACGCCCTTACTAGAATTTTAGCTATTTTTCTAACCTTGCGCGATTTTCTATGCATTAAAATACCTCCTTACATTCAAACATGCGTTTATAATACCACAATTTCACTATTTCCGGTCAGGCAGATTTAAAAACAGCTGTTTAATCATTTTCCCCATAATATTCATCTACTATTTTTTACAGCCTCTAATAATTCCTTCAATTCCCTCAATACCTCTTTTTCCTTTTCTGCTATCTGCATAGGCATATTAACATATTTTTTATTGTTTGCGTCCATTATAAGCTGTCTGAACATTCGCGCCATATTGTTTCCGTAGTCCTCGGATAACTTATTTGCCAATTTCTTTTCTTTTTTCGTTACACGCATCAATATTGCATTACTAAGCATTTCATAGTTTGGTTTTGTCATTTTACCCCCGCGCTTTCTTGCCGGCAAGCTTGACAAATTCTCTTGATAAGTCATTTATGACATATTTTTGCTGTTCTAATACGTATAATTGAATTTCCATATTATTGCGTTCCTGTGCCTTATACAAAAGTTGACGTAAATATGTTGACGTATTTTCATTTGCCTCTTTTGCCAACGTATCGGCTATTTTCTTCATACTGTTCGATATACGTATCATAATTTTTGTTTTTCTCGGATCATTCTTTTCCCTTGGCATAAAGCCTCCTAATTAATTGTTATTGCTGAAGATTTATTTTTGACAATAATCAATGCAATTATCCCTACAGCAGCACAGGCAATAGAAATTCCAAATTCCCATGCCATTATTGTTCTCATATCCTGCGTGTCTTTTTCCATATTTTGAATTGCAATATAGGCATTATACTCCTGTGTTTTAAGAACTTGATCAGAAACAGTTAAATTATTGTTACCCGTTGTCATAATTGGATCAGCGCTTTTGTCAAGAACATTTGTTGGATTTTGTTTTGATATATCGCTCTTATTTAGCACCACTGTCATTCCCATATAATTCTTAATAGTGATTGTGTTCTGTGTGCTTTCAACAACTTGTCCTTGATAGTTTGACCCGTCTTTCATAATAAAAAAATCTGCGAAACAAGCGTTTGAAACAAAAGCAAAAAGCAAGAACCACACAATTTTTTTCATATATCACCCCTCTTTATTCTAATTGCGTTTACTTTTCAAACAACAACCTTTTTGTAAAATCCAACAATGCGGAGTAATCGCCGTTGTCCGCTTTAATAAGTGCTGAAATATATTTTTTCCTGTTACGCAAGGAATAGTTGTTTATATTTGAAATGTTTTTCTACACCTTCCCTGTCCAGATTCAGCACATAAAAATCTGAGGGCTTGTATTTTTCAATAAAATCCCCGTATTTACCCGCTGAAAACGCCGCTGATTTTCTTTTACATTCAAAAGCAATGAGTTTTTGACCGTCCAGAATAAAATCAACTTCATTTCCTGTTTTTGTCCTCCAGTATTTTATCTGCCCGATGTTTTCCACATTTTTTACCAGCGTCCTAAAAGCGGCTGTTTCCAGCACAACGCCGGAATCAACCCTTTCATCCTGATTTTTAAAACTGTTTATAATAATGTTTCTCATGCCGTTGTCAAAAAAATATACTTTCGGCATCTTTATTATCTCGCTTGTTTTATTCCCAAAAAATGGCCTCAACCTTGCTGCAACATAAGTATTTTCAAGCATCTGTAAATATAGCTCCGTTTTCTTCCGTACAATGCCTATATCCCTTGATACCGATTCATAGTTCAAAATTTGTCCTGAATTTATGGCTGCGTATTTTACAAGCTTGTTAAAGCCTTCTATATCCTCCATTTTAAAAAAAGAGGCTATGTCCTTCCTTACATATGAGGTGTATATTCCTTCTAGTATCTTTTTTTTCTTTTCCCCGTCCTTTTCCAGAACAACCCTTGGATATCCGCCAAAAACACAATACCTGTCAAACTCTTTTGCCAGCAAACGTTTTGTTTCCCCGGAAATTTTATCATGAAATTTCAGCAAGCTTGATTGTGCATGAGCCTTATACAGCTGGTCGTTTTCTGAAAATTCAAGATATTCGCCAAAAGTGAGCGGATAAATTTCAAAAACAATTTTCCTTCCCGCCATGCTTTCGCGGAACCTTTTATTAATCTCAATAGACGAAGATCCGCTTGCAAATATTTTTATCCTGTCGCCGTAATGGTCGACAAGTACCTTTAGTGTCCTGTCTATGTTTTTTACATAATGTATTTCATCAATAAAAATATACTTCTTTCCGCCGCGTCCGGCACCTATATAAGAAGCAATTTCCTCATGTCCCCTGCCCAGTAAATCCGCATCATTGATACTTTCAGCATCAAAAAAAAATATGTCTTCTTTTTCTACTTTTCGGGTTTTCAAGAGATTTTGTATAATACCGTACATCAGGCTTGTTTTGCCTGTTTGTCTTGATCCGACAAGCAATATCAGTTCCCGGTCATCAACCCATTTCATAATGCCGTCAAATTGCTCTCTTTTATAAATTTTTTTTGAGTATATTTCTGCGGTATCCACAAGACCTCCAAAAGTTGTTTTACTAAATTATATACAGTAATACAAAAAAGTAAAGCTTTTTTATACTACAAAATAATCCCTTCATAGGCTTAGTTTCTGTTTTCAAACGAGAACTTCCACCTTTCGCCGTCTTTACTCATTATGACTTTTGCGTCAAATTTTTTACCTGCTTTTGAAGTCAATCCTTTAACCATGGCGCCACGTCCGGATAACAGGCCTTTGGCCGTGGTTGCCGTGAGTTTTTTACCAAGCGAAGCAAACCAATGATCATCTTTCCACAGGGCAAACTTGCACTGGTTGGTTTTGTCCTGGTAACCAACGCAGGAAAATGCCTTCGGTGTTTCCACTATGTCGCGGCCGCAGGCCGGACATTTTCCAATGCTTTTGACTTCCCTGCGGATAGTTCCAGATGTGTGTTTAAACTTTTCAATTCCAAGAGCCGTAATTTCGCGGGCTATGACCATATACGCCGCCTGCGGCATGTTTCCCAGTTCGACATCCTTTAGTTGTTTTTCTAACCGGCCGGTAAAATCAGGTTCTAACATTTCCCGGACCGGGAAATGCTCGACAAGCCCGATTCCCAGGGCGGTGGTCGAGTAGTTTTTTCCCTTGATCTCAACATATCCGGATTTTTCAATTTTTTTCAAAATTTCGGCACGAGTGGCCGACGTGCCGATTGAGTAGCCTTTAAGCAGTTGTGTTTCATCTTCTACCTTGCGGCCGCAGTTCTGCATGGCCGCAAGTAGGGTTTTGACCGTGTATTTCACCGGTGGTTTGGTTTCTTTGTTCGTTGCTTTTAAGTCTTTGGCCACAACAGCTAAATTTTCCCGTAGGGCAAAATCAAGCGTGGCCGATCCTTCGTCCTCATCTTTTTTATCTTCGCCCTGGTCAATATCTGCCACCGGGTCCTGACTTAAAAATCTCCAACCCGGATTTACCAGGACCCGTACTTTGGTCTGGAAGTCGTGAGTTTTTATCCGGGTAATTGCCTCGGTCTTGTCATACTCGGCCGCTGGCGCAAACTGCGCCAAAAAGCGCCGGGCAATCTCCGTATATATTGTTCTATCGTCGGGCGATAGCCCGGCGATATTGGGCACCAGGTACGTTGGCATTAATGCCGGGTGACTGTCAACTTTTGCACTGTCAAAAACGGATTTGCGCTCGTGCCATATAAGCGGAATTGAGGGGGGTATAAGTCCTTGCCCGGCCGTTTTAAGAGCCTCTAAAGAGCGTTTAGCGGCCTCTTTTTGCGTATCGTCGAGGTATCTCGACGACGTACGCGGATATGTGATGTATTTGTCCTCATATAAGGACTGGGCACATTTAAGGACCTTTTCAGCTGTCCAGTCAGCGTAGCGACTTGTAATATGCCCTTGTAAATCAGTCAAATTGAATAATTTGCCGGGCCCCTGGCTTTCGCGCGTAGTCGCGCAGGCGACTATCACGCCGGGTTGACCTTTGACCTCGGCGGCTATTTTTTCGAGGTTTGACGGACTGTCAAACCGTGTTTTTGAGGCCTCGGCCGATTCACCGGCGGCCGCCGGTTGAATGTAAAGGCCGCTGTAAATACCTTCAGCGGCCGAAAACGTGGCCGTAAGCGTAAAATATTTCTTTGGGATAAAGTTTTTGATTTCCATATCCCGGAGATAGATCAGGTAAATAGTCGGCAGTATTACCCTGCCGACGTTGAGCATTTTACCGTCGGCAGACAATTTTTTAGTCGCCGCGACGGTGAAATTAATTCCCAACAGCCAGTCCGTCCACTGCCGCGCGTAGCCAGCCGCTGTAAGCGGCGCATCCTGCGCGGCCGTCTTAAGGGCGGCCATGCCGCTTTTTAGATCGTCCGGAGTGTGTGAAGATACCCAGAGCCTCTTTACCGGCGTGGTAACGCCGAGAGCATTGTAAATCTCTGCAAAAATTAAAGAACCTTCCCGGTCACTGTCGCAGGCGTTAATTATTTCGGCCGCGTCTACGGCCAAGGTCTTAATTATTTTGAATTGTTTTTTCACGCCGGCGTCGGCGTGAATTTTATACTTCATTACGTCCGGGATAATCGGTAGATTATCCACGGACCAGGTTGAGTATTTAGGATCGTAGTCAGTGGCGTCGTAAAGACTGAATAGGTGGCCGAAGGCAAAGGTAATGGCGTAGCCGGATCCGGAAAAGCACCCGTCCTGGCGCGTAGTCGCGCCAAGGACGTCGGCTATACTCTTTGCAACGGACGGCTTTTCGGCTATAATAAGTTTCATTTGAAAGACGGCCTGTTATACCATGGGCATTTTTCAAAATCAATACGCGAAGCCAGGGCAAAAGGACACAGGGTATGAACCAACGTTCCGATTTCAACGCCGGATTCTCTTAAAGTCCGTGACATTTCGGCAGCATAGAAATTACTTTCCTTTTTAATGTTACAAAAAGGGAAATTAAAAGTTTCGGTTTGGCCGTTCAAAAACGTTTCTGTTTTGCTTTCTGTTTGTAAGTTTAAACAATCCATAATAATCCCCCTTAAATATTATCTGGACAAACCTTTTATATTTTTATTATCCGGCATTAAATCATAAAACAGCATGAAGCCTGTTTTTTATTCGTTGTTTTGAGGTTCGTCAGGGCCGCCCGGCATGCAGTCCCTGTGTTTTTCATATGCATTGTCAAAACAATCGCCACACAAATTACTGCCGTTAATCTCTCTGCCACATACACTACAGTAGCTTTTTCCATCTTCCGTCATAGTATCCTCCTGTTTTATAAATAGTCTTACTTATTCATCCCCTGAATTATCAAACGAATGTTCATACGATGTTTTTCTATCGTCCCAACATGTATCACACAAACCGGGATGATTTATTTCCCTGCCACAATCATCACAGGAGTATTTTGTTTCTTCGGCCATAGTGATTTCTCCTTTCTTATTTATTTTATTAATCCGTCACCTTTCCAACAGTAATCACAAACCTGCATGCCTTTTGGTATTTGTTTACCGCAACAACTGCAAGTATCATACTTATTTTTATCTTCACAATCAGAACACTGCGTGCCATAATAAATTTCCGTTCCACAAGTTCTGCAATATTGTTTTTCTTCTGCCATAAAGCATTCCTTTTCAGTTGCTATTATTATTCCACAAATTTTTTGGCTCATACTCTGTAAGATTCTCTTTTTTAGCAAGATTCGTTTTTTCTTTTGCCCGTTTCTTTGCGCGCATTTCTTCAAGCGGGTCGTATTCAAATATCCTGTTTTTCATTAATTCTTTACGTAATATGTGCAAAATCACATTGTCCTTTTTTTCTCGTATTTCAGGAGAGTTATTAATTTTAAAAACCGTCGCGTTCTTTTCTCTGCACATTTTAACTATATCCTCTGTTGAATATTTAGAACTGCATGCTTCGTTGTAATCCATTTCAAAAATAATATCCTCCGGGGTTGGAGTGTACCAGCTCGGAAGCTCTTTTAGTTCAACAACATCTTTATTTCTTGGATCACTTACTGTCAAAAACACCTTAATATCATCAATGTTACATGAATAAATAAGCTTCACGATGGGGTTTACTACATCCCTGTCGTTTTTTCCCTTGGTCATTATATAAATATCGGTAAACAATATGTCGGCGTTATGCTCCTGGGCGTTTGCAATAATGCCTTCTATGGTCAACTTTCCTTCCACATAATCAAGAACATTAACCAAAATTTTCTTCTTTTCTTTCATTTTTCACCTCGTTTTTAGGTCGTTCTGGTTGGGTAAATATCGTGAGATATTTGTGCCCAACCAGAACTAAACGCCGTAGGATCTTGAGATTACTTGGAAGGTATTAACTCGTTTACAGTTTTGCTGTATTCGACGTTACTTTCCTCCCAAACTTCAAAATCCTTCGGAAGCATTTCGTCGCAGTAGATATTGTAGTATTTCCTGCGCAGCTTTGCTTCCGTTTCCATCAGCCTCTTTAATTCATCTGATGGTTCGTAAGGTTGAGTACAAATCATTGGCCTCACCTCCTTTCCTAACCGGCGTTGCTTTTTAGGTAAAGGAAAGGCCAATGCAAAAAAATGCAAAAAATCATAAAAAAAATCTTGAAATATTTCCAGTTTATGTTATATTACTTATGAGATTACTTGAGTACAAATCAGGCGTCACCTCAGATTTATCCCCGATAGTTGTAGCTGTCGGGGCTTTTTTTTGTCTATAAATAGAGATACAGACATTTAAACCCCCGAGCTTTCCGGCAAGGCCGCTGTCCAGCCGTCGCCGTCCTTGATTACCTGGTTCCTGCCGTTGTTCTTTGCGTAGTAAAGCCTTTTATCCGCCAGCTGGTGGGCTTCGGTGAAGTCTTTGACTTCTACCGGAAATTCCGCAAGTCCGCCGCTGCATGTTACTATCCTAACCGGTTTTCCCTGGCTTTGTTGGACCTTGATATGCAAAGTACTTTGAATAAAAAGCCTGAATTCTTCTGTCTTTTTGAACGCGGCCGCTTTATCACCAAAAAACAAGGCAACAAACTCTTCCCCGCCGTATCTGCACCATGTTTCAAGCTGCCGGTCCGGCTGTCCACCGATACCCGGGGCGTCCTGTTTGAAAAAATCCTTGCCTATCTTTGCAAATTCAATCAATACGGCATCGCCCATTTTATGGCCGTACTCGTCATTAATTGTCTTAAATTTGTCTATATCAAAAAAACAGAAAACAAACCCCGTCTTTTTGTCAGTATTTTTTGCGGCTGCGTCCGGTGTAAAATAGCTTAAAAGCCTTTCGTCGAAGAACGCACGGTTATTGGCGCCGGTCAATGTATCCGTGTACCGCTTGCGCTGTTCTGTGTCCACCCTGCGCTCTGCGTGTTCTTTTTCAAGTTCCAGGTTCATCAAATGCGCGTATACAGGATCATATCCCTTACGGAAAAGTGATTGTAAAAAACTTTTTGGCTTATATAATTTGCCTATGTTCTTTTCGGTCTTTTCAACGGCAAAATTATACAGGTTTATAATATTCTCGTCGTTATACCCCATTTCAATGAGCCTGCCGGCCGTAACAACCACGTTTTTATGGTCCCCAAGCCTGTAATAACAGCCTGTGAGCTTAATAAGTATCCTCTGAACGCCTGTTACACGCTCTACAATCTTTAAATAATAGTTTTTGGCCTTTTCAAATTCATTTTTCTTGCGCAGGGCATCGGCGAGAAGCTCTGTGCAAATTAATTCCTGTGAATCATTCAGGTCCTTTGTCAAAATATACGTGCATGAATCAATGACCGCCGGATAATTTCCTATAAGGAAATGACCCAGGGCAAGGTCAAGCTGTAAGTCTATATTGTCCGGTTCAATTTCAATCATTTTTTCACAAATGGCGGTCAGATTTTCACCATTCTGTGTGCGTTTAAATATCTCGATTGCCAGCTGTGCAAGCTTCATATTCAATGGCTCAATCTCGCCGGCATGACGGATCTCCTTAAAAGCTTCCCTGTAATTTTGCGCGGAAAAGAAAGCCTGGGCGTTGGCATAATAGCGCAAAAAGAGGTCCCGGCGCTGTCTTAATTGAACTTCTGTAAATTCAGGCTGGCCTGTTGATTTGATTTCTTCCATTTTTTATTTTCCAACCTCAATTTTAAAATCATCAACGAGATTTTGTCCGTCCTGATTAACTATTGTGAGCGTCCATGTAGAAACTCTTGTCCTCGAGGCTCCTGTACGGCCGTTTTCATATTTAATGTCCCCAAGGTTCCTTACATATGTTTTATCACCGTCTTTTTTATACATTATGGCGTCATACGTGGGACTTATAATCAAATCCGCGTCAATTATGTCCTGTTCAAAAGCGTTGTCGTAATATTTCACCTTATATTTTTCCAAAAAGTTTACGGTCATCATCTTTTCAAGGTCTTTTCTTATGTCCAAATATGAGTCGCGGTTGTACCAGTAGAATTTGTCCAGAAATTTCGCCGCAAATGCTTTTACCGTATTTACCTCGCTGTCAGTTTCGGTAATTGGCAGGTTTTTGGCTGCTGCGATGCGTTGTGATGCGCCGGAATTGCCGCTGATAATGAAAAATACAATAATAACAACGACAATTAAAAATCCGGCGCCTATCGCAATAAATTTGCCTGCGCCTACTGCGGGCAGTTTCGGCCCGCTTGCTTTTGGCACGTCCCCGAGATCCATATCATCATAAATATTCTTATTTACATTCTTGTCTGCCATGTTAATTTCCTCCTGTTGTGACTAATCGCTCTATCGCTTTTTCATAGTTATAGTTCTCTTCCTTCAATACCCGCGCCTTTATGGGCGCGTCGGTCTTGTTCGTTGTGGCGATCCAGTTCAACGGCGGGTTGGGCCTTATCTTTACCAGGTTGGATCCAAGCTTGCCAAACTTCACAAAAGCGTCCGAATATTCCCCTTTTACCTGGTCAAGAGAGCCTATCAGGGCCTTTTCCTGGTCGTTTAGGTCCAAATTTTTCTGTATATTGCCCAAATCAGCATCGGATTGTTTAAAAAGGATAAAATTTTCAACGTTTTTAAACAGCTGCGCCGCATCCGGGTTGGACATAAAGTCCGACATCTGCTGTGTGGCAAAGGCACATACAAGCCCCATATGGCGTGATCTCTTCGACAAATTAAGCAGGAACGTAACGCCCGCGGCGAATCTGGCCAGTGTCCAGGTCTCATCCACCATGAGAAGCTGTTTTTTACCCCTCTTTTTGTTCTGCTTGAATTTTTTTGTTAAAAAGGTACTGATGATGTACACGGCCAAAGATTGCAAATCTTCATCTTCCGGCAATCCTGACGTGTCAAAAACGATGAATGAAGCGGACAGGTCGATGTTTGTCGCCCGGTCGGTGAATTTTGCGTATTGGCCGTTTTTAATGTAACTGTTCAATTTTTCCGAGATTTCAAGTATCTGCTTTTTCCAGTCCGATTTTTCCTGCACCATGGCCGTAAATGTAGTGCAAAAATCCGAGAGTATTGGTATTGTTTTTTGATCAATTTTGCCGTCTTTGACTTTCATAAAATTTTTGTAAGTCTGTGCAATTGCAGTTTCAATCAACGACCTTTCCAACTGCCATGCGCTGGCCGATTCACTCTGCAATATGGTCTTGAAAAAACCAACGATTTGAGCGATTTTATTTGATGTTACTGTGCCGTCAATATTTATATCATTGTCATTACTGGTTGCGTCTATAAGGTCACTGTCAAAATCTATACAATCAAAAATATTTACAGAGTATTTGCCTTCAAGGTCAAGTGCCAGGTATTGCCCGCCCTGCATGTTACACAAAAATTCGTATGACTTTGATTTGTCCACGATGAAAACATCGTGGCCCCAGGCTCCGAGATTGGCAAGTATGGTATTGATTGAAAACGATTTACCCGAGCCGGGAATACCCATAATACACATATTGCCGTTCGTAAAATCCTCGCTCCATGGATAATAATAAATTGGCTGGTGCAGTTTATTACATCCCAAAAACGCCCCGCCTTCGGTCGTTGAGGAGTCAAATGTAAAAAAGTCAAAAGTTGATATGGCATCATCTGTTGATACCGTATAAGAATGTCCTCCATAATTTACACAAAACGGCAATGTGGATTTAAAACATTTCATCTGCTCATATGTTCCCTTCCAGAATGGTATTCCCTGAAAAATCTGCTTTACAAAGGCTATGCTGTCCGAAAGGTCCTGTTTACTGCTTTCCATGAGCGTGATGTAGAGGCCAAATTTTAAAAAGCTGATCTGTCCTGCCGCTTTACGCTGTAATAGATTGTCGTATTTTTTTATCAAGTCTTCAGTGGCATAGTTTTTGATAAACCCGGAATTTTGGGAACTGGCAACTTTGAGTTCTTTTTCAAGCCGCTTTTTTACGTTGTCCTGGTTGATACCTTCAAAAATAATCGACATTCTGTACGGCCGGTGTAAATACTGCATGGATTTTAAAAATCCGGCCATGTTGCCCATGGGAAGATCCGAAACGTATATTGTCTGACAAAATTTATCGCCTATTTGCAGATAGTCCTTGTTGCGTTCAATGGCCGTGCGCGCTATTGTGTTTGACGACGTGAACACGGCGTCAATGTTACCGGCATCATCGTTTACGCAGTCTTCCACCAGGTGTATTATTTCCTCTTTTTCAAGCGGCCTTAAATTTCCAAACCGCCTCATATTTGATAAAAAGGCTGTTTTATTAATATCCAAAAAATCCTTGTTCTTAATCATTATTTTTGTCGGGTCGGTTTCATTGCTGGCCAGGTCCTGCAGGCTTACCCTGTCATAGGCATATAAAATATAATATTCATAATCATATACGTCATTGATCTTTACAAATTCATCGAGCCATGCCCTTAAAAACCGGGGATATTTATTTTTAATGTAATTATCATTGAGCGTATTGCTGATTTTTTCCGCAAGCGCCGTGTTTTTATCCGTAAGAGCGTTATTAAACTCCTTTTGCTTTTCTTCACGGGCCGACAGAGTAAGCTTGTCATATAGCGTCATTCTCGCAGGCAGGTCATATGGCTTTGTTTTAATAAGTATCTGTACTTTCTCGCCTGTTGCCAGGGCGTTTAAAATGCCCTGGTATGTGGCAAGGCTTGATTGTACGCTGTGTGTGTCAAACGTATCCGGGTTGGTTGTAGGCGTTAATTTGTATATGGCCACCGGCCGGACCTTATTAATGACTATATGACCTTCTATTATGTCCGTCATATCCTCGATTAACGCCTTTGCCTGCCCATATAACGGCTGTTTTTCTTTAGTCTTTGTCTTGGTCTGGCTCATTATTCTCTCCTGGCATATAAATTTTAGGCGATCTTAGACTTTCAAAAAAGTTGAGAAAGTACCCGTCCGGTAAATTCTGCGCTAATTTTACGGCCACTATCACATTTGCCGCAAGGAACATAAAAAGTATAAACGCTGTGAGGAAATTCTTGAATATGCCAAAAAAGATGAACGCAATTATCACGTCAATAACAACACCGCCGGCAATCCACATTATATGCGTGGACGTAAACCCTCCAAGAATTTCCGCTTCCTTGTCTATGTTCATTTTGTGATTACTCCTCAACCAACAAAATTTTCAGGCATGTTTGTAGCTGATCCATCATTCGGTGGTGTTGAACCGCCGCCTTTTGAATTGCGTATTGCTTTAATAATATCAGAGGTTCCACTTTTGAGTGACGCACCCAGCGATTGTCCGTGGCCATAGCCGAAACCGCCCGCAGTTGAGGCAATGTCCTTTGCCCCACCCATAGATTGCGAAAAAGCGTCTGCTTTTTTGCCGCCTCCACCTCCGCCATTTTTACCACCGCCGCCGCCAAACCCGGGAAGTTTGCTCATATCAGGCAATAATCCGGCGCCATTTAAAACACCACCGGCAAAAGACGCAGCTCCTAAAGCCGGGGCAAGCGCCATTGCCGCAGGCATGGCCGCAACCGTGCCGGCACTGCGCAGCATTGACCCAAATTCACGCGAGCCTGATTGCGCAATTTTTCCGAACGTATCACCACCGGTAAAAAATTCAACCAATTTGCCAACCTGTGTCATGAGCATGAAAACTCCAAAATACATCATCAGTTTTATTATCGACGGCAATCCCACCGCAGTTGCAGTAGTACCCAGCGTAAGGTTGCTCAACGATATTGCGAACAACAGCATAAATAATAATCCCCAGACAAACGAATACAGGCAGGTGCCAACAAAAGATTTAAACCAGCGCACAAACATATCCCATCCGGATAAAATCGTCAGGGGAATTATTAAAATACCGAGGAAATAAGCCAAAAACAACTGAATCAGTTGCTGCCCTTTTAATAGCAATAATTTAATAATGAAGTATACAAACATACACGAAACCAACATTTCAGCGATTATTCCAATCCAGAGATGTATTATACTCGCTGGTGTTGAGTAAATTGTGTCAATTTCCGGAAATGTCAGGTTATGGGTGCTTGCAATCAGATTAAGTGTATCCGGATCGTTGGTAAGCGTGGCTGCAAAATTATTGCCCAAGCTTGACGTTGTTATATTTGCAATATCAAAGCCCATATATCCCAACACGTGTGAAAAAAGCTGTATTACGGAGCTATATAACAACGTGTAGCTTATTATCAAAAATACAACTATTGTAAAATAACCAACCAGCTGTACGGGACTTTCGTTTTTAAACAGTCCCGTAACCAGTTTTAAAACGACAAAAATATAAAGAAAAACTCCGACAAGCGTGTATAAAAAAGGCATTACTGTTCCTGATATATAAGTTACAGTCTTGGCCCCTACTCCTATATCTATTGTATTTGTTACCGGTTTTGTTACAACCGCTCCGGTTGTGGCGTCGACGGTGTGTTGTGTGCCGGAATAATCAGTTAAACTTTGACTCGTACTTATATCCCAGAGCCTTAACAGACTTTCACAAAGCATATTAAACGCACTGTCCACGAGCGATTCAAAGGCGTTTTTTATTATCACTGCTATCTTGGTAACATAATGTTCCGCCATGCCCACGCCACAAGTGTAAGAAAACCAACTCAACGCATTCCTCACTCCCTGTTCAATCCAATTGGCTGATTGTTTGTTGTTGGATATTTGTGACGATGTAGGCACGGGCGTTGCAGTTGTCGTACCATCCGCATAAATTGCAAACGCTGTGAATAATAACAGCAACAAACAAATTGTTTTGACAAGATAATTTTTTATCATCGCAACAACCGTTACTGCCAGCCATTAGTAGTGTTAACTACTCCGGTCTGCAGTTCCGCGCCTTTAAACAAAAATGCGCCGAGCAGGGCCCAGGCAATCGCGCATATTACAATGGTCCAGAGCGCATTTTTAACCATCTGATCGCCTTTCATGTCGCCGGCGTTGCGTAAATGCAGGCCCCACATCAGATATCCAACTGCGGCTAAAGTAACTATACCTGCAACAACGCCCACAACCCATTTACCGTAAGACATAACGTTTGCCATATACTGATCACTATTCGCAAAAATTACTGAAAAAACACTTAAAACAAAAACCACTGTCATAAACAAAACTTTTCTTGTCTTCATCTTCATTCTCCTTTTTTTTATTTATTTAATTAGGCAGATTATTTACTGCTTTTGTATCTGTACTGCTTTGCTGTACTGTAGTTGCCCCAGGATTTTCACTTCCCACAACCTGTGTGGGGCCCGCAACGGCCGATGATGATGAACTTGTCGCGGGATTAATAACTGGTGTTGGATTGACCTTAAATGAGGCTGCAATCGTGTTTGAAGTTGAAGATATAACGCTGTCTACTCCTGCGGCCATTGATGTTCCAATGCTTGTCGCGTTAATAGGCGTGTTATTTACAAGACTGCTTACTATACTACTCACCATTGAACCCAGTGAACCGCCAAGAATGGTCCCTAAAGGCCCGAAAATGGACCCCAGAGCGGCCATGAGCACTGTTGTTGCCTGGCTTGATAACACAGACAGTACCGAATCCAAAAATCCCTTAAAGAACTGTCCAAAAGGATTTAAAGCCGCTGTTTCCGAAGCTGTTGGCGTATATGAAGTATCAACCGGCATTGTTGTAGAGGCATAAGTGGCTATATTTGTTGCTGTCTGCTGGGCAGATATCGAATCGCCCGTTGCCACATAACCTGATTCAGTCGCAAGACTTGTGGCCAGAGGTTGATAATCCGGTACTCCGGAAGCTTTTAAATCAGCGGCCAGGGATGCCAACTGTGCCGCTGCTGATTGCTGCATTGATGTACCGATAGAAGCGGCCGCTGTTTGAGCCAGCGCAGCTATTCCTTCTGCTATTTTACTTTTAGTATATGGACTCTCGGCCGTCTTTCTATAGTAATCCGCGCCCAACCCCGATGTCTTATATTCGCTGTACGCACTTCCCTTTTCCTGGTAAAGCGTAGCATCCACACCATTATTTGGACCCTTGGCGTTCTGTAGTTCTTTTAATGCGTCAAGGGTCTGGTCTTTAGCGGCCTGTAAATTATCCTCGGTCGTTGCCGCAAAAGATAATACCGGTACCATGCCTAACAGGCTTGCAAGCGTTATAGATATTATTTTTTTCATCTTTCCCCCTGTTTTTATTGCGCAGTTTTAACCACGTCTTTTTTGTACAGAGCAATAATCTGCGGCTGTATGTTGTCGTCAACATTCGTCTTTAATATCATCAGGTATATGGGACTATACGCATAATTGATGCGTATTGGCGCGTCTGGGGCCTTGATATCGCTTAAATAGCCCGTGTACACGTCCATTTTCCTGCCGTTATCCCGTATTACAAGCCCCTCAACTGGATTCTCTGATTCAAACGTCACATCAAAGTACTGTTTCCCGGGATATTCTATGACCTCGGCTTTGCTTGTTCCCCAAGCTGTTGTAACCGAGAAATTATATACATTCGGCTTGGTCGCCACGTTAGAAACAGCCGCTTGGGCTAATTGTGGCTGTAATATAGTTTTGCTTTTTACTTTTTTTGCAATTCTGTGTATTATTCTGCCTATCTTAGCCTTAGGCGCTGATGGCAGTCGCAATAACCGCGCTTCGTTGTCCTGTTTGTATAGTTTGGCCATGTCCCATATTTCGTCTTTCTGCACCTGCAGGGATTCATCACCGGCAAAAAGCAACGATGTTGTTAGAATTGATAAGGCTATAAGCAACGATTTTTTCATTTAAACTCCAAATTTTAGTCTTATACAACTTGTACGGACAATACCCGGACTTGACCGGGCCATGTCCCGTAGCACAGCGAAGCGAATATAAACGACAATAATATTTTGCTGCTATTTGTTTGCAAAATATACTGTCACTAGTATTCATACCCTATATACCCATACCAGCTCGGGCTTCCACCACCATTTGCGCCGTTGAACTCAAGACCTTCTGGTGCATAAACGTTGCCAGAGCCGTAAGCCGTTGGAACGCCGTTGACCATGATGTTTTTAAATGTGAAATCATTATTAGCGTTTGATGCGGCCAGGCCATAACGAAATTTATTAATAGTATTCTTAATAACAAAAAACCACGGAGCTGTTTCCGGGTTAAAACCTTCTGAAATACTCGAAGCAAGTGGAAATTGCATTTCTAAAATGGCCGTATCCACAACAAAAAGCCACTTCTGGAAGCTGTGTAGTTCAAGCCCGGCGGCCATTACAGATGTTTGTTCCGTCATGTCAGTGTTTAAAATTCCAAAGGACGCATTTATTTTCACATGTTTAAATATGTCAGTACTTGCTGAAATATCAACACATGGGTTGCCCGATAGGATTGAGTAGTCGAAATATTGGGTCGTACCGGTGCCAACGTTTGCTATTATTTGCGTGGGGTTATCAAAGATAATGGCAAAAAACCTCAATTGCCACAAATAATATTCCTGATAACCGTTATATGTAGTATTGTCGTAATTCAGCATTGTAGGGAAATAGTAAAAAGACAGGGCAATAACGGGCAAATCCAGCTCGGAAAATTCCGGAATGCCCGCTTTTAAGTAAAAAGGCACTGTTACGCCTATTAAATCCAGATACCGTTGTCCAGCTGTTGCGTATGGGCCAAAATAATTGAGGGTTGAAATTGTCTTTGACAAATCTTCCCTGCCAGCCGTGAAAGTAAACCAGGGCCCTACATAGCTTATCTTGGCTGTCATTAGATTCACATCAACCGGTGTGTTGCTATTACTAAATGGTTTTATAAATCTTATATAACCCTCGGCGGTAAAATTATCAAAGAGCGTTTGTTGAGCCTTTATACCAAGCTCGCTGGTGTACTTGTTGCCCGAGCCATCCTCCTGAAAGGCGCTTTTAAGGTCATAAACAATTTTTGTTGCCATACTGGCGGAAACGTTTTGTAGTGGCTGTGTCGTTGCCTGCTCTGTCATCTGTGCCGTGGGCGTTATTGCCTGTGTTGTTGGTGTTATGTTGTCCGCGTATAACGCCGTGCTTAACAGCAATAATAGTATTAGATATGTTTTTTTCATTATACCACCTTGTTTTATTGTATTGGAGTTCCAGTTATATAAGCAACATTATTTCCATAACCGTTGTCTGGATAAACTAAAGCGGTCATAATACCACCATTGTAATTGCACTCTCCGCATGATAATGGTAGCGTATTCGCCGGCCATGAAATTATTGAAATAGTACATCCCTGGGCCACAGTTCCCACAGAACATCGTGTTGTAGCACTAGTAGATGTAAGCGTTGATATGCTTGGAGATATAAAACGTTCTTTTATTACAGGACTTCCTGACGAATCATAAAAAAGTAAATCAACATAAACAGATTCCGAGAGCGGTTCTGATTGCCCCATATCGGTTGATGTTTCAGTTGCGCCAACATAAAAATTGTTTGTACTTACCGCTGTTGCGGTAACCGAATCAAAACTGTAAGTATTTCCCGTAACGCTTCCGGTTCCAGTAACAACAGCATAAATTCCAACTGGTATTTCTGTGCCTGTAATATTGAATGAAAAATTATTTATTGAATAATTTTCATACATCTGTCCCCCCGTTAAAGCGGTAACGGTAATGTTACATTGTGCTACTGCCTGTATAGTAACAGTCCAATCTTGTTCAATAGATTCTTGATTTGATTCGATATTGTAATTGGTACTGGTGCCTTTAACATAGAAAGAAAATGGAATTAAATTACCCCCATAATTTGTTTGTCCCATATTAAAGTAAAAAGTTATTGTGGCATAATCGCCATTATTTGCAATCGTTCCAAGTCCGTTTGATGTGCTAACTGTATAACTTACGGTAGATGGCACTCCTAAAATGTTAACTGAGTAATTTTGTGGTGTGGCTCCACTTAAAACAGCTTTATATACTACTTGATTTTGATATACAGGCACATTGTTACTGCCACTAATCAATGACAAAGTAATGATTCCCTGCCCTCTATTAATTGCGGTTTCCGTTGTCGAATTTGTGTCGATATTATAAACCGCAGCATTATAACCATTAGTTCCCTGTACGTTAGCAGCCCATATACCTTTGCTATGTAAGTCATTAAACATGGCTTGTCCGTCAACATTTGTAAAAACCACCATTGTTTGAACCGGCAATACATCTGTTGCAGAATTTAATGTAACACTAGTATTGTTTTGAGGTATGTTTTGTGCATAAAGATATATGGTGTAATTAAAATCAGGTGTTGCCGTAGGTGTAGCGGTTGAATTACTATCAATTGGGCCGTTTGGATTTGCCCTCTTTTTACAGCTTACAACGGACAGTAAAGACAAAACTAAAACGATTGCTAAAACAGATACTAAAATCTTTTTCATTTCTTCCCCCTTGAAATTTATGGTCTATTATTTGTTTATAAATTGATTTTTTAAGATTCATGGGATTTGTACGCCTTGTACTACACCGGAAAGATAATAATAAAAAGGACCATTTTCAACCCCCCCATTCCAAACAGGTGTTGTGGTAAATGGGGTATAAGGTGTAGGACTCGTAAAACGCATTTTTATTACATTTCTTGATTGCTCATCAGTAAATTGAATATCTACATACGGTAATCCAAAGATGCGTTCAAGAGAATTATTCCCTGAAATATTTGAAAGCTGCCCGTTTTCGTAAACATCATCCGTATCATAAGTAGTCTGAATGTTAGTTATTACCGCTCCACCTGGATTAACATACCCAGAACCTACTACAGCCGGATATATTGCTTCAGCAATAACCGGGCCTGTTATACGGTACATAAAATTAGTATATTGACATGCCTCACTCACGCTACCAAAAAAATCATAGCTTGGGGAATTAACTGAACCGGTAAAAGTTTCTGAATAATATGTGTCACAAACAATGCTACATGTCCAGTCCTTTACAATTGACATCTTTGATGTTGTAATTGTACATAAATTATTTTTTGCAGAAAGCCAGAAATAAAAACTTGATCCGTAATCTCCTTCTGCATCATTAAAATATAGCGTTATTGTTGCTACGTCTCCATTATTTACCAGAGTACCCAGACCATTAGTAGTACTTACAGTATAGCTTACCGGCAATGCCCCAGAAGCCGTAAATGTACAATCTGATAGCACAGATATATTGTAAGTCATTGGGGCTGTCGTAGAAAGCGTTGCTGTATAAATTATGCTTGTTGCAATAATAGGTATATTGTTTGTTGTATTTGTTGAACCCTTCTGTGTAATTGTAATTGTACCTGGACCTCTATTAATTGCTGTAAAAGTTGTTGTTCTTGTATCAACACTATAATTCCCTTCTAGGTAACCGAAACTTGCTCCCACATCAATATTCCAAACGCCTTTTGAATGTAAATCTGCAAAAGTGCCAGAGCCATCCGGGTTTGTATATAATGTAACTACCTGCGTTGGATTGACGCCAGGTTGTGTTGACATTGTAACTAAGGTATTTGCTTGCGGCGTTTGCTGCGCATACAAATAAAATCCAAAATTATAATCTGGCGTTGGCGCTGGAGTTGGTGTGCCTGCGTCAACAGCAGAAGGGCCGTTTGGATTAGGCCGTTTAACACAACTTACTAAAAACGTTATTGAAAATACTAAAGCAATTACAAAAACCGAAACAAAAATCTTTTTCATTTCTTCCCCCTTATCGGCTTTTTGTCGACTTTTTGCCGGCTTTTTTTGATTTTGTTAAAATCTTAGTCAGTTTATCAACTTTCTTTTCAAGCGTTGTTATCCTAACTTCAAGGTCAATTAAAGAAATTTCACTATCACCGATGTTTTTCAACAGTTTTTTAAATTTTTTAGTTATATCAGCCATTATTGTTTTACCCCTATTATCTGCTGATCAATTGCTTTTTTTAGCGCCATGGGGTTATCAATATAATTATGCAAACTCGCTTTATCCCCGCCGGTTCCGGCCGGGATAACCGAACCAAAACCCAGCAACCGGCCAATGAATGTTTGTTTAAGTTGAATACTCTCAACCCGGTTTATAAAGATTTCCCTGGCTGTGCGGCTAACGATTCCGACTTTAACGATAATTCTTTTGTTTGTAACCCCGAATTCCGATCCCATGTATTCAGAGAATGTTGAAAGCGCAATGAAAAGTCCTAATGCTCCAATTGCATACCCAGCGTATCTGGCATATCTTGTATATATATGAAGGTATCTGGATAATACTGCCCCCGCCAAAAGAACCAGCACCGGCGATAAAAAAATAATCCAGTGAAGCCTGGCAATGTAAAGCAAACGTTCCCCTTCTACCAAATTCTTTTCCGTGTAGCTCACGTTTCCCCCAATATATTTTTATTGATACGTTTAAATAAAAATATCACGCTGATCATAGATTGTAATTCATGCGTTTTTTAGTCGGTCAATATAATCAGAAAATCTGCTTGTTTTAATCCATTAAATCGCGGACTAATTCATGCGCCAATATCTTTTATAAGTTAGTCAAATTTAATCTAGAAAAGTTCTAACATTTTTAAATTATTTTTGCAAGGATTATTTATATGCCCTATTCGCTAGCCTGCGTTTCATTGTTTAAAACTGTTGTTTCGAACGGTTTTAGTTGGAAAATCTGCTTATATTGTCAGGTTGTTAACACCTCCATGAGCTCCGCCATTCTAACCGCTGACGTATATTTGATTTACCCTTACGCCTTACTGTTGCTGCTTATAATTTTAGTTTGAAAACCTGTTTATATCTCCAGATTTGTAATCAATCAAATTTTCTTTGTTTGGAAGCATATTGTTTTTCGGATTCTTACGGCTTTCAATCGCCCTTCCTTTTTCCAAAGGATCATAAAGTGTAATGCCGTTTTTTTGCAACTCATTTGAAAAATTATAATAAATCATTATATTCTTGTCATTCATTTTTTCAGGTGTGTTGTTTACCCGCAAAATAGTTGCGTTTGCTTTATGACATAATTCAAGCAAGTATTCAACGGTGGTTTTATCCTCAAACAGTTCCTCCGCCTCAATTTCAGCTAATACATCCTTTAGACCCGGCTGCGTCCAGCTTTCAAATTTTTTGTATTTTTGCATTTGTTTCCCGTTTTCCTCGAAGGTTACCGGTATATACACATCAATTTCATTAGCGTTAAACTCATAAATTAAGCTAAATATGCCGCCTAGTGTTTTTTTATCGGCGATTGAAAGCAATCCGGGGTTTTTAATTATAATTGTGTTCTTATTAACTTTGGCCTGTTTTACTATGTCAGAAATTTTTATGCTTCCCTTTAAATACTCAATAAGGTCAACGTCTAATACGTTTCCCGGCAGATTTGCTATTGTTTCCGGAATATAAGCAGCGGTTTTCTCATTATTTTGTTTTTGTCCTATAAATTCATTGGTTTGTCCCAAATTAATTATATCAATTTGTTTTTCCTGGCAAAGCATTACCAGTTCAAACAATTTTGAAGCATCCGGATGATTTTTCCGTTCCCTGAATGCATTGGGATCAATAAATTCAAGTTTTGCCTTTTCACGCAGGCATTCTGTTATGATTTCCTGTACACTTATTTTGCCTTCCAGATAAGCCGTTAAATTTACCTTAACTGTTTTTCCAGAAATAAGGCACCTCTTCATTTGTTGTGCTATATGGTTCTGGACAGGGGCTTATTTTTGATTTTATTCAAAAATAACGCCCCTGCCAGAATGTCGCTTTAGGAGCATTGCTTAAATCGTGTACAGGTTACTTGCGTTCCAGCGTTCCTCTTGAATCTGCCCAGTTACTGTGAAGTTTTAACAATAATGAAAGCTCCTTATCGGGTAGTTTAAGGATGTAGTTTTCACCGTAACCAACCCTCAACTCCTTCACAAAACAGTCAAGTTTTTCTTCCTGTTTCTTGGCCAGTTCCTGTAAATCATACTTTGTCATGTAACACCTCCTTGGATTATCCTAAAAGCGACACATCCAAAGAGAGCGTTGAATCAGTTTTTGTGCAATATCCCCTTAAAGACATACATATTATAAAATACTTTACTTTTGCTGTAAAGTTATTTTATAATAGGTGTGCTTAAATCGTGGGTCATGTACACTTCCACGCACCCCGCCGTATCACCACGGCGGGGTTTTTATTTCAGCCAAGTTTCAAAATTAAATTTATTCCTAATGCCTGTGTTATGCTAAACAAAGTTCTAATTTGCATATTTTGAGGCTGATTGAAATATAGTCAACCGCCTTTTGTGCCTTGGAAGCTGCGGAAAAAATCATTTTCTTGTCGTTCTGTAAGTGCTTTAACCAGCTGGCTATATATGAGGCTGAATTGTCCAGCGTGTTATCAATTCCGGCGTGTTGGCATAAAAAACCGGCTAGGAGTGAAACTTTGATTTTTTTGGTAGGCTTTTTTTTCGTTGCGTTTTACTACAGTTTTCCGTAATAACCTCTGGGAGCACTTATAATTAATACATCAACGAGTGGTTCGGTTTCAAATGCTTTCATCGCGGCTTTAAATTCCTCCAAAGTGTCATAAAAAAAAGTTACTTTGATTCCGCTTTCCTTCGCTGTTATTGCAAATCTATTTTCATCTTTCTCTTTCTTCCAGCCTAAAACTTTCATCATGGTTTGTTTCCTCCTGGTTTATGCCTTATCCCGTTGAATTAATTATAGCATAAAATATTTTATGTTCTATAATTAATTCAAGTAACGTTTGTTCGTCATGGTTCAAACTCAATTGGTTCCCGGAAACGGCGAAAGGCATCTCCAGATTTTTGTTTTATTGGACCTTACAAATCCCCCAACCAGATTAAAACAATCAACTGTAAGACTTGCTTGCATGCTACGCATTCGTTTTTTATCGGGGCGCGGTAATGCGGCTAGCTGACTTTCCGGACGCGCGAAGTGCGGACTGAACTTTACAGCCGCATGGAATTGCCCCGCTTGATTTAACACATCCTGGCCGCGGCCGGATCCTCTGAAAGCTCTTTTTAAAGGTGCTGTGGCCGGGATGTGTTCGCGGACTGAACTGACTTTAGGACAGTACGCCCGAAATTTTAAACGAGTTTAACGATGAGTTTTTTTCCTAAAGCATAAGCTATGTCAAATAAAGAACCAATTTGTATATTGTAATGTCCGTTTAAAAAGTCGGTAACAACCTTATATTTTAACCCTACTTTGTTCGCAAGAGTTTTATTTGTCAGATGCTTCTTTGCCATTTCTCTTTTTATGGCCACAACTAAATTAATCATCATTTCTTCTTCCCTGTAGGCTCGCTGTGCTTCTTTGTTTTTCATAACTTCTTTAAAAAATTTCTTTGGAGTTTCACTGTCAGTCCAAACCTTATTTTTTTTACGTTTAATATTTTCTGAAGAATGTGTGCGCCAAATTTTGGCGTGCTCTTTTTGAGGGTTATAAGTAAAAATTTCCATGCCATCAACTTTTCCTATCACTCTTTTTTTCATAATTTTTATCTTTTAAGCTTATGCATGAACGCTGCGGATTTTGTGGTGTCTGATTTCTGCCTCATATCCAAGGCTCGATAAAATCCTGTCATATGTTTCGAATGTGATGTTTTTCTTTTTTCCGCTTTCAATTAGTGAAATTTCTTCCTGAAAAATTTTAGAACGCCTTGAAACTTCGGCTTGCGTCAAATTCTCGGCTTTTCTAATACGCGCAATATCTTCTAAAAATTCCAAATTGCGCAAATTCGCTTTTATTCTTGCTCTGCGAACAGGGTCGGCGTATATCTTTTTGACCCTTGGGTCATCAAAAAAGCTTGTTGATGTTGGACGTTTGATGATTTGTTTTTTCATTTTATGCGTGTGCAAAAATATTGCGTTCGCTTTTACGTTTTGTCACAATCTTATGATTTGCTGTGTTTCCGGGTAAATCAAACATTACCAATCTTAAACCCTTGCCTAAGCCATTTGCCATTTTTTTCAAAGTTTGAAATTTAGCGTCGTCAATATTTGCCATTGCCCGGGTCAGAACATATGGATTTATTCCTGCGTTTTTTGCAAGCGCATATTTACTCATATGCCTTTTTTTAAGCTCGCTATTAAGTTTTTCCATAAAAAAATACAATTCCATTTCGTCGGCATAAGCTTTTTTGCCTTCCTCTGTTTGTAAGGCCTTTCTAAACATTTTTTCAACTTTTTCTTTAGGTGCAATTTTTAAATCTGCCTCTGTGATTACGATTTTGTTTTTCATTCTTTTATCCCCTTTTTACTGCTCCAAGCATGTATAGCTTTAGGGCTTTTTTCAAGCTGGGCGCGGAAATGTGTCCGGCTGTATTTCCGGGCACGTGGAAGTGCCCCGCTTGATTTAACACAACCTGGCCGCGGCCGGGCTGTGTTCGCGGACTGGCCGATTTTTGCCAGGACGCGCGGAATTTTAGGCGAGTTTTAAAACTAACTTTTTTCCCGCACCTTGCGCCATTTTAACAAGCGTGGATAATTCTGCATTGTCGCCATTAAATACCTGCGATACAACCTGCGGTTTTAAACCGGCTTTTTTTGCAAAAGCATATTTTGTCATGTGTTTTTCATTGAGAATTTTTTCAAGACTCATCACATATTCACACAAAAGGCGCTCTCCTGCCATTTCTTCCTCTGATACGTGAATTTTATCCAACATTTCTTTAACATCTTTCTTTTTTGCAAAAGTAATTTGTTCTTTTTTAAGTTTCATTGCCCTTACCTCCTTTCAATTGAATTTCTTATTCTTTCTGCCGTTTCATATTCCCTGCGGTTCTTCTTTGTGTTTCCTCTTTCATAGAGCCAGTGTATTATTTGCGCCTCGCTTCCTTTCCAGTAAAACAATAGCCTAAATTCAATGTTGCCAAAGTGGGGCTTTAATTCAAATAATCCTCTATAACCTTCTATTTTGTCCATATACTGTGAAGGCAGGTTATAGCCCTTTTCTTCAAGCAAGACCAAATATTTTTTTGTTTTTTTCTTTAATCCTTCCGCTTCAATATCTTCAATGCTCTTTTCAACATCCTGTGTCATTACATAACTAAAAGGGTTCATTTATCCTCCTACTTAAATATACATTTATAAATGTATAATGTCAAGTATTTATTCCTCCGTTGTTTCTGGTTCTGGTGTAGCGTTCTTATCCAGAATATAATCAACTGCCTTTTGTGCCTTGGAAGCTGCGGAAAAAATCATTTTCTTGTCGTTCTGTAAATGTTTTAACCAGCTGGCTATATATGAAGCTGAATTGTCCAGCGTGTTATCAATTCCGGCGTGTTGGCACAAAAACCCTGCGCCCATTTCTGCGGTCAATTCCTCCTTTGAATAATCAGTATCACCTTTAAAGCTGAAACCATTTATTTCTTCCCTGTTCAATCTGTCCTTGTGTCCGGTTGAGTGTATAAGTTCATGGAAAAACGTGCCGTAAAATTCATTGTTGCCGGAAAAGCTGTCTTTTGTCGGCATTTTGATTTTATCAAGGTTAAGGGAATAACAAGCCCTGTCGCCTCCAAAAACCACGGGCGGGCATGTCTTATATCCTTTTATGATTTCTTCTGCCCTCTGTATTGCGTCAAAAAGTTTTTCTTCTGGCTCCGTGGAAACAGGGATTGGCAGGGTTGTTTGTTCAAGATTAAAAACCCTGTAATATCTTAAAATGAATTTTTTCTTCTCGTCCTTGTCGCCGTCTTTGATGAGCCAAAAAACTACTATTTGCCCTTTTTCCCCTGCCTTAATAGAACCGCCTAAGTCATTACATTGTTTATATGACACAAAGTAAGGGCAGGCATAAAAGGTATCAAGCAACCATAAATTAATACCCCTATATTCCTTTTTAGAAACAAAATTCTTCGGTAGTTCTGTTGTGCCTGTCCATGTCTTTTTCCATGGGATAACGCCGGATTCAAGTTTGTTTAAAATCCTTTCTACTACGATTTCATACACGCTGACTTTCTTCTTCTTCACAACCATGTTAAAACCTCCACTTTGATATGCCCCTTATCTTTTGGGGCGCAATTTTTTTCAACTTACCTTCACTATTTTTTAGGTAAGTTGAAAAAAGAGATTTGATTTTTTAAAGGTTGAATTTTGCAGACTTTTTATATAAAAAATAGCGGTGGCATTGTTCCTGCCCCCTGTTTTTTTACAATCCGGCCGCTCTTGCCGGTTGTAAAAAAACAGGGGATTGAGCAGGAACTGTGCCAATGCGATTTAAGTCACCTTAATGTTAATCCGCGGTTGATACAAAAAAATTCATGTTTTACCGAATTTTTTAGCGGCCAGATTTATAGCGGTGTGGAAACAAGGATAGTGATTTTTTTTACTGGAGTGCAGGGACAATTTTCATGTTAGCGATTTTAGTACATCAAATTTTAACCTCTTATGATGAAATATAAGACAAAATTTGATGGACGTACAACACCCGCTCTTAGAAAATCGCTTGCTTGAAAATTTTCCCGGAATCGGAAGGAAAAAAAATCACCTGGATCATGAAAAACGCAAAAATTTTTTATATAAAAAGTAACCTTCCACAAGGCAAAATTCAACCTTTAAAAAATCAAATTACATTAAAGCCCGTCTAATAATAGGCCTGTTAGACGGGCGGTTGCATTTGTTATAAACTCGTATTACACAAAACAAGCCAACGGGATTCCAAAGGGTTTCTACCCTTTGGTCGGGGGTCAAAGGGGGTATGAAATACCCCCTGCACGATCCTTAAAATCAATTGTAGGATATTTTAAGGGCAGAAATATAAATAAATAAGCTCGGAGCGTGGCTCCGGACTTATTACAATAACTTTAAAAAAAGTTTTTCAGTCCTGTACTTTTCAGTTTGTTTGTGCGGTTGGCGTTTCATCTGTCAATATTTCTTTCGATTCGTTTTCTTTTTTTGGCGAGGTTTCATCAATTAAATTATCAATAATTTCATCAAATTGTCCGCAATAATATTCATTTCCCTTTTCCGACTTTAAACTATCTAATAATTCTTGTTGGGCGTTAGAAATATCACTTGTAAAAAGTGTAAGATGAAGTGCATCATTTAGGCAAATAAAAAGTCCCATTGTTTATCTGTGTTATTATGTTGTTTGCGAGAACACCATAAAAGACACGAGGTGAA